>Ga0316192_10001742_pt1 | contig 16070 bp, 13 predicted proteins | sample MerIslwburrow_MG_FD_204931 | JGI IMG/M metagenome (GOLD analysis project Ga0316192, IMG submission 204931) | Coastal sediment microbial communities from Maine, United States - Merrow Island worm burrow | ecosystem: Environmental > Aquatic > Marine > Coastal > Sediment | place: USA: Maine...
GTTCGCAACCTTGCGTGATGCTGACCCTCGAAGGGTCGCGACTGACGGCCGTAAACCAGAGATAAGCGCCACGCTAGCGAACACATGCATCCCGCGTCTCGCCGCTTCCCGCGCGAGTTGCTGGACATGGCCGATCTCACGGAGATGCAGAAGCTGCTGAAACATGAATCAGGTTGCACCTCAAGTGAAGCGCCTCACAGTGCGGGGCGCGGTGTCCCTCGGGGTCGGCTCGATCGTCGGCGCCGGTATCTTCGCGCTGATGGGGGTGGCTGCGGCCGGCGCTGGGTCCGCGGTGTGGTTCTCGTTCCTGGTCGCGGGCCTGATCGCGCTCCTGACCGGGCACTCCTTCGCCCAGCTTGGCATCCGTTACCAGTCGCAAGGCGGAACGGTCGAGTACCTGGTGCAGGCCTACGGGCCCGGATGGTTCTCCGGTGCCTGCTCCATCCTCTTCTACATCGCCTGTGTGATCGGGATGGCGATGATCGCGCTGTCCTTCGGCAAGTTTGCGGCTGGGTTGGTCGGCCTCACTGAGAACCTTCCGGTCTGGGAGCGCGTGCTGGCGTCGGGCCTGACCCTCGGGCTCAGCCTGCTGAGGCTGCTCGGTTCGCGGCACGCCAACATCGTGGGGCGGGTCATCGTGGTCGCCAACCTCCTGCTGGTCGCCGGCTTCGCCCTGGCCTTGTCGCTGCATGCCGAGGGCGAGCGGATCGCGTTCGAGACCTGGCCCGGCGCGGTTCCGATCCTCGGCAGCATCGCCCTGACCTTTTTCGCATTCACCGGCTTCGAGGTCATCAGCAACACCGCGGACAGTATGAAGAATCCGGCCCGTGACCTGCCGCGGGCCATGTATGCCACCATCGGCATCGTGATCGTCCTCTACGTCGGGCTCGCCCTCGCGGTGACCGGCGTCGTCACTGAGGAGCAGCTGCGATCGAGTGGGGCCACGCTGCTCGCGGTGGCGGCCCGTTCCATCTTCGGTGAGATTGGATTCACCGTGCTCCTGTTCAGCGCGGTGATCTCCTCGGTGACCTGCCTCAACGGCGGACTCTTCGGCATCACCAGCACCACGTTCACGCTCGCGGAGCGCGGTCAGTTGCCGCCGCGTTTTGCACGAGACATCGGCGCCAGCACGCGCGGGATGACCATCTCGGCGGCGCTGGCAATCCTGCTGCTGAATCTGTTTTCCCTGGAGACCGTCGCATCGCTCGGCGCGGCCACCTCGCTGCTGGTCTATTCGCTGGTCAATTTCGGCGCGCTCAAACTCGTCGGGCAAGCGGGCGTGAATCGCGCCGTGATCCTTGCGAGCGTCGTCCTTTGCTCGTTCGCGGTCCTGGTCTGGGTGCTCTACACGCTCAAGACCGCGCCTACCTCGTTTGCAGTCTTCTTTTTGTTCCTGATGGCCGCCTTGGTCGCGGAAAGCCTGCTCCGCCGCCATCGAGGGCGGATCCTCGCCCAGCGCGACTGGGACGCGAAGCCCGCCTCACGGTGAGATACGTGAAAAAGGATCAACCCATGAGCTCACCGAACCGATTGCGAAGCTTCGTTCACCGAAGGAGACGCCGATTATTGGACATCCATGGCCGAAATCGGCACGCAACACGGAAACGCGGTTTCCGTGTTCTCTCATTGTCAAGCACTTGCGTGCTTGACAATAGAGGGGCTCCTGCCCCGCACGGGAAACGCCGAATAAATCGGCGTTTCCCTAACCCGGAGATCCGCCCATGACCACTGCCTCTAACACCGCGCCCACACTCGAAGACCTGCAAATCTGGCGAGACGAGGGCCGTTTCGAGAATATCGACGGTCACAACATCTTCGTCCATGCCGCCGGCACGCCGAAGAGCCCGGGTCACGGGGTGTTGCTCACCCATGGCTACCCAGGCTCTTCAATCGACTGGAAACACGTCGTTCCCCGCGTCGCGCTTCACACCCGCGTGGCGATCTGCGACTTCCTCGGCTTCGGACAGAGCGATAAACCCACCGACGGAACCTTCGAAACCCACTACTCGATGTTCCAGCAAGCCGATCGTGCCATCGAAGTCGCCCGCCGCGAAGGCTTGAATGAAGTCGTGCTCGTGATCCACGACATGGGGCAAACGGTCGGCGCCGAAATCATGGCGCGTCACGAAGAGGGCAAACTGCCCTTCACGATCAAGCAGGCGATCATCCTGAACGGGTCGACCATGGTCGACATGGTGCATTTCATGCCTCTGCAGGAGGAGATGCTCGCAGCGCCAGATACTGTCCTGGAGGAAGATATCCCCCATGATAAGTGGGAGGGCTTACTCCGCTCCAGTTTCTCGAAGGAGCACCAGCCCAACGACGCGCTGATAGAAGTAATGGTCGCGCAAATCAACCAATATCACGGTGGCCGTCTGATGCCGCGATTGATGCGTTATCAGCAGGAGCGAAAAGACAACCTGCAACGTTGGATCGACGGACTGACCAAGCTTTCTGCGCCGACGAGCATCTACTGGGGCGTTCAGGATCCCAACGGCATTGTGGCGATGGCGGATCGCATGAAGAAGCTCAACCCGTCAGCGGATCTGCACAAATGGCAGGATGTGTCCCACTGGCCGCCCATCGAGGTCCCAGAGCGCGTGGCCAAGGCAATCGTTGATCGGCTGTAGCGAGAACCGCGTCTCGATTCGGTTTCCAAGACTCGAAGAGATTGCCCTTATACGAGAGCAGAAACAGAGATCGGACGATGATAGGATACCGTCGAAATGAATCACCCGAGACCGCCTCGCCGCGGATCGACTTTTCTTTCCAGATATCGGCGTTTCTGCTCGGTTGGGCGCTGCTGACTCACGGCGCCTACAGTCGCGCGGAGGTCACGGAAGCGCCATCCCTGCCACCGATTTGCTCTGCTCAATGTGCGGCGCCGTTTGGCGAGGTTCTCGGTCGGTCGCCCCGCGGGGTGGTGGCCTACTCCAACTGCCGCGCGGAGTGCGTCGTTCCGGACAGCCACGAGGTCGATGGCACCTATACCGGTCTCCAGTGGCAATGCGTCGAGTACGCGCGCCGCTGGCTTCTGGTGAACCGCGGCGCGGTCTTCGGCGATGTCGATATCGCCGCTGACATCTGGACGAAGATCGATCGGCTGACGCGAGTTTCGGATCAGACCGAGGTGCCGCTGGAAGCGCGCCTGAACGGATCTTCCCAGCGGCCACAGGCCGGCGACCTGTTGATCTATGCGAAGGCGTTTTACGGCACCGGGCACGTCGCCGTTGTCGTTGGCTCGGATCCCAGCCGTAATCTCCTGAAGGTTGGGGAGCAAAACTATAACAATGAAGTCTGGACGGGTTCCCACGCGCGGGAGATCGAATTCATCGAGAAAGACGGGCGGTTCTGGGTCCTGGACCCGTACCTGATCGGGTGGAAACACCTAGGCCAGGTGAATTGAAAGCATGACAGTTACAGGCCACGGGGATTCGAAAATCACTATGTTCAGGTTCGGGACAGGCGTCTTGGGAAGGCGAATCCAGGTCCGCGACGAAAGGGAGGCCGAATGGTGCTCGCCAACATGAGTCTCCGCGCGTTTGTCGCGATATTGGCCCTGTGGCCACTCCACGCCGGGGCAAACGACTGCCACCCCACGTTCGATCCCTCGCGGCCGCAGTATATTGTGGGCTACGGCAGCCTGATGCAATCGGCTTCGAAACGTTCCACCGAGCCGGATTCCGGTATCAACCTGCCGGTCCTGGTGACGGGCTTCCAGCGTGGCTGGAATACCCACGGAGTCTACCCGACGACCTACCTGGGTGTGCAGCCTTCCGAGTCGGCCCGGATGGCGGCGGCCATCTATCGGTCCTTTATCAAGGACGGCAGGCTAAGCGCGGACGCGCGGGAAATCGACTATTGCCGTGTCGCCGTTCCACCAAGCGCAATCCAGATGCTCGACGGCTCGACCCTCCCCTCGCCAAGCCAGATATGGATTTACGTAACCAAGCCCGACGCGCTGGCGCCGCCAGACCCTGACAACCCGATCGTGCAGTCCTATGTCGACATCTTCATGGCGGGCTGCCTCGAGCTTCAGGAGCGCGTCGTCGACGAGGACATCTCGTATGTCGAGGCGTGCGTGCGAACCACCGACGGCTGGTCGAAGCACTGGATGAACGACCGGATAATGCCGCGCCGGCCCTTCCACTACCAGCCGCGAGCCTGGGAGATCGACCAGCATCTCAAGAGGCTCCTGCCAGAGTTGGTTGAGCAGATCGAAATCGAATGAGGAGAAATAACAGCATGACGAATATGAACAACTGGTGCGGTACCAAGGCCATTGTTTCGCTCCTAGCCTGCGGGCTCTCAGTGGCATGCTCCATTGTCGTTGCGGAAGAACCGAAAGGAATCCTGCCGATCCCAGACTACGAGGGCGACTTCGCGAATCGCAGCTACCTGACCGGCGACTGGGGCGGTAGACGCACCGAGTGGGCCAACAAGGGCTTCCAGTTCGATGTGGACATGGTGGGCTGGGCCGACTCCGTCGTCGATGGCGGGCTATCCAGTGACACGCGATTCGCTTCCAATCTCACCTACAACATGAAATTCGACTTGATGCGCTCGGGCATTCTTCCCGGGGCAGTCATTCAGATCCGTGCGGAATCGCTCGTTGGCGAGAAGAGTGCCAGCTTGAACACCGGGCAAATCGTGCCGACCAACACGGCTTCCCTTTCCCCAACCAACTACAACGAGATCGGCGCGGGCTACGACCTGGCTCTGTCGCAATTGTCCTGGCTACAGTTCTTCAACGAGCATTTCGGCGTGATCGTCGGGAAGCTGGATCTCTATGCCGACGGCACCCCGAGCGAATTCGCCGGCGGACGTGGTCGTACTCAGTTCATGAACTGGAGCCTTAATTACCCGACACCCGCGCTCTATGTACCCTCCTCCACGCTAGGTGCCGGGGTCGTGATCCTGCCGAACCACGATTTGAACATCTCGAGCCTGCTGCTCAGCGGCACCCAGTGCGCGAACAGCGACTGTTTCGATGACCTGGGCGACAAAGGGGGCCTCTGGGCGACCAACGTGAGCTATCAGTACCGCCTCGGCAGCCTGCCCGGCGGCGTTAATGGATCCTTCATGTATTTCTTTGACAAGGATTTCACCGACCTCAGCTCTCTCACGTTCGTGCCCACAGTAGGGCTGAGGGGGTCAACCAACACCACTTCATGGATCGCAGGCGGTTCGTTCTGGCAGTACCTCTCCGTGAAGGAGACGCACGAAGGGCCGGTCGACTTGACCAACGGGGTACCGGATCTCCAGGGCTGGGGTATCTTCGGCAGTCTCACCTTCGCCGACAACAAGACGAATCCGTGGAAAACGAGCGTCAACGTCGGGATCGGGGGGCGTGGCGTCATCCCCAATCGGCCGAATGACCTGTTCGGGATCGGCTATTTCTACAATGGTTACGAAGAGGCCCTGCTTCAAGACGCGGCCGACTTAGAGGATCAGGGCCAGGGGATGGAGGCCTTCTATAACCTGGCCATTACCGAAGCAATCAGGTTATCCGGCAACGTTCAGTATGTTTCTTCCGTCTATCCCGATGTCGATGACTCGGTCTATGTTGCGGGGCGGCTCCAGCTGCTCTTCTGAGGAGGGTCCGTGGACGTGAAGTGAACGAGTCGTGATAGCGCGATCCGCCGGAACAGGACGAATCAGCCGACCGACTCTTCTACAGCGTACCGGTGCTGCCATCTACCGTCCTTGCCGGTAATCTGCAGGTCATCGATGGCGCATCGTAGAGCACCGCCAGTAATGCCGTTGTGGGAGGCGCTCGGCTTCGGATTGTGTTCTAGCAGGGTTGACCGACCACCGACTATCTCGCGGAGACGAACTCGAGCACTGGGCCATCTAGTTAGAGATCTTGGTGCGGACATCCCCGTTGGTATGTTGCATGGCGTGGGCACCGATAGGGCAACAATGCTGCGGGCCATCGCGGAGTCCGGTCACCGATAGAAAGCCGTCGTTCAGCGGATATATAAAAATCGCGGCATACGTGCTGGGTTGGGCAATGACGACTGCGATCGCAGCAGGGCCAAAATCGTTGACAAGGGAGCAACTGACATGAAACGCACGACAATACGACTGGCGGCAGTAGCAGGCCTGCTTGCGGGGCTTGTCTCCGGGCATGCCTTCAGCGGCGACGACCTGGGTGAGGCCGCGACCAACCCGGTATCGGACCTGATCCAGTTCCGCCTGCAGAACGCATACAACCCCAGCGTCTACAACGCGGACGGCTATAGCAACGCGGCTCTTATTCAGACGGTCGTGCCCATTCCCTCCCTGGCGAAAAAGTTCGACAGCCTGAAGGGTATCGTCACCCGCGCCACCATACCCTATGTGTCCACCCCGGATCTCGATGTCGTCGGCCGTCAGCACGGCTTCGGCGATACCAACTTCCTCGCCTTTGCTGTCCCCAAGGCGGCCCCGAAGAATACCGTGTGGGGTGCCGGCCTGGCGATGAACCTCCCCACCGGGGGCACTGACCGGTTCACGGGGTCGGGCACCTGGCAGGCCGGGCCCTCAGGGGTGGTCATGGTCAGCCCCATGAAGGGCCTGCAGGTGGGCGCCCTGGTGTTTCACGTATGGGATTTCCACGACATCCGCGACGACGCGGCCGACGTCAGTACAACGTCCATACAGCCCATCCTGACCAAGCACTTCGACAAGGGCTGGTACGTTGCCCTGCCCGACACGCCGCAAAGCTATGACTGGAAGGAAAAAAACTGGACCCTGAATCTCGGTGCCGTGCTCGGTCGGGTTTTCCCGGTGCATGGCCGCCCCATGCAGATATTCGGTGGTGTCTACTACAACCCGGAAGACAACGATGTGCCAGCGGCGAAATGGACCGTCAAATTCCAGGTCGGCTGGTTGTTCCCGCAGTAAATAATAAAGGAACATCAATGGGCTCAGATCCTATTGATCCTGGCCCTTTAAAAAAAGGGCGTCCCCTCTCCCGGAGGAGGGTGTTGTAATAGCAACGTAGGGTGCGCTATGCGCACCATTGGGGATGCGTAACCCTTTGTTTGGAATGGTGCGCAGAGCGCACCCTACGGTAGTACGAACACCTTTCGCGACCCCCTCCTCCGGGAGAGGGGATAAAAGAATGTATGAAGAACGAAACAATCAGGAGCTATAGCCATGATGAGCAAAACCGGCTTGATAAGTTTGTCACTTGTGTGCTCGGCGTTGATCGCCACAGGCGTATTAGCCGCCGATTCCATTGGTGAGCCGGGCAGTAGCGCCGGCGGCAAGAACCCGTTGAAGAACGTCTATTTCGGTGAACAGCACCTGCACACCACGAACTCTCCGGACGCATTCGTTATCGGGGTCCGTCAATCCTGGGATGAAGCTTTTCAATGGGCCCAGGGCAAGGAGGTTAAACTTTCGACTTCGGGCGCGCCAATTAAAAAAAGCACTCCTTATGATTTTGTGGCGATCACCGACCATGCCGAATATTTCGGGATAATGCCGTCGCTAATCGATCCGAAAGATCCGCTTTCCAAGACGGAGCTTGCAAAGAAACTGCAGGACAAGAACGCCGATCCCCATGATCCTGATTCAGCCATCAACCAGATTCTGGCCTCGCTCGTACATAGCAAGCCCATGAAAGAGTTTGTGTCCCCAAAACTTCAGTCGGGCAACTGGAAAAGATACGTTGATACAGCCAACAAGTACAACAAGCCGGGTGAGTTCACCACGCTGCTCGCCTATGAGTGGACTTCGATTCCTAACGGCCGCAACATGCACAGGAATGTGTTTTTCAGGGATGACAAAGGACCTGTCGTGCCCTTTACCGCATTTGATTCCATCTACCCCGAGGACCTCTGGACCTTCCTGGAAATCCAACGCAATCAGGGGACTGAGTGCTTCGCCATCCCCCACAACGGCAACCTGTCCGACGGCTGGATGTTTTCACCCAATAAGTTTCTCGGCGGCCCCATGGACGCGCGTTATGCGGCCCGGCAACAGGCCAATGAACCGCTGACCGAAATCATTCAGACCAAGGGCAGTTCGGATACCCATCCGTTGTTCTCCCCCAATGATGAATTTGCCGACTTCGAGATTCAGCAAAACATGATCAATGTGGGCCAGACCGGCCAGATGAAATACGGTTACTTCCGACAGGCATTGTCCAATGGTATGGCGCTGGAGGACAAGTTGGGAACCAACCCGTTCAAATACGGCGTTGCCTCAGGTGCGGATGCCCACTCCGGGTATTCCAACAATGAAGAGTTCAACTTTCATGGCTCCCACGGAGTCCTGGACGATACTGCCAAAAAAAGACTCGATCCGACACCGAACGCATCCGGTGCCACCAACGGCGTTATGGGTTCAGCAGGCGTCACCGCAGTCTGGGCGGAGGAGAACACCCGCGCCGCCATCTTCGACGCGATGAAGGCCAAGGAAACCTTCGGCACTTCCGGTCCGCTGATGCGCGTGCGTTTCTTCGGTGGCTGGGGTTACTCGAAGAACCTGGTCAAGGACAAGGACTTCGTGAAAAAGGCTTACAATGACGGTGTACCGATGGGGCAGGACCTGCCGAAGAAACCCGGCAAGGCCAAGGCACCAACCTTCGCCGTCTGGGCCGTTAAAGATCCGGAGAGCGGCAATCTTGACCGGGTGCAGATCATCAAGACCTTTGTCAACAAGTGGGGCCTGCCAGGCGAGAAGGTCTACGACGTTGCCTGGTCTGATAACCGTAAGCCTGATACCAAGACGGGTAAGCTGCCGCCGGTGGGTAACACGGTGAACGTCAAGAAGGCGACCTATACCAATGACATCGGCGACACCCAGCTGAGCGCGATGTGGACCGACCCGGACTTCGATGTTATGCAAAGGGCGGCGTACTACGTGCGGGTTCTCGAGATACCCACGCCGCGCTGGACAACCTATGACGCGGCGCGAAACAATCTGCCATTACTAACCGATGTCCCGGCCACCATCCAGGAACGCGCCTGGTCTTCACCGATCTGGTACACACCGGAGAAAGAGCTGCTGGTCAAGGCCAAGCTGAAAAAACTGACGGGCCACACATGGGGGCCGGCGTCGGCTAAGTAGGTGCGCGAATCAAGATAATGAGAACCAAAACCATGAGGACCAAAACCATGAGGACCAAAACCATGAGGACCAAAACAATCGTAACGACGCTGTCCTTATTGTTCTCGGTATTGTTCGCCGCCGGTGCAATCGCAGCCGACTCCGCCGGTGAACCCGGCCGCAGTTCAGGTAAGAAGAATCCACTGAACAACGTCTACTTCGGTGAGCAGCATTTGCACACGCAGAATTCACCGGATGCCTTTGCAATGGGCACGCGCAACACCACCGATGACGCGTACAACTTCTGCAAGGGCAAGGCGGTGAAAAAGAACACCACCGGCGAGGTGGTGCAGAAGAAGACGCCTTATGACTGGTGTGCGGTGACTGATCACGCCGAATATTTTGGCGTCATGCCGCAGCTATCAGATCCGAATTCCGAGTTGATGAAGAAGAACAAGGACAACGAAATCATCAAACTGATCCTGTCGGGTGACCCCAAGAAGGGCGATGAGGCGTTCGCCAAAATCGCGGTCGGCCTGACCACGAATAATCCCGACCCGGTGTTCAATGACCCGAAGATCCTCAAGTCGAGCTGGAAAAAACATGTCGAGGTCACGAACAAGCATTACGAACCCGGCAAGTTCACCACCCTGATCGCATTCGAGTGGACCTCCATCCCGGTCAACCAGAATCTGCACCGCAACGTCTTCTTCCGCGACGACAAGGGCCCGATGGCCCCATTCTCGGCCTTCGATTCCGACCGCCCCGAGGACTTGTGGACCTATCTGCAGACACAGCGCGACGCCGGCCTGGACACCTTTTCGATCTCGCACAACGGCAACCTGAGCAACGGCCTCATGTATGCGCCCAGAGACTCCGCCGGCACGCCCATCGATGCGCGCTACGCCAAGCTGCGGGCTCAGAATGAGCTGGCGGCCGAGATCATCCAGACCAAGGGCCAGTCCGATACCCATCCGGCACTGTCGCCAAACGACGAGTTCGCAGGCTTCGAAAAGCAGTACACCCACCTGATCGGCACCAATCCGCCGGTGGTCGGCCGGGTCAGCTACAGCTACGTGCGCGAGGCCTTGATCAACGGCGTTGGCTACCAGGAATACCTCGGCGTCAACCCGTTCAAGTTCGGCATCGTCGCCGGCGCCGATGCGCATACCGGGTTTTCCGACAACGAGGAATTCAACTATTCAGGCGTTCACGGCAATCTCGATAAGACTGCCAAGATCCGGCTGTCCGGTGCCGGAACGACGGCGGGTGAATCGGCGATCAACTTTGGCACGCCCGGCGCGACCGGTGTCTGGGCTCCGGAGAACACCCGTGAGGCGATCTTCGATGCCCTGCAGCGCAAGGAAACTTTCGGTACCTCGGGTCCACTGATCCGGCTGCGTTTCTTCGGTGGCTGGGACTATGCGGAAGGGCTGGACAAGGACAAGGGCTTCGTAGCCAAAGCCTACAAAGGTGGCGTGCCCATGGGGCAGGACCTGCCCAAGCAACCGGATAGCGCCAAGGCGCCGACCTTCGCCGTCTGGGCGTTGAAGGACCCCGACAGCGGCAACCTGGACCGGGTGCAGATCATCAAGGGCTGGTACCAGAACGGCTACCCGCAGGAAAAGATCTATGACGTCGCCTTGTCGGACGATCGCAAGCCCGATCCCAAGACCGGCAAAGTGCCACCGGTGGGCAATACGGTGAATATCAAGGCGGCCACGTACACCAACGATATCGGTGACTCGCAATTGAGCGCGGTGTGGACTGATCCGGATTTCAAACCCGAACATCACGCGGTCTATTACGTCCGGGTGCTGGAGATTCCGACGCCACGCTGGTCAACCTATGATGCAAAGGCGCTGGGCATCGATCCGCCCGAGGGCGTTGACGCAACGATCCAGGAACGTGCCTGGTCATCGCCCATCTGGTACACGCCGGACCCGAAATTGGTGAAACATGCGCCGGCCTATCCGCACCTGCACCAGATATTCGATTAAAGACGGCGTTGAAACGTGCCAGGATCCTGTGGTCTGGTCCGAGTATATGAGTATAAGAAGAATAAATGGCCTTTTTGCCCAGGTCCAGCAGCGGCTTACCGTCAACGGCCCACCACTTCACCGTCCGATCATCCTGAGCGCGCCCCGAATTCCGCGGATATCGTCTGAGAACCTGCCTGTGTTTTCTCCATTTACTCCCTTCCCAACCTCCCGGCAAGCCGCGACCCTGCCGGGACTCACGGCACAGCGTCTTGTAGTCGGTTGTTTTGTCAGGCGAACAGGCTCGTCGGCGGTGCCCGACTCTCAGGCAGCGGGCGGGGCTCGTTTGCCTCGGCCTTTTGCTTCAGGTGATCGAGAATCTTCTTGATCAACACCGGGTCTTCGATGCAGGCAACGACCTTCACGGCCCCGCCGCAGGCTGGACAGGTCTCAATGTCGATGCCAAAGACGCGTTTCAAGCGCTGCGCCCAGGTCATGGAGGCCCGGCGTTCGGCCGGCGTTCTGTCTTCAAACTCGTTTGACGTTGTGCTCTCGCTGCCTTTCCCCCGTTTGCCCGGGGTCACCTGCGCACGGTGCTTGCTGTTCGGCGCGAATACGCCGTGGAATCTCGTCAGGTTGACCCGTGGTTTGGGCACCAGCGCCGCCAGAATGCCAAGGCGCTTCCTCGCTTGGCGAGCTTGAGCCAGTCAACCCTTTTGAGCAGGCTGGACGCCATGTCCTTGACCTTGCCGTATGTGGATCGCTGACGCGCGAGCTCACCGATGATTGCTTCGATCAGTACTGTCTTAGCATCGTCAAACCCCTGGAAGGCCCAGCCGCTGAACCAAAGGCAGGCGACATCCTCTTCTTCGGACAAACCATCCTCAATCATCTTCAAGACGCTCGATTTCCCGGCTCCCCAGTCGCCGTGAATACCGATCGAAAGTGCGCGCTCGCGGTTGTCGTTGAGCAACTCGATCGCCGTCCCGGCAATTGCTGCGTAGTTCAGGAAATCAACAGCTGTTTCGTGGTCTGGGATCAGCATGGCGTGCCTTTGCATAGTCCTTTCTAGCGTTGTTCCGGAAACAGTCCCGGCATCCAGCGTGATGCCAGCTTGGCTGGGAAGGCGAGGCGCAACGGTGCGCGCGTGCTATCCGAGACGACGACACCGCGTTCGATCAGGGCGGCAACGACGCGGCGGGAATGGCGGTCACTCGCCCCGAGCAGGTCCGGAACGTCGCCGCGCGGTAGTTCTCCCCGGTACAAGATTGCTTCGAGGATGCGCCCGGCCTTCTGCGGAAGGGCGTCAGCGCGGATTTCTTCCTCGACCCAGAGCAGGATGCGGTCACGCAGCCGGTCCGGCTGCACCAGCTCTTCCATGAACTTCACCTGGTCGAGGCACGTTTCAAGGAAGAATCGTGTAAAGGAGGCGAGGCCTTCTTCGCTGAGGTTGCCGCGACCGTCGAGATCGTTACGGCGTGGAAGATCACATTGCGCCAGGTGGCTCTTGTAAGAACGAACGTTCCTCGCAAGACCTCGGGCAGTGGACCAAATACCGCCTGTATCAAGCACCTCAAGCAGCATCGAGTGCGACATGAGCCGAGCCACACGTCCGTTGCCGTCCTGGAACGGGTGAATCCACAGCAGCCGGTGATGAGCTGCCGCCGCAGCGATGATCGTTTCGGCTTTTCCGAGGCCGTTATAGGTTCGCTCGAACTGCTGGAAAAAACGCGGGAGTGCGCCGGGACTGATGGCTATGTGTTGCCCAACTCTGACGTCACGTTCACGAAGCGCGCCGGGAATAACCTGCATTCGTTCGCCATTGTCAGGGTTTTCGACCCATAGCAGTTCATCCGGCAGGAGTTCGCAAAACCGTTCATGCATCTCGCGGACGCCTTCCGCGCTTACGGTACGCCCGCGCAGTCCGCCCTCATCGATCCATTTCTGGACCGCGATGTGCGCTTTGGCTTCGAGTTGGAGGTTGCGCTTTTCCGCGTTGGCGCTGTAATCGTTTTTCAGTGCGCGTTCGATATCGACGGGATGGGTGTCGTGGCCTTCGATGAGGTTGCTGTAGTAGCAGTTCATCGCCCGCACCAGATCTGCCAGGGCTGTCAGTACACCCTCCGGGAGGCTCCGGCGAAATCCTGCGGAATGTGCCGCCAGTTCGACGGCCAGATCGTTGAGTTCCCCGCGATGGCGAGAGCTTTCTGAGATCCTCATTGGTTCCATCAACGACACGGGCTCGCCCCTGTCGAGAGGGGTGCCACCGCCCGGCTCAATGGCCGCTTTATCGTCCGTATTATAATCAGTCATAATCGTCACAATATCAGCAACATATGGAGAACGTAAGTCAATTCTGTCCGAAAATATGGCCGCTTCTATGGCCGGTTGCCTGGCCACTTTCCGTGTACTGGCGGAACGATCGTCCCCAAGACCCTTCGTTCCTTCTCGTAGCGATGACCTCTGAGCGCCGCGTGGTCCCGTCTCCTTTGCGCGGCCTTCCTCAGTGCTTCACCTTTCTTTGTTGACCGTCGTGAAACCGTGACCGCGTTTCTGGCGGCGGTCGCCTTGCCGTCAATGGTCTGTCCGCACCATCCCCTTCGCCACTTTGCTTCGAAGGGACCGTGTGGCCCATGACGGCTGCGGCTTAGTCCCGCCGCCTTTCGTTTACGCGTCCTTCGGGACAGTCAACATCAACGAAAGGAGAATTCAGATGGGACTTGATATGTACGCAATGGTGACAATGGAGAGCCCGGCCGGTGCAGTTGATCTCAAAACCGAAGAGGAGACTGAACTGTACTACTGGCGAAAACATCCGAACCTGCAGGGCTGGATGCAGCAGCTCTATTACGAGAAGGGCGGGAAGGCCGATAGCTTTAACTGCGAGCCCGTCGTCTTGATCAGTGACGATCTCGACCGGCTGGAGGCCGACGTGGAGAACGGCAGGCTGCCCGATACGACCGGCTTCTTCTTCGGCGTATCCGACGGGCGCGAGGCCGAGGACCTGAAATTTATCGCCAGGGCACGGCAGGCGCTTAGCGAAGGCAAGACGATCTTCTGCGACTGGTGGCGGTAGCCGCACGGGCTGCAGCGCGCAGCACTCCGGCGTTTTTTCACCGTAACTTGTTGTTTCAAATAATGAAAATTACCAATCAAAATATGTAACATATGATCTACGCCAAACAACTTGCCGGAGCTACCGATGATGCCTGTCATTCGCGTAAACGATGCCACCTTCGTGGATCTCAAGGCGCTCTCCAAATGGCTGGAGACCAAAACCCCGACTGAGACCATAGACGCGCTGGTGCGCGATAAGATGCTCGAACTCGGGATGGAGCGCGATCAGCCTGAAACGGGCGGCGATCCGCTTGCCGATGATGGCGATTTGATTTTTGAAAAAGCCCCCGGCCTTTCGTTCACCCGTATCCTGTCGGCCAGTGTGAACAACTCTAAGCCACAGAAAGAAAACTGGGCAGGGTTGCTGATGAAGGTGATCGGCGTTGTGAAGGCGAAGGGATTCAGCGGCGAAAAACTAGTCAACGAGTTGCAGGTTCCGGCGCGGGCCAGCGAGTATACGGTGGACGGTTACAAGTTCTTCCCGGACCGTGGGATTTCGGTCCAGGGACAGTCGGCCACCGATGCGTGGAAAGAAGTCAGCCGCCTTGCCGACAGGTTCCGTATCCCCGTCGAAGTCCGGTTCCAGTGGCGTGACAATCAGAAAGCGCAGCACCCCGGCAAGATCGGTGTCATCCGCGCCGGGGCATGAGAGCCGCATCTGGGTTCCTTCGCTATTGCGTCTGAGGCTGGCGGATTGTTTTTCGTCAGCCCCATCGCGTTGGGCGCGACGCCCATGAGTCCCGCCTGGTCAGAAAGTTAGGGGGGCGGCGATCCCGCTGGGTATAAGAAGAATAAATGGCCTTTTTGCCCAGGTCCAGCAGCGGCTTACCGTCAACGGCCCACCACTTCACCGTCCGATCATCCTGAGCGCGCCCCGAATTCCGCGGATATCGTCTGAGAACCTGCCTGTGTTTTCTCCATTTACTCCCTTCCCAACCTCCCGGCAAGCCGCGACCCTGCCGGGACTCACGGCACAGCGTCTTGTAGTCGGTTGTTTTGTCAGGCGAACAGGCTCGTCGGCGGTGCCCGACTCTCAGGCAGCGGGCGGGGCTCGTTTGCCTCGGCCTTTTGCTTCAGGTGATCGAGAATCTTCTTGATCAACACCGGGTCTTCGATGCAGGCAACGACCTTCACGGCCCCGCCGCAGGCTGGACAGGTCTCAATGTCGATGCCAAAGACGCGTTTCAAGCGCTGCGCCCAGGTCATGGAGGCCCGGCGTTCGGCCGGCGTTCTGTCTTCAAACTCGTTTGACGTTGTGCTCTCGCTGCCTTTCCCCCGTTTGCCCGGGGTCACCTGCGCACGGTGCTTGCTGTTCGGCGCGAATACGCCGTGGAATCTCGTCAGGTTGACCCGTGGTTTGGGCACCAGCGCCGCCAGGCGGGCAATGAAGTCGAGTGGCTCAAAGATGACGTGCGTCGTGCCATCCCGATACGGCGTCTTCAACTGGTAGCGCACGTTGCCGTTGGGCGTGAGCGACAGACGCTTTTCCGACACCGCCGGTCTTGAAATATACCGACACAACCGTTCCAGCTTCTGGCGTTCCTGGGCCCTGGCCGCCACCCCGGCATGCAGGCTGAACCCGGCCACCTTACCTGTCTCGCCATCGACTGGCTCATCGCTGGCCGGCAGAGTTTGTAAGGTGAACACCTTGCGTCCCGCCTGTGGGCCGACCGCAATGCGGTAAGTGATGGAATGCCCCAGCAGTGGCGTCATCGGATCGTCCTCCACCGAATCCGAGGCCAGATAGCTGTTTTCCATATCCCGTTCCAGCAGACCCTGGCGTTCCAGAAAGCGGCCAACACGGTGAGCAATAGTGTGCGCCAGTCGGGTGAGTTCGGCGCTGGTCGGTGCCTTCACCCAGCGAAACAGGAGTGAGCCGTCGGGGCGCTCAACGTACACCCCGTCGAGAAACAACATATGGAAGTGAACATT
>Ga0316192_10001744_pt1 | contig 16061 bp, 14 predicted proteins | sample MerIslwburrow_MG_FD_204931 | JGI IMG/M metagenome (GOLD analysis project Ga0316192, IMG submission 204931) | Coastal sediment microbial communities from Maine, United States - Merrow Island worm burrow | ecosystem: Environmental > Aquatic > Marine > Coastal > Sediment | place: USA: Maine...
GTTCCAGCGCTCGTGCTGCCCAGGTTGCGTCCAGAACACGTTTGATAGAGCGAGGATCTTCCATCATGAAGGTTATGTTCTGGCGCATGATGGATTCATATTCATGATCAACCTTTAGATCCATCTTGGCTATTTGTACTGCAGCCTCGGCATCCATGCGGACAAAGGCATCCAGGGCGCCACTGATCATAGCCTGGACATGAATGCCAAGTGATTCAATCTCCATGTAACCGTTGCGCGGGCGCTCCATTCCGGCCAGATCAATGCCCATGCGTGCGACCTTTTCAGCCTGGTCACCCATGCGTTCCAGGTCAGTAATGGTTTTGATGACGGCCATTACCAGGCGTAGATCACTGGCGGTAGGCTGGCGTCGGGCGATGATGTGGGTGCACTCTTCATCGATCTCAATTTCCATGGAATTAACCTGAAGATCGCCTTTTTTGACTTCTTCGGCCAGCTCAAGATTGCCTTCGGAGAGTGCGGTAACGGCTTTTTTGACCTGTTCTTCTACCAGGCCACCCATGGCAAACACCCGGTTGCGCAGATTTTCCAGCTCGACATCGAACTGCTGTGAAATATGGTGAGGCTGATTTGTTTTGTCCATGATTAGCTCCGTTAACCGTAGCGGCCGGTAATGTAGTCTTCGGTCTGTTTCTTTTTGGGATTAGTGAAAAGTTTGTCTGTGTCTGCCAGTTCGATCAGGTCGCCCATGTACATGAAGGCGGTGTAGTCAGATACGCGTGCGGCCTGTTGCATGTTGTGGGTAACGATAACGATAGTGAATTTAGACTTGAGTTCGTAGATAAGTTCCTCGATCTTTAGGGTCGAGATTGGGTCAAGCGCCGAGGCCGGTTCATCCAATAGCAAAACCTCTGGTTCAATGGCGATGGCACGGGCGATAACCAGGCGTTGTTGCTGACCGCCTGACAGGCCAAAGGCGCTGTCGTGCAGACGATCTTTGACTTCGTCCCACAGTGCTGAGCCACGTAGTGAGTGTTCCACTACGTCATCCAGGGTGCGGCGATCATTTACGCCCATCAGACGCAGACCATAAGCGACATTTTCATAGATCGACTTGGGGAAGGGGTTGGGCTTCTGGAATACCATGCCAACCTGGCGACGTAGCGAGGCGATATCAACATTACGATGATAGATATCCTTGTCGTGCATTAGAATCTGGCCTTCAATGCGAACGCCATCGACCAGGTCATTCATGCGATTGAAACAACGCAACAGGGTTGATTTACCACAACCACTGGGACCGATGAAGGCGGTGACACGTTTCTTCGGGATGGTCATGTTAATGCCATTGAGTGCCTGTTTTTCACCGTAGAAGAGTTTTAGGTCTTTTACCGTCAAGGCTATTTCATCGGCCTCGGAAGTCATTGAGTCTTTCTTCTTTAAGGCGTCGATGTTAATGCCGTGGGTCATTGGGGCTGATGAATTACTACTCATGGCTATGGTCTCTTGTTTAATCTCTTTATGTGGCGCAGCTTTATTGTTCAAGTGATTTATATTTTTCACGCAGGCGATTACGGATGGCAATCGCGGTCAGGTTAAGCGCAATAATCACTAACACCAGCAGCAGGGCGGTGGCATAAACCAGCGGTCGTGCGGCTTCTACATTCGGACTTTGGAAGCCAACATCATAGATGTGAAAACCCAGGTGCATAAACTTTCTGTCTAGATGTAGGAATGGAAAGTCGCCATCCAGTGGCAGGGTGGGAGCCAGTTTGACCACACCTACCAGCATTAATGGTGCTACTTCACCAGCGGCACGTGCTACCGCCAAAATCATACCGGTCATGATGGCTGGGCTGGTCATGGGGATGATGGTGCGCCACAAGGTTTCAGCCTTGGTCGCGCCTAGGGCCAGACTGCCTTCACGGATAGACTGTGGGATTCGTGATAGTCCTTCCTCGGTGGAGACGATGACAACCGGCACGGTTAGCAGGGCCAGGGTGATTGAGGCCCACATCAGGCCCGGGGTGCCGAAGGTTGGCGATGGCAGTGCCTCAGGGAAGAACAGTTGATCGATATTGCCGCCGAGAAAGTAGACAAAAAAGCCCAGACCAAATACACCATAAACAATCGAAGGCACACCGGCGAGGTTGTTGACGGCGATCCTGATCATGCGAATGATAGGGCCTTGCTTGGCATATTCACGCAGGTAGATAGCCGCGACCACGCCAAAGGGGGTTACCAGAATCGCCATGATGATGACCATCATCACGGTGCCAAAGATGGCCGGGAAAATGCCGCCCTCAGTATTGGCTTCACGAGGTTCGTCACTGACGAACTCCCACAGCTTATGGATATAAAAACCGACCTTGGTGAATACAGACATACCACTGGGTTGATATGCCTGTACGACTTTGGCAATGGTAATCTCAATGGTTTGGCCGTCGATGGTTTCAGCGACTAATGAGGCGCGGTTCAGCTCGGTGTAATGTGTTTTAAGTTCTGTTTGCAGTGTCTTATATGTCGCCTGCAGTGACTGTTTTTCTTCCTCAATCTTGCCTAGCTCTTCGGGACTGTCTTCGCCCTTGAGTTCAAGGCCGCGTTGCTTGAGGCGCAGGCGTTCCAGGGTATAGTTGATGGAACCAATCTCACCCTGTTCAATATGGTGAATAGTGGCAAAGGTTTCACTGGTGTTTTCGATCTGTTGTTGCAGGACATTCCAGCTATCCTGGCCTTCGGCGATGACCTTGCCATCCAGTTTTACCTGCTTCAGGAAACCGTAAAAGTTGCCCCATTCGCGGCGTTCTACCACCATCATGTCAGCTTCTTTAGAGCGTTGGTTGATTAGAGGGTCAATCAGTGAGCGGAAGTCGATGCCGTAGAGGTCGCGATTACCGGTCTTGATCAGATAGCGGGTGACCCATGGTTCCGTTGTTTCGAACTTAAGACCACTGTCGATGATCTGTTGTGTATCGACTCTTTCGCTGTCACGGATTTCACCAGCGATCTTGATGACCTGGCCGTTGTCACCTTGGTAATCAAAGCTGTAGACGTCGGCCGGCCAGAAATGGCCCAGCCCCCGCGCCGCAATCAGCATTAACAAACCAACGACCATAATGATACTGATACTGACGGATGCCGCTGTCAGCCAGACCCAGGGTGAACCGCTTTTAATCCATTTACGCATTAGAGTGAGCTGTATTTTTTACGCAAGCGCTGACGAACAACTTCAGCGATGGTGTTAAAAAAGAAGGTGAACGTGAACAATACCAGTGCTGCCAGAAATAAAACACGGTAATGGGTACTATCGACCTCGGATTCGGGCATTTCCACCGCGATATTGGCGGCCAGGGTGCGCATTCCCTGAAAGATACTGAAGTCCATCACTGGTGTGTTGCCAGTGGCCATCAGTACGATCATGGTTTCACCGACGGCGCGGCCAAAGCCGATCATGACTGCTGTGAAGATGCCAGGACTGGCTGTCAATATGACGACGCGGGTCAGGGTTTGCCAGGTGGTGGCACCCAGTGCCAGCGAGCCATTGGTGAGATGCCTGGGCACGCCGAAGATCGCATCTTCAGTAATCGAGAAAATGGTTGGTATGACTGCAAAGCCCATGGCGATGCCGACCACCAGTGAGTTACGTTGGTCAAAGCTGACCCCTAGCTCTCTATCCAGCCACTGCTGGGTATTGCCACCGAACATCAGCGCTTCCAAGGGGTGATTCAGGCTAAAAGATATCCACACCACCAGGATCACCAGTGGGATGAGCAGGGCGGCCAGCCAGCCGTCAGAAACCGTGTTGCGGATATGTGAAGGCATGTTGTGCCAGATATAACTGGCGGCAACCACAGACAGTGGCAGCAGCAGGATCATGGTCATGATGGCAGGCAGGTATTGTTCCAGCATCGGCGCCAGCCACAGGCCAGCGAGGAAGCCGAGAATAACCGTTGGCAGTGCCTCCATGATTTCGATAGTTGGTTTAACCACAGAGCGCATTTGTGGTGTCATGAAATAGGCGGTGTAGATAGCACCGAAAATTGCCAGTGGCACGGCAAATAACATGGCGTAGAAAGCCGCCTTGATGGTGCCGAATGAGATCGGTACCAGGCTGAATTTGGCTTCGAAATCATTACTGGCCGAAGAGGATTGCCAGATGTAGTCTGGCTCGCTATAGCTCTCGTACCAGACTTCGCCCCACAGAGAAGACCACGATACCTCGGGGTGCTCGTTGTGTAGACTGATAAAGGCCAGATTGCCTTGCTGATCTTCAATCATGGCAGCGTTGGCGCGTGGTGCAATGGCGATATTTTTTGCTGCCACATCCATCAGTTTTTCCTTGAGGATGGTCTTTTCGGCGGTGGTGTGGAAGATGCCCAGCTGGCCGCTATCGTCGACTGCCAGAAAACCCTTGCGTGAGTGTTCGGTTGTAATGTCTGTGATTGGTTTGCCGCCCAGCGAGAACTCACGGATCTTGGTTAGTCGATGTGTGCCGTTATCATCCTTGACCGGGAACCACTGGCTGATACCACCTTTGTTGTTGCCAACCAGGATGGAGATATCACCAGTGAGAAATTCAAAACTGGTGATGTTGGTTTGGAAGTTGAGTGATTCTACTTGTTCTGGATATTCGGGATCACTGACGTCATAGACGGTTACATCGCCCTTGCTGTTGGCCAGATAAACATTATCCATTTCTTTGTTCAGCAGTAGATAGCTATAGTTGCCAAGGTCTTCAGCAATGCTGAAGGTTTCTGTTTCAACAGTAACGGCATCATCAATGAAAGAGGTTTCTTTTGTACCACTGCTGATTAACAATTCGCCGTCTTCGGTCATGGCGATGATTGTGGCCTTATCTTCGCCATCTTGAATGGCAAGTCGGATCAAGGACCGTTCCAGCTCATCAACAACCATCGGCTCCTGGCCCATGGGATAGTCAATAAATGGGGTGATGGTGCGAACGTCGTTGGGATAGCTGACCTTGTAGTTGTGGCGTACGACAACGACCGAGCCGTCATCCAGGCCATAGGCAACAATACGTGTATGTGGAGTGGCGGTGGCGAAACTGGTGATTTCTGCACCGGGTGGCAGTTCTACCTCAATGGCTTCAATGATAGAGCCGTCTTTGGTATTAAAAAAAGTAGATTTGCCGGCATCGTCAAAACGAACAGCGATCTCGGTTTGTTCTTCCATGGCCAGCATCAGGGTCTGGCTGTCTGCCTGCGCAGGTGTCTGATAGCGGGCTTCAATCTCCATGCTGCCAGACTGGAACAAGGGAAAGACAACAAAAAGCAGATAGATGAAGATCAGTGCCACGGCGGCGATAACACCCAGCCCGCCAAACGCAATCATGTATTTGGCCAGCAGGTCTTTTAGCCGGCGCATCTGGCGATGACGTTGACTGGCAGGGGAATCAATTGGTGGAAGTGCTGAGGCCATGGACTTTCTATTCCTAAAGGTTGCAGCGAATCATACTTTGCATTTATGACAGTTTTGTTACGACCCTTGAGTGCGCGCGGGTATTGGTATAATTTATTGAAAAGTATAAAAAATTAAACATGCAATGGCCAGCCTGTCACTTGCTGAATTTAATGGCAAGTGGCAATATGCGGATTCAATATATTGATTAACAACAAATTTAGATATTGGTGGCTTATGAATCTTTCTCAGATCAGCGTCAAGCTTGTCTTATTGTTAGGGCTTTTGCTTGCTGTTGAGGTAGTAGCTGCGGACTCAACTCGCTATGTTAATGATCAGCTCATTATTACGCTCAGGGCTGGACAGGGTAGTGAGTACAAGATTCTCAAATCCTTACCATCTGGTTCTCGCCTGGAATTGCTTGAAGAGGATGTCGACACAGACTTTTCCAGGGTCAAGACTACAGATGGCACTGAGGGTTGGGTCAGAAGTTGGTATTTGAGTGAAACACCGACCGCTAAACTGTTATTGGCGGATGCCATCCGCAAGGCTGAGAGCCTTGAGGCTGAAAATAAGAAGCTGCGTGCAAGCACCTCGTCATCAAGTAAAACAAACAAAGATATGAAGCAACAGCTAACACAACTTGAAAAAGAAAATGCCAAGCTGAAAAAAGAAAATGCCAGGTTGAACGATATAGCCAGTCGTCCCATTGAGTTGGAGAGTGAGAACAAACGCCTTTCCAGCGAAGCTGAGCAGCTAAAACAGGAGAATAAGCGTTTTGCTGACGAGAACAGTGGTCTGCGTCAAAGCAGTGTGCAGAAATGGTTTATGGCGGGTTCAGGTGTCTTGATTGTTGGCATTCTTTTGGGCCTGATTCTGCCGCGCTTGAGACGTAACCGGGCCTCTGGCTGGGGTTAAAGGGCTTGTTTTAAAGTGCTGGCCCCGAGGCTAGCCGATGTGCCCAGCGTGTGGTTTCAGGCAGTTTGTAACGTGTCACACATGTCATCACGTATTTAATCGCACTCTCTAAACAAATTTTGTGACCGCTGGAGACATACAGTGGTTTTACTCCCGGTCGTGTTCGCAACACGGCACCGATGGTTTCGCCGTGATCAATCAGTGCAGTCCATTCCCCTTTGATATCTAGCACGGCCTCATGCCTGCCAATCAGGCGGGACTTGCCAACGCCAATACTTGGCAGATCGCAAATAATGCCCAGGTGTGTGGCAATGCCGAGTCGGCGTGGATGGGCGATGCCCTGGCCGTCACAGAGCAGTAGATCCGGTGTTTGTTTAATTTTGTTCAGAGCATCAAGTGCGCTCGGGATTTCTCGAAACGAAAGCAGACCCGGGATATAGGGGAATTCTGTTGGGCGTCGGGCAATACCCAAAGCATTCGCTCCGCTCATGGGGCAGGCTCTGAGCGTATTCCACCAGTTCAAGCTCGGGATAACTCAACACGGCTACGGCCGCACGTGTGATCTGGTTGTTGTTCTCAAAACCGACATCAACACCGGCAACAAAATCAATCTGTGTAAATTGATCGCTGCGGATGACCTTAATGGCCAGCTGTTTTTGCAGTTGTATGGCTTCCGTCGGACTTAGCTGCCAGGGGTGTGGGGCGTGGTATCCGGCCATCGTGTTTGTCTAGCGGCTGGCAAACCAACGCCAGATATAACCGTCTGGACGGGTTTCGCCCGTTTCTATATAGCGCAGCACATTGTGGTTTTGCAGCGTCCAGCCCATTAGCTCAGCTACGCCGTAGCGGCCGCAGAAAAGAATCTGATCACCTGTTTCAATAACCTGATTGACCTGCGGCAGCAGGATTATTTCCTGCCCACGTTTCAGCAACAGGGGCAGGCAGCGCAGCTGTTGGTTGCGGTCACGGGGATCACTGCTAAGGTGGCCCAGTTGAATTCGACGGCCATTTTCAATGGCGTGGGTAACTGCCAGGGCAGATCTGTAGCCAATATTTAGGGTCCATATGTCAGGAACGATGCCATTAGAAACCTGTTCAATTTGAGGCAGCAACTGTTTGGCCTGTTCATTGCCCTGTTGTTTGATTAATTTTAAAAATTCATGCAGCAGTGGTGTGGTCACCAGAGCCAGCACCTTGAGTGTCACAACCTCGCTATGTTGCATGACGTGTTTACTTTTGATGGCCTCAAAGATGAGGTCGTTACCACGTTTGTTTTGCCGTGCCACGGTGTAGATATTCGGGTTTAGCTGTTTGGCAGTCATGAGTATGGAGAGATTGTCGGCATCGTCATTGGTGCCTGCGACTATACCTGTGGCATTTTTTGCGCCAGCAGCCAGCAGGGTGATGGCTTCAGTCCCCTTACCCTCGATACAGTTGTCAACACAATCAGTCTTTACCGGATCAGCTTCTACGACTGTAGTTGACACACCCTGACGGCTTAGGTGTTTTTGCATGGAATGACCGAAACGGCCATAACCACATAAAATCCACTTCCCTTGTGGTGGCGATTCATTGCGGGATAAAGCAGTGTGTGGCAGCTGGGTCAGCCATTCAAACAGTGTGTGCAGCTCGGGCGAGTGCAAAGCAATGGCCATTTGTTCGGCAAAAGCCTCGAACGGGTTGATGATATGGTCAGTACCGAACGAGGCCATATTGATATGTACTGACTCTGTTTCGGCGCGACAGATGACTCTTAGTGAAGGGTTAAGCAATTTGCCGGTGATGGCAATTTCGAGGTTGGCATGATCATTGTCCGTCAGGGCCAGGATGCCGACACAGAAGGGCGATTTGAGTCCGGCAGCCTTGAGGTTGTTGGGGTCGCCGGCATCGGCGCATAGCCCTGGCACATAGACATCCAATTCAGTCAGTAACAACTCATTGATTCGATCCTGTTTGATGTCGACGGCAACGGCGCGCAGACCGCGTTGAGTCAGTGCCTTGGTTACCAGGCTACCGGTATCACCATAACCGCAGACCAGATAAAACGGTTCGCGAATATGGTTGACGCTACGGTAAAAGCGATTTTCGGTCACGGCCCGTTGTAGGGCCGGGTCCTGTATTAGCCCTAGAATATTACCGATGGCATAGAGCCAGGAGATTACGGTCAGGTACATTGCCATCGTGGTCCAGAGTCGTTGGCCATCAGTAAACTCAAAAGGGATCTCACCAAAGCCGATGGTGGTGGCCATGTAGCTAACGAAATAAAAGGCGTGGAAGAAACTCATCTGCCAGGGATTGCCCTGGTCGTCGACGCCGGGGATTAGCACGAAACCAAGAATGGAGATGGCATAGGCTGAAATCAGGACGATCAACGGCGCGCGCATGCGCCGCAATACCAGCGCAAAGATTTTATGGATGGTTTTGTGCGAACGTACCAGCATTAGCGTCGCATGGTGACGGTTTCGATGATCAGTAGTACCACTGAAGTGACATTGGCCAACAGGGCGCCGCCGGACAGAGAAACGATAGAGCTCATCACGCTCGAGCTAAGTCCGGAATCGGTGATATAGAGGGCAAAGCCCCAGAGAAAGGCGGCGGCGATCAGCTGTAGATCAGCCACCAGACTGGTGGCAAGTAACACGGCGCCTATCTGCGTCCGTTCCCCGAGTTTGAGAACAGTGGCCACCAGACTAACGACGAGGGCGGCAAATAGTTCGTAGACATTGTGATGATCAGGATTGTCTATCTCGCCGATGAAAAAACCAAAGTTCAGGGTTAGGGCGAGGACGATAAAAAATCCGAAGACGACCTTTTCAAAATTCATGTTGTTGCTCCTGTGGCGGAATTATCGGCTAACCTTGTCACAAGAGTAGTGTCGGATGCAATTATTTACAGCCGCCAAACAAAAAGCCCCGCAGTGCGGGGCTTGATGGATGTTACTGATACTTAAGCCTGTTGTTTATTAAAGGCCCTTAAGTACCTTATCAACAACCTTGGCTGGGAGTGGGATGTAACCATCTTTGACGACAACTTCCTGGCCAGTCTTGGACAGTACCATCTTGATGAATTCACGCTCCAGTGGTGCCAGTGGTTTGTTTGGATGCTTGTTGACATAAACGTAGAGGAAGCGTGACAGAGGGTAGTCACCGCTGATGGCGTTATCAGTGGTTGCTTCAACAAATGGCTTGCCAGCTTTTTTGGTCAGAGGCACAGCCTTTACACCAGAAGTTTTGTAACCAATGCCTGAGTAGCCAATACCGTTGATAGAGGAAGAGACAGACTGTACGACAGAGGCAGAACCAGGCTGTTCGTTAACAGTATTTTTGAAATCACCTTTACATAACGCGTGCTTTTTAAAGTAGCCATAGGTGCCTGAAACAGAGTTGCGGCCGTAGATCTGGACGTCCAGATTTTTCCAGTTACCGGTCATACCCAGGTCGCCCCACTTGCTAATGTCTTTGTCGCCCTTACATTTGCGTGTGACAGAAAAAATGGCATCAACTTCTGGAATGGTCATGCCCTTGATTGGGTTGTCTTTATGGATAAATACAGCCAGGGCATCGATAGCAACAGGAATAGCGGTAGGCTTGTAACCGTAGCGCTTTTCAAAAGATTCGATCTCTTTGCTCTTCATCTTGCGGCTCATTGGGCCCAGGTTAGAAGTCGCTTCGGTCAGTGCTGGTGGCGCAGTTGATGAACCGGCCGCCTGGATTTGAATGTTGACGTTAGGGTATTCGCGTTTGAATTCTTCTGCCCATAGGGTCATCAGGTTGGCCAGGGTGTCAGAACCGACGCTGGAAATGTTGCCCGATATACCGCTGGCACGACTGTAGTCAGGCAAATCTGCATCAACCATGGCAGCGGCCATGACGCTGTTAGATGCTAGAGCCAGGCCCGTGGCCATGGATAGCATGATATTACGAAGTTTCATTAATAATTGCTCCTGCAATGTTTAAAAAGTAAAACTGAAGATTAATGGTTAATCTGGGGGGGATTATGCGGTTCGTTTATGAATCTTTTATGACAGTTTTGTGTTTCTTGATTAAACTTTTGTGACAGCTTGCTGTTCGTGATGAATAACATTTTCCGCCGGAAAGTTGCAGCGGAAGGTGCTGCCACGGTTGACCTGGCTGGTGATGCTCAGGCTGGCGTTATGGCGCTCAAGTATGTGTTTGACGATGGCCAGCCCCAGGCCGGTGCCACCGATATCGCGTGAGCGGCCGACATCAACTCGAAAAAAGCGTTCGGTCAGGCGGGGGATATGCTGTGGCGGAATACCAATGCCAGTGTCCTGCACCTCAAAATGGGCGCCACTTTTGTTCTGGTACCAACGCATGTTGATGTTGCCGCCTGTTGGGGTGTAGCGCACTGCGTTGAATACCAGATTGGAAAAGCTGCTGTAAAGCTCGTTCTGGACACCGAAAATTTCCAGTCCATCATCGCATTCCAGAGTAATGCTCTGTTGTTTTTCAGTGCCCAGTGCCTCTGCCTCACCTTTAATCATATGCAGCAGGCTGGGTACGGCCACGGCTTCGCGAGAGGCCTGTTTCATTTCCTCATTTTCCAGGCGCGACAACATTAGCAGGTCGTCGACAATGTTCTGCATGCGATTAGATTGGCGCTTCATCATCTCAATATTTTCATGCCACTCATGCAATGACTCATCTGTTTCATCAAGCATGCTTTCCAGGTAGCCATGGATAACCGTTAGCGGGGTGCGTAGTTCGTGTGAAATATTGGAGATAAAATCACGTCGCATCTGTTCAAGTTGTTTCAGGCGGGTGATATCACGGGCGATCAAAAGGCGCTGATCCTGGCCATAGGGAATGATACGAATGCTGAGTATCTGATGTTCGTCGGCAGGTGACGGCAGCTCTATGGGGGAGTCGAAGTCTTTACGGGTGATATAGCGGATGAAGCCAGGATGGCGAATCAGATTACTAAGATGCTGGCCGACGTCCTTTGAAGGTTGCAGCCCCAGAGCTTCCTGGGCGGCTTTGTTGATCCACTCGATTTGGTCATGGCGATTCAATACCACGGTGGCATCGGGCATGGCGGCCGTGGATTCTCTAAAGCGGGTGATGTACTTGGCCAGTCTTTTTTTACGACTGCGGTTTTGTTTTTGTAGATGGTGGATACGGTCAAAGATCTCGGCCCAGATGCCGCTGCCCTGTGGTGGGTTGGACTTGCCCGGTTTGTTGAGCCATTTTTTCAGACGTTTGATGTTGTTGAAATGCCAGACAAGATAGCCGGTGCTGGTGATCAACAGGCAGACAAGCATGGAGTTACTGACAAAACCAATAATCAGTGCCAGGCTTGTTAGCCCGATTAGACGCCAGATTTCTTTACTCCATGGGGACACTGTTATTCCTCAGCCGACAATCGGTAACCCGCTCCGCGGACTGTCTGTATCATACGGTCATACGTCACCGGTTCAAGTGCTTTTCGCAGCCTGCGGATATGCACATCGACTGTGCGTTCCTCTATATAAACATTACTGCCCCAGATGCGGTCGAGCAGCTGGGCGCGGCTGAAGACCCGTTCCGGGTGGGTCATCAGAAATTGCAGTAGTTTGAACTCGGTAGGGCCAAGGATGATCGCTGTATTCCCGACATGGACACGATGCCCTTTTTGATCCAGCTCCAGACCACTGATGCTGATGATGTCCTTGCCGTGGCTGAGGGTGCTGCGACGTAATACGGCATTGATTCTGGCGCCTAACTCGCGGGGCGAGAAGGGCTTGGTGATGTAGTCGTCGGCACCGGCATCGAGGCCGCGGATCTTGTCGTCTTCCTCGCCACGGGCAGTGAGCATGATGATGGGAATGTCTTCATAGCGCTCATCGCCTTTCAGGCGGCGGGCCAGGTCAACGCCACTGATGTCCGGCAACATCCAGTCCAGCAGGATTAGATCGGGCAGGATCTCGCCCAGGGTCTTGAGGCCGGTCTGGCTGTCTTCAGCGCAGATGATGTTAAAGCCCTGGCGCTTGAGTGTGAACGAGACCATTTCCCGGACGCCGGACTCATCTTCAATAATTAGGATGTTTACTGACATAGGCTTATTTATTTCACCGTTTCTGTTTCATGTATTAGAAAACAGATGTGTTACAGGATTATGACAGATTGTTTCAGGGGGAAGACACCAGCTTGTCTGACTGGGTCAGTATCCAGCTGAAAGCAAAGCCAATGATATGGTAATTACGTGTCTGGAATAGTGGGCTGTCGCTAAAGGCGGCACCATTGAGGCTGTCGAGGCGAATAAAGGCGGCCAGTGAAAAGTTTTCGATACGTTTTTGCGTCAGCAGAGTGATGCGGCTGCCGTTGTAGCCACTGTGTCCCTGATAGGCAGGTCTGGTTGGGGTGGCGTAGGCTGGGGCGACACCATAGAAATAGTCGTGATAGGCAGCGTCGGCGAACATCGGCCCTACTGACAGACTGTACTCTAGTTTGGCGGCGTGGGACTCACGACTGAATTCCAGATAGGGGGCGAAGATCCAGCCCTGATGGGCAGAGTCACTGCCGTCAATAGAGTAGGCTGCCCGCAGCGGCAGGTGTAGCCACAGTTTTTGGCCTCTATGTCGATCTTCATCCCAGAGGCGCAGATCTAGTGATGGGCCAAATTCAATACTGGGTTTCAGGTAGGGCATGCCCTGGCGCGGACCATTCTGGTCGCTGGGGACGGGCACACCACCGGCCAGGCTGATATCCAGCACGGTGTCCTCGTTGCGATAGAGCAGTCCGCGCAGACCATCTTTATCGACATTGACGTATTCGCCGCGATAGATCAGATAGGGGTAGGGCAACAGGTAGCCACGCCCCGATTCACTGCCTCGATAGTAGGGCAGCTGCATGGCGGCGCTGCCTATGCCTAGCTCCCAGAGTGGTTTCTGCTGTGCCTGTCCCTGAGCAGGCAGGCACAGCAGAGCCAGCAGACTGATTGGTCTAAAGGCGTTGTTGCAGGATTTCGCGAATTTCATCATCAGTCAAAACGATTGGGTTGGTGGTCATGCTGCTGCCGCGGCTATTGGCAATAATCCGCTCAAAGTCATTCTCTGTAATGCCATAAGCGCTCAGACGTTCAAGTCCAAGTTGCGCGGTCCAGTCATTGAGCCTGTTCACCAGACTGTCATTAGCCTGTTGCTGGTCGGCATCTGGCTGGTCACTGAGAAAACGGCCTACCTGGGCATATTTGGCCAGGGCCGGGTTGCGTGGTTCGCGTTGCTGCATGGCACGGATATTGATCTCGGTGGCGGTTGCGACCAGGGTGCCGCAGACCACGCCATGGGGAATGGGGAAGAAGGCTCCTAGCGGCGAGGCCAGGCCGTGCACCGAGCCCAGGCCAACCTGGGCCAGGCTGATGCCGGACAATAGTGCCGCGTAGGCCATGGCGGCACGGCCGTGGCTGGCTTGCGGCTCCTGGCCAGACCAGGCGGCAAAAAAGCCTTGTTTGACTGCCTCAATACCACTCCAGGCCAGAGCATCGACCATCGGGTTGGCCTTGAGTGAGACATAGGATTCAAGCAGCTGGGTAAAGGCATCCATGCCATCGGCGGCGATCAGTTCAGATGGACAGCTGGCGAGCAGATCAGGATCAATCAGGGCGTATTCAGGCACCAGGCAGTCGTGGCGAAATGACTTTTTGAAACCCTGTTCGCCGTGAATGCTGAGGACGGCGTTTTTGGTCGCCTCGCTACCGGTACCGGCGGTGGTGGGCACGGCGATAAATGGCAGCGCCGGGCCATTGTATTCAATGCCCTTGCCGACGCCTTCAAGATGATCCATGACTGAATTGCCATGCGGTAATAATCCGGCAATGGCCTTGGCGGCATCCAGGACACTACCGCCGCCGATGGCGACCACCAGTTCAATCTTGTTAGGCAGATGTGTTTGGACGATGTTATCTACCAGAGTCGGTGAGGGTTCGCCGCTAACAATGACGTTAAACCAGGTAGTGTTTTGTTTTGCTAATGCCTGGGTTAGGACGTCCCAGTTTGGGCTGCCCCGGAATGAAGACTGACCGGTGACCAGCAACACATTCTGACCATATTGACTGATCAGTCCTGGCAGTTCGTCGATACGGCCCTGACCAAACAGAATGCGCGGCAGGCGTGAAATATTGAAATTGTTGTAGCGCATTGTTTAATCCTTAAAATGCCGCTGATTTAACTTTTAATAATAATCAGTGCAGTGTGCATGCCCATATCCTACCCATATCCTACTCAGTACTGTTTTTCGGCTATAGTGCTTGGCGGAACCAATTTAACATAGCCAGTTGATGGCAGGAAAAGGATAGGAGAACAATATGAGTGATTGCCTGTTTTGCAAGATGGTTGCTGGTGACATACAGCCTGATACTGTTTATGAAAATGATGACGTGCTGGCATTTCGTGACATCAATGCTCAGGCGCCAACCCATGTCTTGGTGGTGCCAAAACGGCATATCTCCACTATCAATGATTTAAATGCTGATGATGCCGAATTGGTGGGTAAGCTTTACCTGGCGGCCAAGCAGGTGGCTGAGCAGGATGGTATTGCCGAAGACGGTTTTCGCACGGTGATGAACTGTAATGCCGGCGCAGGGCAGACGGTGTTTCATATCCATCTACATGTTTTGGGTGGCCGTAGCATGCAATGGCCGCCAGGTTAACTTGTTTATGAATTGACAGCTATGCTGCAGGGATAGAGGTGCGGTGAAGCTGGTTGTGGCGGAGTAACTTTAAAGTACGAAATAAAAAAGGCGGGATAAAATCCCGCCTTTTTTATTTAGATCTCAAACCGGTTTATGAGTTTGATTCATCTTTGTTACCAGCTTTATAAATCTGAAAGACCAACACAATCATCAGGGCACCAACAACAATTGATACGCCGATCACCAGATTGGTAAGAAAGTCTACATTTAGCATTGGTGGGTTCCTCCCGTTCGATAATCTTTATCCCGCCTATCTTAGCACCATAGTAGGGAATTATGGCAAGCGTTTAATAATTGTTTTTCAGCACCAGGTTGATGATGAAGTCAGGTGTGGTGTCGGTAAGCAGGTTCTCGCCCACACCTAAATCCAAACGAGTTGTAGGGCTAAAATGGATGGAACCGCCGACTGTCAATTGAACGGTATTGCTGCCAAGTTGATCCAGCCCGCTATCATAAATGCTGCTGTGAAAATCCAGCTGAGTCTTTAGGTCGATTAGGTGGTGATTGTCCCAGATCAGGCCGGTGCTGCCAAAGCCGACCAGGTTATTCTGCATGTTGCTCAATACATCGCCTTTACCCAGATAGATCAGGCCGGCATTGGCAAAGCTGGTGAGTTGCAGTGGGCTGAGCCAGTTTCTCTTGATATGCGCAATCGAGGCCGACAGATCGGTGGCGCCACTGCCATGCAACTGCTTGGCATCGCCGCTGGGTAGTTTCAGGCTGAGATGCAGGCTCAGGGCGCTGTCTGTAGTGTGTTGAAGTTGTCTGGCGGCAAACAGGCGGATATCGCCGATACCTTGAGTGGCGCTGTCTATGGTCGTGACAGGGGTGTTATTGAGACTGTATTGGTAGTTCAGACTATTGCTTGGGGTTTTGTTGCGTTCGCTATTGGTCAGACCAAATGTGTCGTGCCAGCCTTCGATAAAGTTGTCTAAAAACCCACGGTTATGGGTAATCCAGGGAACTTCCACTCCTATCTCGGTGTTGGCATTGAGGCCATAGCGATAGCTATAGGCCAGGCGATAGGTTTCGCCATCGAGGCTGATGGCCTCATTACCGCGATTGGTGAGTATGGA
>Ga0316192_10001749_pt1 | contig 16049 bp, 14 predicted proteins | sample MerIslwburrow_MG_FD_204931 | JGI IMG/M metagenome (GOLD analysis project Ga0316192, IMG submission 204931) | Coastal sediment microbial communities from Maine, United States - Merrow Island worm burrow | ecosystem: Environmental > Aquatic > Marine > Coastal > Sediment | place: USA: Maine...
AATCCAGCCATTTTATTTCAGATTGATGCGCGAGGCTTTGTTCGTGAAGGCTATCATGCAGATTTAGTATTAGTTGATCCAAATAAAACCTGGAAGGTTGATCGATCCAATATCTTATATAAATGTGGATGGTCGCCATTTGAAGGACAGGATTTTAGTTCTATTGTTACTCATACAATTATTAATGGACACCTGGCTTTTGAGCATGGTAGATTTAACGAAAGTAAAAAAGGAGAGCGGCTTTATTTTAATAGGGTATAAATAATAAAATCAGTAAATATATTTGTTAATTAATGAGTGCTCCATAAATTTGCACTCCTTTTAAATGGTGGTTGTAGTTCAGTTGGTTAGAACGCCTGATTGTGGTTCAGGAGGTCGCCGGTTCGAATCCGGTCTTCCACCCTTGATATTCAAGCAGTTACGAATTTATTTTTGTGACTGCTTTTTTATGTGCCCACAATTTGCCCACTAAAATGACCTTATATGGGGCTGAATGGCACTTTGTATGTGCTTTTTGTAAGATCAAACAAAAGTGGGAACTATTTGATATTTATAGACTTGTTTGTAAATGCACCTTAGGAAAAATGTTAACTATCACCTCTTTTCGAAATTATTTTTAAAAGAGTAAATCAAGCTTAAGTTCCAGTCAAAATCTTTGGCTGGTATTTCGTTGTCTTCTTCCAATGATTTATTCATCATAGAAGAAATAGAAATAGGAAATTTCTTATGCCCAATGGATATGGACTGGGCGGCAAAGAATCCACCAAGTCCATCCATCTTAAGGTAGTAGACCTGAGGATTCCACTTTAGTAACCAATGCTTGGCAATTGTAAAATTAAATCCCATACGTAAAGAGAGGAAGTCAGTATTGTTAACCTGACCTTCTGGTTCAAGCCCAAATGCCTTTAATAAGCAGGAGGCATTACACCCTCTTGTAAGCATCATTGACTTATCAAAAGCAGAGCCAAGGCAGTTCAAGCGGATGCAATACAATTTTTATACAATTTTCCTGAAAGAGATCAAATGCGGTGATCTCCGTTATGGCTGTAATTATTACGATTATGATGAAGGGACATTGATATATCTGGCACCTGGACAAGTAATTGGAGAAAACAAGGATGAATACTATCAACCACAAGGTCATGCCGTTGTTTTTCATCCGGATTTTATTGCGGGGACTTCCCTCGGAAAAAACATTCAGAATTATTCCTTTTTCGCTTACGAAGTAAATGAAGCACTACATTTATCGAGCTCAGAAAGAGACCTGGTAAAAGATAGTTTTTCAAAAATTCATAATGAACTCAAGCAACTCATTGACAAGCATACTAAAAACCTAGTGATCTCAAATATTGAGTTGTTCCTAAACTATTGTGTTCGCTTCTATGACCGACAATTCATTACACGGACCACTGCCCACCAAGGAATTCTTACTCGTTTTGAAACATTACTAAACGATTATTTTAACTCAGATAAAGCCGGAAAGCTTGGATTGCCTTCTGTAGCCTATTGCGCAGAACAACTATTCATATCTCCCAATTACTTTGGAGATATGATTAAAAAGGAGACCGGAAAATCACCTCACGAACATATTCAGCTCAAGCTTATCAACACTGCCAAAGAGCGGATTTTTGATCCTGCAAAGAGTCTTTCTGAAGTTGCTTACGAATTGGGTTTTAAGCATCCACAGCACTTCAGCAGAATGTTTAAAAAAAGCACAGGGCTATCGCCTAATGAATATCGGAATATCAACTGATTCATTTGTGCTATTACTCTAATCCACTTTTCAGACGGCAAAAAACCAGTAAATTGCTAAAACATCCAGGTCAGTTTTGTGCCAAACATTCTAGGGGCTCCTGGGACAAATGTTGGTACTCCAAATAGACTGCCGGTATTCCCGGCGCTTATAATGTATTCTTCGTCTAATAGATTGGTGCCAAAAAAGTTGAGTATCAGATGAGGATCGGTGAGTTCTACACCAAGGTTGATATTGAACAAACCGTAACCAGATTGTTCAAGCCCTTCGGTATTAGCATCCTCAAAGAAAATTTGGCTTTTATATGTATAAGACGGAGTGATAAAACCTTTAACTTTCGGAGTGAAATTCATTTCGCCATTCAGTCCTAAAGCAAAGGTGTGTTTCGGTGACAACCTGAATGAATTCCCTGCATATTCCTGTTCCTGACCATTCTTATTTGTGTCATCAAAGGTGCCATGCAAGTATGCATAATTTCCGAATAGCATTAACCCCTTCACAATAAGGGCATTCACACTGGTTTCTACCCCATATGAAGTTGCTTTTCCACCGTTAATGGTCTTGTAGTTAAATTCCCCTGTTTCGGGATCTGCGATCCATGCTCTTGTTTGAAAATCATTATACTTCTGAAAGAAGGCAACCCCGTCAAAAAATACTTTGTCAGAAATATTGGTTTTTATACCTGCATCAATATTGTCGACCCATTCTGCAGGAATAGCCTCTGGAGTGCCAATGGATGTGTATTGAAGGACTATTGGTCTGCGACCATTGGAGTAATTTATAAATGTATTCGTGCGCTCATTAATCTTGTATTGTGCTCCAACCTGCCAGTTAAAGGAAAAGCCTTCTGATGATTGGCTTTTTTCTTCACTTGGCATGAAGAATAAATTGGGATAATTCCCGGTGAGCATTCCAAGTGTTGATGGCTCACCACCGGTCAATGATGCTTCATTTTTCAGCTCAAAATTCTCATAGGCACCCCTCAGTCCGCCAGTAAAAGATAACTTGTTAGTCATTCGGTATGTCAAATCGAGAAATACTTCCGCTGCCTGATTGTTTGCAGCGCTGACATTATTCTCCTCATGTTCAGAAGGTAAAGGCATTCCTGCCAGCGGACCCAGGCTGGGATCATCTGGTAATGCCGGGATTAGCAAGGGTTGCCCATTTGGTAAAATCAAGTATTCTGGATTAAAGAATAAAACTGCCATACTTTGTTCATTCGGTGAAAACCAGTAAGTCTGATCTGCATTCTCGTGCCAGTAGCTTATTCCCGTAGAGCCAATCAATCTGCTGTCAATGGAGTAGTTGTACCTTATCTCCTGGTAAAACTGATCAGCACCGGCTTCATCCCACATGTCGATTGCCGGTGCAGCAGTACCATCACCATCCCATCTCGATGAAGAATTCACCTTCCTGTAGGATGTAATGGTCGATAAGTAATTATTTTCGTTTATAAAGTACTTATAATACAATGAAGCATCGAAGATTTCTTTTCCGGTATTCAGGTTTTTCCCTTGTTCCAGGGAAGCACGATAATTAAAAATGCTGGTATCACCCACACTATTGGGGAATTGTTTACTCATAAATGCGACCCCCGGCGTATCATCTTTCTGATAGCTCAATACGAGATCGAGTTTGTGTTTTTCCACAGGAATATACCTCATTGAAAAACGTCCGGCCTTTGTATTTTTTCCCATGAGGTTCCCACCAAAAGTATTTTCAACATATCCATCGCGATAATCATACAGGCCCGAAAGACGGGCAAACAGTTTATCCTTCACAATTGGAACATTGATCGCACCCCTAAATTCCCTTTGATTGTAATTGCCAACGCCAGCAGATAAATATCCCTCTGTGTTGCTTACAGGAGTTTTGCTGATAAAATGTACAACACCGATTTGCGCTCCTCTTCCAAAAAGTGTATTCTGAGGACCTTTTAACACTTCTACTCTATCCATGTCATACAGGGCTACGGAAGCACCGCTAGCACGGTTGATGGGAACATTATTATAGTAGGTTGAAACCCGTGGCTGGGCACTCGGGCTTATTTCCTCACTCGTTAATCCGCGAATTGCATAACTAGGGCGATTTGCTCCCTGCTCAACTACCAACAGTCCGGGTACAAATTCAGAAAGCTGAGATATCTCCACAATATTGTTCTTATTGATAAAATCAGTACCGACTACACTGATAGCTGCTGGAACATCAAGAATCTGTTTTTCTCTTTTTTGCGCAATTACTGTGATTGGATTCAGGTAAACGATCTGCTCCTCCAGGGAAAAGTTCAGCTCGTTGAGTCCCGGTTCCAACAATATTTCAATGGTTTGTGTTTCAAATCCAATCAACGAAGCCTGAATGCTATGCTTTCCCGGTTGAAGTTTATCCATGAAATACTCTCCATTTTCATTTGTGTTTACTCCCTTTTCTGTCCCAATAACAATAAGGTTTGCGCCTGGAAGGAATTGTGTATTTCCATCAGTAATTTTTCCCCTCAAGCTGGCCTGGTTTTCCCTGATTTGATATGATGCATTATCGTCAATTAATGAATATCCGTATGTGGAAAATATTACCAGAATTAAAACTATGGTAAGGTTGATGTCTCGAATCATTAATATATAGTGTTTAAAAAGTTGTTGGAGCAAATATATAATGGATCTTTATTCCGTCATAAAATTATTTAGGTTCCCAGTTTTTTAAGACTTCATCCAAAACCCCCTGTGCATCTTTAGCTTCTTTTTTGCCTATTCTTGATTTTATGATTCCCACAAATTCATTCAACTGCTCAGGCGTATAGCCAACATTCAGGCAAATGGTTAAATGGGAACGAAGCATGGGCTCCACACTACCAATACTGCTGAGTACAGAAACTGTGACCAATTCTCTTTCAGCAAAGGTCAGGATATCACGGTCAAAGAGGTCTGCAAACAAATGTTCTTTCAGAAATATTTCTATCACAGGCGCGAATGCTGCATAACCTTTTTGCGGTCCGGTTATTGGCCTTCCAATCAGTTCCTCCAAATTTGCCTTGCCGCGGTCATATTTTGTACGATCATCCTCCAGAGGTGAAGCTTCCGCACCTATTTCGTCATTGATTCCTTTGGCTTTCCGTTCATCAAGTACTTCTATGAAGGTCTGCAATCCACGGATGCTTCGCGGAAATCCGCAATAGGCATACAAGTGCACAATGACCTCTTTAATTTCATTGATAGTTAATCCAGCTTCCAATCCTTCAATCAGAGCCATTTTTAATTGCTGTAGGTCCCCATTTGCTGTAAAAGCTGCAATACGGATAATACCTTGTTGTTTTGCGGTTAAGTCCTCATGTGTCTCTGCATAGAGGTTCCCGTACAAACACCCAATTATTGTAATTCCCAGGATTATTTGCTTGCCAATTTTTTTCATTTTATTTACTCCAAAATTTAGTTCCTTCAGAAGGATTGATTGCTATTGTTGCGTCAGACACTCAAATCACTTTCCATACGGATTATTTTATGCGATAAACCCAAAGCACATTTCCATGCCTCAAATACATATTGCCTTCATATAAGTAAGGATGTGACCAATGCGGGCCATTTCCTTTTTCAACCTCAAATGAGCTGATGAGTTTAAACCCAGATGGATCAGGTTCGACGAGACCAACATTCCCATTTTTCTCATCATACACATATAGCATGCCATCAGCATACACCATTTGTCCCTTTGAGTTCCATTTTGTATCGTACATTGTTTCACCTGTATCCCATTCCAGGCAGGCCCAATTCCCGGTGCCGTTGCTTATCCAGTACGATCCGTACAGAAAGCCATCATGTTCGATCAATCCATGGTGATGATTGTCGAGCACCTCATTGGTATATACTTCTTCCAGGGCGCTTACATCATCGTTTATTTTGAGCATTTTAGCTGGGTAGTTATATCCGATAGAAAGGAAGATCATGTTGCCTTTCACTACCGGCGCATTGGCCCAGATAATCCCTTTGGGTTGCCATTTCCACAAAGAAGGATCGAAATATTTGTAGGAGGCTTTGATCTCACCATTCTCCGGATCTACAATGAACAGGTCACTGGCAGAAGCACCCAACATATACTCCTTGTTGTTAAAGGTATGCAAGATGGGTGATACATAAGAGCGCTGTCCGTCCGTGCTGGGTGTCTTCCAGATCTCTTCACCGGTCATTTTATCAAAAGCGACAAAGGTCGCCAGGGCACCAGCTGCGGAACTGATAACCTTGTTGCCGACAATCAAGGGAGATTCAGCCACTCCCCATTTATGCCAATCAGCCTGGTAGTCTGCATCCACATCAATCTTCCAGTTGATATCCCCTGTTTCGGCATTCAGACAAACAAGTTCCCCCATGCCGCTCATGATGTATACTCGGTCATCCTCAACTGTTGGGGTGCTTCGTGTATTCGGTGTGCCCTGATTCCATGACTGTCCATAGGCTACCTGCCAAAGCTGATTGCCTTCAAAGTCTATGCATGTTAGATGATCCATGTCTTCAATTTTCCCAGAGGCATAGATATACTTCCCGTTTGAAATGACGGAAGAATACCCCTCGCCAATGCCTTCAAATTCCAGTAACAATTGAGAGCCATCTTCCGGCCACTCTTTCAGCAAATCACTTTCGGGAAATTTTCCATCCCTGGCCGGACCACGAAATTGATAAATCTGAGCTTGGGTGGACGACATTATTATAACCAAGATGTGAACTAAAAGTACTTTTTTCATGGGATTTCGATTATATTAAAAAATCAATTTTATAAAACTATTGTCCCCAGAGCACTCGTTCTGGGGACCCGTGTTTTCCAATAAAGATAATCAACAATCAATTAAATATTGACTACATAGTATCCTTAAAACAAGGATAATGAGGCAAATAAACTTAGTTTTATCCTTAGATAACTATTAGAGGGTGATCTTATTCTTTCTTTTTCTTATAAGGTTGAAATTCTAAATAAGTTAATGAACGCCAAAGCCATTCTAAAGGTCCATATAAATAGTATTTGAGCCAATACTTACTAACGATACCTTGAATGATATATATGACAATTCCAAACAAAAACAACGCTGCTGATCCCCAACCGCCAAATACTGAACCAAAGGCCCAGGGTGCAAAAATCAAGGCTCCGAGGAAACCCTGCATGATATAATTTGATAATCCTGTACGTCCATAAGGAGATAGCACCTCAATGTATTTCCCAAATCTTCCGGATTGATATAGCAATATGAATCCTAAGGCCAAAGCTGCAGAAGATAGCACCATACTGACATCTTCCAGGGCTCGTACTGTTAAGAGGGAAGAAGGCATAATTTGGCCATCCGGCCTAAACAACATACGAAAATCAATTGGAGGCAATACATTTTTAATCAAAATCACAATTGCAGTTACCAATACAAATCCAATAAAGAGCTTTGTATTTTGTTTTTTCTGTTCGGCCAGCTTTTCAAAAAAGCGAATCCGGCCAATGAATAGTCCGAGCACGAATAAAGCAAAAGTAAGATACCCTCGTCCGATTAAACCAAATTGATAGTTGATCTTGCTCATCAATCGAGATTCGTAATTATGCTTAGCGGAGTTCCAAAACGAAGGATTTTTAATGTGTTCAGGCAATTCTCGTGGTCTTTGGAAATCTCTTCTTCGTCCTTCATTATTTGATTGATCTTTAGTACTTGGTTGACCTTCCGCATTTGATTGATCTTGCGCAATTGCTAGTTCTATTTCAGTTTTATAATTATGATGAATTACCTTAATCGTGCGTGGACCACCCAATAAGAAAAAGGAAAAAATAACGATCAATACCCAGTTCTTCACTTTGTAAAGAGGAATCAACAAAAGCCCAAAAAATCCATAAATCGATATGATCTCGAGGTTATAAAAGGAATGACATAACAGGCCCATCACCATTAGTATGATCATTCTCCATACAAAGCGGCCTCGAAAATCAATGCCTTTTTTCGCAGCTCTATCCATTTGAATGAAAAAGCTCATGCCAAACAGAAAGGCAAAAATATTGATGAACCGTCCCATGATGATATTATTTCCAATCCATTGTGCTGCTTCATCAAGAGCGGGAAACCGGAGGACTTCTTCTTGTGCGCGTCCAAATCCAGTCCCAAAGCGTTGCAGCATATGCATGATGATCACACCAAACAAGGCAAAACCTCTTAAGGCATCTAATACTGATATGCGTTTTAATGGTGCTGATAACGATATGTGTTTTTCCATTTTTCTTTCTTTAAAGCTCTAAGTTTGATGACCACCTTGGCATTAATCCCGTGTCATAAGTTTGCTGAAGGTCAAATTGGCCAATTTCCATTCGTCATTTTGCTTTACATAGACCTCCGTTACCATGAATGGATTGGTGACCTCATTCTCACCAACGACCGCCAATAGGGTAATCCGGTTCCAGAGAATTACGGTGTTTTCATTCAGCACTTCGACCATAACTTCATGGACATCGGCTTTTTTGTAATGGATGAACCCACCTCTAATGATGTCAAGCTCCCGATCCTTGCCCCAGGTACCACCCATGTGCACAAATTTGGATTTGTCATGGAAAAGTACGGCAAGACTATCAGCGTTTTTATCCGCCATCCATTGCCACTTCTTCTGTGAAAGATCCTTGATCTCTTGCTCAGCAGTAGAATTTTGAGCGAAGGACCAATTCGCACTGAATACAACTAGTAGTCCAAAAATGAATACTTTCATATCTATAATATATTTTTGATTTCAGAATTGTCGGAGCTTATTTCTCAATCTTATGTGTATCGCGCACACTGCTAAACGTCAGGTCCAGCAATTTCCAGTTGCCGTCCATTTTCACAAAGACTTCTGTGGCTGTAAACTCATTGGCTACATCGTTCCCACGAACATGCGCTTCAAGTGTCAATCTCGTCCAAACTACTGCGGTATTACCTACGATCTCAGCGTCTGAGTCATGCACAATGGTATTCTTGTACCAAATACTACCGCTTTCAATAATCTCAAGTTCCCTGGCCTTTTTCCAGGATCCGCTCATGTGCACAAATTTTGATGCGTCATGAAACAGGGAGGCCAGCTCATCCACATTTTTATCTGCCATCCATTGCCATTTTTGTTTGGACAAATCGATGAGTTCTTGCTCCACTTCGCTTTGAGCCAAGGTAAATTGAGCCATCATGAAGATGATAAATAGTCCAAGAATTGATGTTTTCATTTTATTTTTTATTTAATGGTTATACCAACATTTATTTCATGGTTCAACTATTCCAAAAATAGTGATCATACATACTAATCTACCTACCAGATTTACTGTTTTGCTAACCACTTTTACGGATCGAAAGGACAAATTCGGATATTTACTAAATCAATCGCTATTTTTATTAAAAGTATAGTTGATATGAGTGAGATAAAGGATTTGTTAACAGTCAATGATTATTCCTCAAAGTTTAGTTTTTCTGCATTGCATCCACTGGTCACGGTACATGACCTTTCTGAAGGCACCGTGGTGAGCCAGGGAAACGCTGTGTCAGTTCGTTATCATTTTTATGGTGTATTCCTCAAACAAGGCGAAGCTTGTATTATGAGGTATGGACGTCAAAAATATGACTACCAGGATGGGACACTTGTATTTGTAGCACCAGGGCAGGTAGTAAATGTTGGGCATATCAATAAAAATTTTAAACCTTCCGGCTATGCGCTTTTGTTTCACCCTGACTTGCTTTGGGGCACTGCTATGAGCAAAAGTATGGACAACTATACTTTTTTCTCCTATCAATCTCACGAGGCGCTTCATGTATCAGAACGAGAGCGGCAAATGGTCCTGGATTCCTTCGAAAAGATTCGCTTTGAACTATCACAGGGAATCGACAAACACAGTAAGGAGCTTATTGTATCAAATATTGAACTCTTCCTGAAATATTGTACTCGCTTTTACGATCGTCAATTCATTACCAGGGATAAGGCAAATATGGGTATCGTTGAGAAATTTGAATCCTCATTGAATACCTATTTGCAAACAGGAAAAACCAGGGAGACAGGCACTCCGTCGGTACGTTACTTTGCAGAAGAACAGCATCTTTCTCCAAATTATTTCGGAGATCTTATAAAAAAGGAAACAGGAAAAAGCGCGTTGGAATATATTCAATCAAAAATTATGGATGTGGCCAAGGATAAAATTTTCGATCCTGATAAATCTGTAAGTGAGATTGCCTATGAGTTGGGCTTTAAATATCCACAGCATTTTTCCAGATTATTTAAGCAGCATGTAGGGTATTCTCCAAGCGAATACAGGTCACTTAATTAGGTTTGATTTATTTATACTAGTACCCCTTTTCCTTATTCATCCAATCCTTTTTCTTTCAACCAGGCCAACATCAAATCTGCGATTTCCACATTGTTCAAATCTGAAAAGGGAAAGTGTGTATTGCCTTTGATGCCAATTTCCGGTAGGGGCACAACTGTCACGTCGCCACCATGATTGTTTACAACATCTCTCCACAGTTTTGCCATTTCAAGGCGAACCCGCCAGCCATCGGTTCCGGGATTCGGATCTGGTTCAGTCGGAATATTGTCACCATAATAAATGACGATTGGAATCTTTGTAAGCTTTAGAAAATCACCTTTTGAAACTGCTGAAGCTTGCAATGCACCCGAGGAGCTTTCTAAAGGGTCAGGAACTTCACCCTCAGGAAAAATAAAACCACTGCCAGGCTCATAAGACACGATGGCTTTTACATGCTGATTTTTCATTGCGGTCAACCATCCCATTCCACCAGAATGAGAATGTGTTACAAGGATTCCCGATCCGATCCGATCAAAGAGCGCAGATACGGCCGTCACATTTGCATTGATATTAATTGGACCTGTATCCGGTGTGATCTGTCTAAAATACTGATTAAGTGCTTCTGGGTCTTCAGAGAATTGAACACCCGGAAAGTAATCAGGCCATACACCGATGCGAAATACATTAAACCAGAATTGCTCGTCAGGTGTAGCATTAATAGTTGTACCAATTGTCCCCCGCCCAGCATTGCCACGACGAGGCTGATCCAATACATATACGCTGTACTTACGCCTCAAAAATATATTCTGAAATCCTTCGCGTCCGTCAGGTGTGGTTTCCCATGTTTTGGAAAATTGCCCATATCCGTGCCACATTATCAATGGAAGTTCCCGAGTCTCTTTGGGAACCTGATAGAAGACATAGGCATGATCACCATGCAATGTCTGACCTTCTGGTGTGCGTTCAATCGCATCAAATGTTCCCGGATTTGAGATGACTGTGCCTCCAACAGTAAAACTTCCTTGCTCTTTGATCAATAGTAACCCTTCATCATGAGAAGTAGTGCATGAAGTGGAGATAGCAATTGAAAAAAGTATTACAATTAACCAATTCAGGATTTTTTCAATGTTGTGATGAAAAGCAATGTTCCTTATGAAAGTTTTCATTATAGTTTTGATTTGAATTATACAAATGTACCTCTCGGTAATGTTGGTATTTGTACACAAATTACAGTATTGCCAACCAATTTTACGGAAATGACCTAAAGCTTTATGCTTTTGTGATATTTAAACTTCATTGCTTTAAAATATTATTCTGTTCCTAGTTTCTGTAATGATTTATAACCATGAGCATCACAATCTAAGAAGGATAACTATACTTTACCAATGAACAATTTTCCTTTATCCTTTAATAATTGTTTTGTTGCACGTCAAAAATCTCAGATGTCTGAGAGAATTTTCTTTTTCCATTAAAGTTGCGCCAAATCCCCTGTTCAAATATGAACAGGCAAGATGTTTTCTACTTGAAACCACAAGAGTTTTCAGGATCAGAAAACACATCTTGCAATGACAGCACCGGATAGATAATGGATGTTTCTTTTCCCTTCCAGCAAATGGGATAAATCTTCAGATAGGGAAAAGGTGGATTGAGCGATCAAAGCTCCTACTCTTGGGTAATAATCTGGAGTTTGTAATGTGGAAATTGCTGTAAGGGAAGAAAAAATATATTAATAACAAAACCATCCTACTATCCTTACTACTTACTACAACCTAAAAAAGGTGAAATGTTTGTTTTTAGGCCATATTAAAGGTTTTGGCTAATATGTGTAGTGAGTTGTAGTAAGATGTAGTAAGATGATATATAGTATCTTACTACAATGTAATTAGTTGATAGTTATCAAGTTAGAATGTCTGTAGCGATGTAGTGAGATGAATTTCAGTTTTTGGAGTTTATAAAATATCCCCTGATCGGGAATGATTCTGTTCTTTTCTGGCTTTGTTTGAAGCCTGCCATCTTCAAGGCTTTACCAATATTTATGGTACTTAACCGCATCCTGGTATTCGTGTGCTCCAGGAGAGATTGAAGCACTTCACTTGCTGTCCAGAAGTACTCATGCTCTTCAGGAGTGCCTGGAGCCAGATACTTCAATATTAATTCTAACTCAGGTGTGCTGAGTTTGTATTGATTATTGATGATCTCATTTTGTTGAATTTCAGTCGAAGTTAATTCAAATGGATAATTGGCTTTCCATTGCTGATAGGCCTGGCTCCAGGCGATGTTAATATCCACTTCCTTAGCATAGTTCCAATTGATACCATTGACCTCAAAATTGAGAAAACGAACTGAACCAGTTTCGTCATTTAGAAACTGTGTTTTGTTGGTTGATCCCATAAAGCTTGCTATCCTTGGCAACATCGAGGCCCTTCGCTCAAAAGGAAGCCTCACTTTAATTCTATCTTTAGAAAAAACACTTTTTAAACTATTGACTTCATATTTACTCATTGTTGAGAGCTCATCCATATTGATCAGAAAATTCTCTGTCAAAGCAATCAGGCCATCCTTGTCTGTGGATATGTTTTCTGCCATATAACATTTCAGTTCAGGTGGACACAAAAAACGAATGAATGATGATTTACCAGAATTCTGCCTTTCACCAACCAGGATCAAGGCTTGCTTATTGTAGTAAGCGGCATCATGACAGCATACAACGGTTCTTATCATCCATTTTTTAAGGTGATTTATGAAATCTTTTTTTCTTTCAATAGCAATATATCCAGCTAGATAAGCAAGGTAATCTCCATGAACAGTACTATCCCATAAAGATCCTATGCGCTTGAAGTAGGAAGTAATTGGATTGTATCTGGGGACAAAATCAGAATTTAGCAGAATACTGATTTGCTGAAGAGACACCTTGATATCATTCAGGTGCATCATTCGATATATGTTTGATTCATTTAATGGACTAAAATCTCTATCGTCTTTGGCTTTATACTCTACCATGTTTGAGATGGTATTGTATCTCAAATCAAAATGCTCTGAAATGAAACCTTCAATCAATTTTAGTTTGCTAGATGGTTTTTGAGCCATTGTTGATTATTTGTGTTGGTTGAATAATGTCAAAAACGAATGACAAATCTTAGTCATCCTACATGCCAAAGTTCATTTGTTTGCCTTTTTCAGCCAACTGATGGTTCACTTGATTTTTGATATCCTGAATAGTATTTCTCTTGCCACTTTTCAACCATGTTATTAGTTCTTTTTCATCGAAGTATAGCTTCTTGCCTTTTTTGAAGTGAGGGATGCTTTGATCAGAACATTTACCATAAAGCGTTGCTTTTGCAATTCCGATAAATGCAGCAGCCTGGTTAACATCAAGAAAAGTATTAGATTGACTTTTATCTGTTGACGTTTTCTGAACTATTGCTTTTTTTACAGCACCTTCGATTAAGTTTTGGATTTCAGTTTTTGATATTGTTGTAATTATGATTTCGCTCATGATTATTCTAGTTGGTTAGTTAACATTGCAAACCAACCAGAATCAAATCAAAAGAGCAATGGGGATTCTGCCCCAATTATATGGGGATTTCACCCCAATTTTGTTAGACTTATTCAGTTTCTAATAACTAAATACAATTGGATGAAAGTAAATATACCTTATATGATTATAGTTGTGGTTTATACAAGCTTAGCATCTTAAAAATCAAATAGTGAATTAGCAAACTGTTTTTTTGTCTCATTAGTAAAGCCTGCAAAGTAAGTTTGTGTTGTTTTTAAATCACTATGTCCTAATGCTTCCCTCATGAATTCCAAAGATGCACCTTTATTGACTGACATAGTAGCAAATGTATGTCTGGCCCAATACGTACTTATTTCACCTGGTAGGTCATTTTGTTCAGCAAGAACTTTAATATGTTGATTAATAAAGCGAGTAAAAATTTTCACTTTCGATTTTATTTGTGTTGGAGTCATTTCTTTCTCAAGAATATCAAATACATATTCATCTTTCTTTCCTTTTTTTCTCTGGTACTTTTCAATGATCTCCCTACTGTAGTCATTTAAAAAAGTTGTAATTGTCGTGCTTTCTCTGCTGGTGTTCTTTGTTTTTTCTCGGATAAACTCAATTCTGTCTTTATGAAGATTAATAAATTTTAAGATGGCAATGTCATGTATGTTCATGCCATTTAAAGCGTAACTCAAAAACCAAAAGTCCTTAGCTTTTTCCTGTTGCGGAATTTGAGGAGCGGCATGAAATAAAATAGTTAGCTGTGATTGATTTAGTGCTTTTTTCGTACGACCTCCTTTAGGAATCACATATTTATTTTTTCCAAATGGATAGTAATCCCTTGAAATGTCTTTTAGATCTATTGCTGCATTAAAGAGATGACTCAATGGTCGCAAATAAATTCCAACGGTTGTTTTTGATTTACCCTCCTTAATCATATATGATTCATAATTTTCCAACCATTCTTTGTTTATTTCGACAAACCGTAATGCTTCAATCTTCTTCGATTGGGATTCAACATATTTCTTAATGGATTTCAGACTGCAACTATAAGAATCTGCCGTGCCTATTTTTCCAGTAACTTTTAAACGACTAATCTTTTCATTATAGTGACTTACTACATTTTGTACGGTATTTCTGTTTCGGAAATATTTTCTTTCAAAGCTGTCAAAAGTGAATACTTCCAATTCTCTTAATACTTTCTCAGCATCAAGTTCGTATTTATTAAGTTTGATTTTTGTCTCTTTCAGAGCTCGAGATATTCTTTCATTTCCTTTTGGATAATAGATTCTTTTGTAATCATCCTCTGTCAAATCAATATTGAGCTTATATCTTTTGTCTTTCTTCAATACCGAATCATAAACTCTGAGCCTGATGGGAAAAGTTGGCTTTCTGGTTTTATTTTTCTTACTCCGTCTTTTATCAATTACGATGGAAAAATGAGTACTCATTGGATTGGAATATTTATGGTTGTTTGAAATGTGCCCACGATGTGCCCACGAAAATACGAAAAATACACATATCATCCATAAACAACAATAGGCTTAATTAGGTCAAAAACCATGTTTACTAAGAATTTAGGCAGTATTTACCTACTATCGAAAAGCTATTTTTATAATTGTGGTTCAGGAGGTCGTGGGTTCGAATCCCATCTTCCACCCTTTATATGTTAAGCTGCTTGATTTAAGGCAGCTTTTTTCATTTATTTTTTTACAGGCAGCTTATTTTAGTGCAAGTAGCTATTCCATTCACATATTGAAAAAGCGTAAGGTTTAAGCAGGAATTTGAGCTTTTTTCAAATTAGCCCTTTCTTATATTAACAATATGTTAATTGTATAAAGTACACTATTGCCTTTTTAGCAATGATTACCTAATACAATCCAAATTTTTTAACAGACCAATTGGATGCACACGTTAATTTAAAAAATTATAATTCCGTGACAATTTATTGATTCATGTAATAATATTTGTTCTATTTATTGTAACCTATTCATAAAAATTCACGTATCTTTGCAATGAGGGTTGGTTAAAAACTCAAATAAACAAAACGATTTAAAAATCGTTTATTAAAATGAAGATTAAAAATGAGCGTTGTTTTAAACTGTGCTCGAATATAAAAAGAGAATTGTCTTAGTAGTTTTTTCATAATTTTGGGTGTTTAGGTTGAATAAAGGCGAGCTGCTAAGCTCGCCTTTATTTTTTGATCAATTTTAGTATTTGCTTTTAAAAAACTAGCCTCCAGTTTAACATTCAATCTGAAACATATTTCTAGACTGATAAAAGGATCATAACTTCTTAGAATAAGATTTAATGACATAGATCAGTTAATTTGAAACTGTGTAAATCATCGCAGACTTTTGACAATCAAATTGTTGCATTTCAAACCCTATTCGGTTAGATTTACCGTCCTTCTCAAAAGAGGACGTAGTATTTTTTATTAATTTTTTTTACCAAAAACGCTGATAATTATGAAAGCTTATGACGAAAAACATATCAAAAATATTGTATTGATTGGAGGGGCTAAAAGCGGCA
>Ga0316192_10001753_pt1 | contig 16031 bp, 21 predicted proteins | sample MerIslwburrow_MG_FD_204931 | JGI IMG/M metagenome (GOLD analysis project Ga0316192, IMG submission 204931) | Coastal sediment microbial communities from Maine, United States - Merrow Island worm burrow | ecosystem: Environmental > Aquatic > Marine > Coastal > Sediment | place: USA: Maine...
TATTCTCCTTTTCCACTTACTTTAAAGCTTACACTTTTTTCGTCCCCGTCCCCCGCCCCTATCCTGCCCTATCCGCCTACCTCTCTGCCGTAGGGGGTATATAACCCTAAGGGATGAAATACCCCCCTCTATATACATTAGAGCTAGTATTATAGGGGGACCTTATTGCTAACCCCCCCGGTAATTATTCTCCTTTTCCACTTACTTTAAAGCTTACACTTTTTAACTATCACCCTTAAACAACATATTTAACTTAAAGTATGCTATTAAGCATTTCTAATGACAGCAAGTCTTTTCGATCAATTTAACCCCCCTATAGCCCTTCACCTTCCAATGATTATTCCCTCTCTTCTAATTGCCCTTCTGTGAACATTGCTCTTATTTTCTCCTAATCAATTTCCAACACGCATTTTAGTCCTATGGCAATCACTAACAGAACTTTTACCCCCCCTATTTTTACGATCAGCAGGCAAAACATCAAGTCCCTGAGCCCCGCTCATATTCGCTCTTTTTATTATTTTGCTTTCCAACAATCTTTTAGGTTTAACCCCCCATTCTTTCACACCCACCAGCCATTTTTCTCTTACATTAAGACTTGCAATTCCACTTTGATTAGCCGTCACAATTCTGGGATTTCGTAGAAACTTTAACCAACGATTAAGTCATTTGCTCCCACAAGGAACACCTCCCTTGCTAATTCCCCTTCTTGTTTGAATTGAGCTGCTTAGCTTATTAGCCCAACCATTAGCTCTTGCCCTTCGACTAGCAGCCAATCTTACCGCAGGACACCTTCTTATCTACCTTCTTTCCGCAGCAGGCTGGCTCCTAGTTTCTTCTAGCCCCACAATTGGGGTACTTATATCAATTACCCTATTCTTGCTCCTTCTCCTAGAAATAGCTGTTGCCATAATTCAAGCCTATGTCTTTGCTACTTTAACATCATTCTACTTACAACAAAATATATAATGACCCAACGACACCCATTCCACCTAGTTGATCAAAGTCCCTGACCATTAACTGGTGCAACAGCTGCCTTTTTTACTACCGTAGGACTTATGGTATGATTTCACTTTAGTAACCCCTCCCTTGTTATATTTGGCATCCTAATGGTTATTCTCACTATGTTCCAATGATGACGTGATGTTGTACGCGAATCCACATACGAAGGCCAACATACCTCCCAAGTTGGGGCTGGCCTACGATGGGGAATGATTCTTTTCATCACCTCTGAAGTCTTATTCTTCTTTGCTTTCTTTTGAGCTTTCTTCCATAGTAGTCTCTCTCCTACGATAGAATTAGGCACCTGTTGACCCCCGACAGGAATAGAAGCCATAAACCCTTTTCAGGTTCCTTTACTTAATACTGCTGTTTTACTAGCATCCGGTGTTACAGTAACCTGAGCTCACCACAGCATTATAGCCTCCAACCGCCCAGAAGCAATCCAATCTCTCATGCTAACAGTCGCCTTAGGCCTTTACTTCACTGCCCTTCAGCTATTTGAATATTACCAAGCCCCTTTTACTATAGCCGATGCTGTCTATGGGTCAACATTCTTCGTGGCAACCGGATTTCATGGGCTACATGTTATAATAGGAACTACTTTCCTAGCTGTATGCCTAGTACGACAATTAAAATTTCATTTTTCAGAAAACCACCATTTCGGCTTCGAAGCCGCAGCCTGATACTGACACTTTGTTGATGTTGTTTGATTATTTCTTTTTATCTCTATTTACTGATGAGGATCTTAACTTTATTAGTATGCATGTATAACTGACTTCCAATCAGTAGGACCCAATTAAACCCTTGGGATAAAGTAATGACCCCCATTCTCTTATTTTTCCTATTTGCCCTCATACTATCTACTATACTCTCTATCGTAGGACACCGCCTTCCAACACGATCTCTTGATCAAGAAAAATTATCCCCATATGAGTGTGGATTCGAACCTCATACATCAGCCCGACTTCCATTTTCTCTACGATTTTTTCTAATAGCCATTCTCTTTCTCTTATTTGATCTAGAAATCGCCCTTTTACTGCCTCTCCCTTCTGCACTCGCCACCTTAAACCCAACCTTTTCTTTTGCCCTTGCTCTTATTATACTTGTTATTCTTACACTTGGTTTAGTATATGAATGAATTCAAGGAGGCTTAGAATGAGCTGAATAGTAATAAAGGATTAGTCTAATATAAGACTGCTGATTTCGGCTCAGCCAATTTTGGTGTAAACCCAAATCCTTTTTATGGCCCAACTTACTACTTTAGTTCTATTTACTGCTTTTCTTGCAACCCTGGGACTTGCCCTTAATCGATCCCACCTTCTCTCTGCCCTATTATGTCTTGAACTCCTTCTCATTTCTTCCTTTGCCGGTATAGCCCTATGATCAAATATAAGCTCAAATTTATCCCTTCTTCCGGCCCCCATACTCCTATTAACCCTGTCTGCCTGTGAAGCTAGCGCAGGCCTAGGACTATTGGTTTCTATCTCACGAACACATGGATCGGATCTAATTCGTTCCCTAAATCTTCTACAATGCTAATTCTTGTCTTTTTCTCCTTAGGAGTGCTAATTACAACCCTAATTATTCCTTATCGCTGACTCTGAGTCAACTCCCTCTTCCAATCAACAATATTATCCCTTGCAACCACTGTCTTACTACTACCACACCACTCATCAACCCTTTGGCACACCCTATCAACTTCCCTCGCAACAGACTCACTATCTACACCGCTTATAATTTTATCCGCATGACTATTACCTTTATCATTATTAGCTAGCCGTCGACACCTTCTTTATGAGCCAAAAACACATCAACGAAGCTATATAACTCTTCTAACCCTATTAGTTTTTTCATTAATAATCACTTTTTCAGCTTTAGACTGAGTTTTATTTTATATTGCTTTCGAAGCAACCCTTATCCCCACACTTATTGTGATTACCCGTTGGGGTAATCAGCCAGAACGACTCCAAGCTGGCACCTATTTTATATTTTATACACTCTTTGGTTCCTTCCCTCTATTAATTTCCCTTCTTGCTTTTATTTCTATTACTTCTTCATCTAGCATACCTCTTTCACACCTCAATTCTCTGTCAGACCTTGCGCTATCTAACTCATCTTTAACATTATGATGAATTGCCTCAATTATTGCATTTCTTGCAAAATTACCAATTTATGGCCTTCATCTCTGACTTCCCAAAGCTCATGTAGAGGCCCCCATCGCTGGATCAATGATTCTTGCCGCCATCTTACTAAAATTAGGGGGATATGGGCTTATTCGCATTACCGCTCTATTTTCGCTACCTGCATCATTCTCAGCAGAACCCTTAGTAATATTTTGTATCTGGGGAAGTCTTACAACTAGCATTATTTGCATACGACAAACTGATATGAAGGCCCTCATTGCTTATTCATCAGTAGGTCATATGAGCCTAGTTGCTGCAGGAATATTTTCTCAAACCACATGAGCTTTAAATGGTGCACTAATACTAATGATTGCCCATGGACTAATATCCTCAGCATTATTCTGCTTAGCTAACTTATCTTACGAGCGAACCCATACACGTACACTAGCATTAAATCGAGGGCTAAAACTGATAACACCTCTTGCAACTACATGATGACTTTTAACCTCCGCTGCTAACCTAGCACTTCCGCCATTTCCTAGCTTTATGGGTGAGTTTATAATTATTACCAACCTTATTTCATGAAATCCCTGAACAGCTTTACTCCTTGGCTTAACTGCGCTTTTCACTGCAATCTACTCTTTGTACCTTTATCAGTCCTCTCAAACCTCCTCCAACCCTGCAAACCTTAAAAAAACTACCACAATTTTTTCAATTGAACATTTAAATATTTTTCTCCATTTAACACCTCTTACCCTTCTCATTGCTAAACCCGAACTAATTTCCCTGGTCTGATACATTTAGGTTAATTAAACCGTCAGTTTGTGACACTGAAAATGGTAGTTAAACCCTACCTATATATCCGAAAATTGAAGGCCTAAAAGAAGCTGCTAACTTCTTAAATTGCGGTTCAACTCCGTAAAATTTTCGATGCTAATTTCCACTCCAGTAATTTTTAACTCTTGCTTTTCCGCCGTCTTATTATTTCTTATAATAGGAATTCTATCCCCCCAAAAATTATCCAAAACCCCGTTCCTAAGCTCAATATCACCAGCAACTACTATAAAACTAGCATGTCTTATAAGTTTACTCCCCTCTATTATAATCCTCGCTAACAATACAATAATTAGAAACACCCAATTTACTTGACTCTGCTTAAACACCCTATCTCTTTCAATTGAATTTCGATACGATATTTATTCAATAGTCTTTACAACTATAGCATTATTTATTACCTACAACATTGTGGTATTTTCAAAATACTACATGGCCTCAGATAATCAAATTTCCTCTTTCATCCGTTTTCTCACCATCTTCTTACTAGCTATGATAATTTTAATTTCTTCTAATAACATTTTCCAACTGCTCATTGGCTGAGAAGGGGTAGGGTTCCTTTCCTTCATTCTTATTGGCTGATGGCACACTCGCTCAGATGCCAACTCAGCAGCACTACAAGCTATTATCTATAACCGATTTGGTGACATTGGTATACTCCTAAGCGCTGGCTGAATGCTAACTATTTCTTCAAGATGAAACTTTGATGCAGTATTTATTCTTTTTAACTCTTCTAACCTTAGAACCTCACTTTTTGTCTGGGGGTGCCTACTTGCTGCCACTGGTAAGTCTGCCCAATTTGGCCTCCACCCTTGACTACCTGCAGCAATGGAGGGCCCCACACCAGTTTCCGCCCTACTTCACAGTTCAACAATGGTAGTCGCTGGTATATTCCTACTTATTCGCATTTCTCCTATATTTACCTTAAATCCACAAATTGCCCAAGCTGCCCTTTTACTGGGTGCAATAACAGCATTTTTTGCTGCATCTTGTGCTATTACACAAAATGATATTAAAAAAATTATTGCTTTTTCCACCACCAGCCAATTAGGAATAATGATGGTTGCTATAGGTTTAAACCTTCCTGCCGCAGCATTCTTCCACATATGCACCCATGGATTTTTTAAGGCAATGTTATTTTTATGTTCAGGTTCAATTATTCACAACGCACTTAATGACCAAGATCTTCGAAAAAGAGGAGGCTTAGCTTTCAGCCTACCAGTAACAAGTGCATGTCTTACTCTAGGTAGCATGGCTCTAGCCGGTATTCCATTTCTAGCAGGATTTTACTCAAAAGATATAATTATTGAAACTGCTACCTTATCTCCCATAAATTTTGTTGCTATTTCACTTGTCATCATAGCTACTACCTTAACTGCTTCTTATAGCACACGAATAATAGTGTCCACTTTTTCACCCAATGCATCTATAACCCCACTCAACCCAACATCAGAAGAGCAAACAAATTTAACTTCACCAATTAAGAATCTAGCTATTGGTGCTATACTAGCTGGCTGGACTCTCTCTCCCCTCATTCTACTAGAACCCTCCACTCCAGTCCCTCTTTTATTAAAAACTATTGCCCTAACTATAGCCATTATAGGGGTAATTATTGCAAATACTAATTCACAAATAGCAACCTCTACATCTACCGAGCCTTTTTCTATCCCCAAAACTTCACGCAACTTCTTCACTGGCTTATGACACTATGCCGAAAGCATACACCACCATAACTCCATTACAACTTTATTTTTTAGACATCAACTAACTACACGACTTTCAGATCAGGGATGGGGTGAACAGGCTGGGGCTCAAGGAATCAGAATACTTAATAAATCTTTAGCACAAAAATCCCAATCCGCTCAATCTGGTTTAATTAAACAATACATTGCCGTTGCTTTACTAACTCTCGGACTAATTATCCTCTTACTAATCTTCATCACCTAATGATAGGCCCCCTACGTAAAACTAACCCTCTTGTTAATGCCCTCAATTCCACTTTAGTTGATCTTCCCTCCCCAAGAAATCTTTCAGGCTGATGAAACTTTGGTTCACTTTTAGGGCTATGTCTCATAGCCCAAATTATAACCGGCCTATTTCTAGCCATGCATTATACTGCTGACATTTCCCTGGCCTTTTCCTCTGTCGCCCACATCTGCCGAGATGTAAACTATGGTTGACTTCTTCGAAATCTTCACGCCAACGGAGGATCCCTATTTTTTATTTGCATATATCTTCATATAGGACGCGGTCTCTACTATGGCTCTTATTGCAACCACAAAACTTGAAACATTGGAGTAACATTATTCCTAGCTACAATGCTCACTGCCTTCCTTGGCTATGTCCTGCCTTGAGGGCAAATGTCCTTTTGAGGTGCCACAGTAATTACTAACTTAGCATCAGCCGTCCCTTACCTTGGGCAAGACATAGTCCAATGGGTCTGAGGAGGGTTTTCAATAGGCAATGCTACACTATCTCGCTTTTTCACCTTTCATTTCATCCTTCCTTTTATAATTGCTGTTTTATCTTTACTTCACCTAATTTTCCTCCATGAAACAGGCTCTAATAATCCAACTGGGCTCAATTCAGATCTTGATAAAACTACATTCCACTCATTCTACTCTTATAAAGATGTCTTTGGATTCTTTGTCTTACTAGCTATTTTACTATCATTGGCCCTCCTATTTCCCACAGCTCTGCTAGACCCAGAAAATTTCATTCCGGCAAACCCCATGTCGACCCCTGTTCACATCCAACCAGAATGATATTTTCTTTTTGCTTACGCTATCCTCCGGTCTATCCCCAACAAACTAGGGGGAGTCTTAGCCCTCCTCGCTTCAGTTTTAATTTTATTAGCATCACCCTTTCTGCACCTTTCCAAACATCAAACCATTTCATTCCTGCCCCTCTCCCAAATTTTTTTTTGGACTCTTATTGCTAACTTAGCCATTCTCACTTGGGTCGGAGGACAACCCGTTGAGTACCCCTTTATAGAAATTGGACAAGCATCATCCACCCTATTTTTCCTACTATTTATAGCTATTATCCCTACAACCCACTTACTAGAAAACAACCTTATATATTTTACTAAATGCCTTTATAGTTGAACTACAACAGCAGCTTTTCAGCCTGCAAGCCTGAGTTAAACTCTCAGTAAACGCTCAAGAAAAAAAGACTCGCACTTATACTGCCTACCCCCAAAGCAGGCATTCTTCATTAAATTATTTCTTGACTAAACTGCACGAAGAGCTCCTCGCCCCATACCACGCACTAAACATAAAACAACAAATAAACACACAAACAAGCCAAACCCGCCTATCAACAATCCTATTCACACATTCTCATAAAGACCACTTACACCTAAAAGATCTTCTTGTGTTCCAAGCCCTTCTATTTTCAAATCACCCCAAGACACCTCCATTAAACTAGCAAACAAAGCTACACTTACCAAAACTAAACTTAGACCTTTTCCTGCCCCAACTTCTGGGTACACATCAGCAGCTAATGCTGCTGAATAAGCAAACACAACTAACATCCCCCCCAAATACATCAAAAATAAAATCAATCCAATAAAAACTGCCCCCCCCAGCATCAAGATACCACTAAATCCACATGTTACTAAAACCAGCCCTAATGCACTAAAATAAGGTGATCGACTTATAAAAACAACAACACCCCCCCCTAATGCTAGTAAACAGAATACAAAAGACATATAAAGAGATGAGAAGGTTTAAACTTCTATCATACTGGTTTCAAGCCAATTGCAATTAATTCTGCCACATCTCCTTCGCTTTGAAAGCTGCTAGTTTAAGCCCTGGTCTTGTAAACCAGTCTCAAGAAGTTAAAATCTCCTTCAAAGCTCAAAGGTTTACGTTATTAGAAAACCATTAGCCTTCAAAGCTAACAAAAAAAGTGCAACTCTTTTAACCTTTGAAGAAGTTAATTAAATTATAATACCGGCTTGTCAGACCGAATTCGTTGGTTAAATCCCAACACCTCTTGCATGTTGCGGTAGCTTAGCTAAAGCACAGCACTGAAAATGCTCCTACGAAGGTTAAACTCCTTCCCCTAACAACTAATTTGATTCTAGTTATCTAATTAATTTTGCCCATTCGCTAAATGCTAGTAAATTACACAGCTGTTATCTCCCTTACAAACAAGCTCGCAATAGCCAATATTAAGCTATAGGTTTAAGCCTGACTTAGAAACGGGCCTCACAGTTGGTAAATCCCGTGCCAGCAACCGCGGCTAAACGAAGAAACTGAAATTAATTAAATTCGGCGTAAACATTGGCCAAACTTATAAGAATTCCTCTATGATAAACCCCTTCCTAACTGTAATACGCCTTCGAAAATGGTAAATCATAGCCAAACTCCTTAGCTCACCCTACAAAGCTAGCTTAAAAACCAGGATTAGATACCCTGCTATTTCTAGCCCCCACCCATACCCCTTACCCCTTAAAAGCCCGAGAACTAATTACAATCGTATTAAACTCAAAGAATTTGGCGGTGTTTTAGACCTACCTAGAGGAGCCTGTTACTTAAACCGATAATCCGCGATTACCTCACCAACTCTTGCCCTTCCCGCCTGTATACCCTCGTCGCCAGCCTACTTTGTGAAAACACTTCAGTAGACTTACAGAGCCTTCCCCCCAACGTCAGATCGAGGTGCAGCTAACGAGTTGGGGCCTAATGGGCTACATTCCACCAACAGCATTAAATCCTTGCGTCTTGCACACTTGAAATAAATACAAAAGTAGGATTTAGCCGTAATGAAGCACCACCATACTTTCATGAAGCAAGCTCTAAAACACGTACACATCGCCCGTCACTTCCCCTACCCACTTTATAACTTTTTAATCATTTTACTTCTAAAGGGGAAAAAGTCGTAACAAAGTAGGTGTACTGGAAAGTGCACCTGGCCCAAAATTTTAATTTATTTTCTAACCCCCACCCTAACAATCCTTACAACCCCTTTCAATATGAACCATCATACCTTAAAATACATCTTACAGTAGAGGCGATCAAACTAATTACTACACAAAATTACCGCAAGGGATTTATGAAAAAATAAAAAACTATAAAGAACTAAAAAGAAGCACTTAGCCTGCGTACCTTTTGCATTATGGTTTAGCAAACAAAAAGAAAATCATCCCATACCCGAAGTCAAGCGAGCTATTCTTTTCTAGTAGATACGTACTTTCCTGCTCATTGTTGCAATAATGTGGGAAAAGATAAGAATAGAGGCGAAACACCTAACGCGCTTGTTAATAGCTGGTTGTTCTCCAAACAGGTAAAAGCCTCTCAAGCTTTTCCAAATCAAAAGCTATGAAAGAATTTAAAGGACTAGCCTTAAATTCAAACCGGAAAACCCGTACACCTAAATAAGGCCAACAATTATACCACTACACTAAATGTAGGCTCAGAAGCAGCCACCAAACTAAACGCGTTAAAGCAAATACCCTCAATATTAAAAACTATTGCATTAAAAGCCTAATTTATTTTAGAGAACTATTAATTTCCTATAAACTAATTCTGCTAAAACTAGTAATAAACTCCCCCCTGTACTAACATACGGCTTCTTACCCTGGAAGAATAAATCTGAATACTATATTATATAAATACACTAACACCAACCGTCCCCCAACCCAGGAGGGAGCACAAACCAAAAAAAGAAGGAAGGAACTCGGCAAAAAGAGTCCCGCCTGTTTAACAAAAACATCGCCCCTCGTAACTCCCATATGGGGGGTACTGCCTGCCCAGTGAACATATTTAACGGCCGCGGTATCCTGACCGTGCAAAGGTAGCACAATCACTAGTCTCCTAAATAGGGACCAGTATCAACGGCAAGACGAGGGCTCAACTGTCTCCCTTCTTATTAATTAAACTTCTCTAGTCGTGCAAAAGCGCCTATTAAAGCGTAAGACGAGAAGACCCTATCGAGCTTTAGAGAGTAAAATTTAGATTAGAGCCTTACGCCGACTCAACAAACCTTAGTTTTTACTAATCACGCTCACAACTCTTTCTTCTCTTATTTCTCCCCTCTCTTTGGTTGGGGCAACCACGGAAAATACACATCTTCCTTATTATTCTCCAAGATTCCAAATCTAACACTAAGAAACCTAAAATAAACGATCCAGTCTATCTGATCAATGAATAAGTTACCGTAGGGATAACAGCGTAATCCCTTCTAAGAGTCCACATTGCCGAAGGGGTTTGCGACCTCGATGTTGGATCGGGTCATCCTGATGGTGCAGCCGCTATCAAGGGTTGGTCTGTTCGACCATTAAAGACCTACGTGATCTGAGTTCAGACCGGCGAAAGCCAGGTCGGCTTCTATCTACGCATTTCATTTTTCCTAAGTACGAAAGGACCAGGAAAAATAGGCCCATTTATAAAAACGCCTACACTTACACGCACCCAACTAAATACTTCTATGGCAGAGTGGTTAATGCAGAAGGCCTAAGCCCTTCCTCCGCAGGTTCAATTCCTGCTAGCAGTTAGTAAAATAAGCTAAATTTAAGCTACTGGGCTCATGCCCCTGAAATGGTGGATTAGTCTCCCCTTTTACTACAACAATTTATCAAAAATGAACCCCCTTCTATACATCTTCATGTTATTAACTGTTATTTTTGGAACTACTATAGTCTTCCTTAGTTCCCACTGATTTTTTATATGGCTTGGTCTAGAAATTAACACACTAGCATTCCTTCCACTAATAATGACTTCCCACAATCCACGCTCAACTGAGGCAACAACAAAATATTTTCTTATTCAAGCTACAGCATCGGCCCTCTTATTACTTGGTGCCTTCGTTCAAGCTGTCACTACCAATTCATGAAATATTTCTAGCCCCATTATATCCGCTACCACTCTCACCCTTATCTCTATCGCCCTAGCCCTCAAAATGGCAATTCCTCCTTGCCATACCTGATTTCCAGATGTACTCCAAGGACTACCGATTCTTACAGGACTAATCTTAATAACATGACAAAAACTTGCACCATTTTATATTCTCCTTAATATTAATGAATATATTCCTATTTGACTAATCATCCCCGCAGGGCTCTCTGCAGCCCTCATAGGGGGATGGGGGGGGCTAAACCAAACCCAAATACGTAAACTTCTAGCATTTTCCTCAATCGCTCATATAGGCTGAACAATATCAATTATGCCTTTCTCCCCCCAACTAAGAACTTTAAACCTAATAATATATTTTATAATTTCTTCAACCCTTTTTCTATCCTTTCATACTCTCCACACTTTAAATCTTGCCAACCTTAGAAATTCTGTAAACTTTGCACCTTGACTTACAATATTTACCCTAATAACAACACTTTCTCTTGCAGGTCTTCCCCCCCTTACCGGATTCCTTGGCAAATGACTCATCATCCAAGAATTGATCTTAAACCTTAATTCTCCCACAATTTTAATATTAGTAGCTGGAAACCTCCTAAGACTATTTTACTACATACGCATAACTTATATTATATCCCTCACACTTTCACCCCAGCACACCACCGCCACTTTAGCTTGACGAACTAACCCTTCTCCACCAAACTCTATTCTTCTAGCACTCCTTATAATTATAAGCACATCAACACTTTTAATTTCCCCCTCTTGAATTCCTCTAACATTCTAAGCTAAAATGGCAGAATGATAATGCATAAGACTTAGGATCTTTCCCCTGAGGGTTTAACTCCCTCTTTTAGCTCCCTAGAAAGCTTAACTGGAAGCACTAGACTTTTGATCTAGACCAAGACACCTCCCACCTGTCTCTAGGGCCAGAATGTAGCCAAAAAGTAAAGCGCCTTACTTACACTAAGATTATCGCCTGTGCAAATCAGACCATTCTGCTACTAATAAAATATTTAGTATATGAACCTCATCTCTATAATTATCTTTCTAATCCACACACTTCTCATAATAGTTCCAGTCCTCCTTTCCGTTGCCTTCATCACCCTAGGAGAACGTAAAGCACTTGGATATATGCAAGCCCGAAAAGGCCCCACACTTGTTGGTCCATACGGACTTCTCCAGCCAATCGCCGACGGAGTAAAACTATTTATAAAAGAGCCTATAAAACCATCATCTGCCGCTTCATGGCTCTTCCTTGCCACTCCAATACTAGCTCTAACCATTGCCCTAGTACTTTGAATCCCCGTAACATTCCCCCACCAATTTGCCTCCATTAATCTTTCCCTCATCTTTATCCTTACACTCTCCAGTCTAGCCGTCTATACTATTCTTGGATCTGGCTGAGCATCCAATTCAAAATATGCCCTTCTCGGTGCTATACGAGCTGTAGCACAAACAATCTCATACGAAGTTAGACTTGGGCTTGCCATTCTATGTATAATAGTTCTAACGGGTAGCTTCAACCTTACAGCCATCTATGAAAGTCAAACCTATTCATGATTTATCTTAACTTGCATGCCTATATCTATTATTTGATACATCTCAACACTTGCAGAAACAAACCGTAGCCCATTCGACCTAGCTGAAGGTGAGTCCGAACTCGTATCCGGTTTTAACGTAGAATATGCCGGTGGCCCCTTTGCCTTATTTTTTCTAGCCGAATACTCTAACATTATATTTATAAACGCACTATCTTCTATTCTCCTCCTTGGCGGAAGCTCACCTTTAGAATTTCTAGGATGACCCCAAACAATTCTTCTAGCCCTAAAAATCACTTTTCTTTCTTTCGTTTTTCTTTGAGTGCGCGCCTCTTATCCACGGTATCGTTATGATCAGTTAATGCATCTAGCCTGAAAAACTTTCCTGCCATTAACCTTAGGATTCCTTATTCTTCTAGCATCATTTCCTATTGCTTTAGACTTTCTACCCCCCTACTAAAACGAGTTTATCCCTGACGTTAAAGGACTCTGGCCGATAACCAGACATTCGAAGGTTAAAATCCTTCTAAACTCCTATAAAATTTAGTAATAAACTAAACTGTATGGAAAAATGTTATAGGAAGCTCCTCATTCGTATGATGTGCAGGAGGAAAACTATATTGTCATTCTGAAGAAGACGCTACTCGACTAGGTTGTAAAGTTAGACGACAACTCGAAAATGCTTCCCAAACCATTAAAACAAAAAGCAACACAGATGTAAGAGAAATTATAGACCCTATAGACGACACAACATTTCACGTTGTATATGAATCTGGAAAGTCTGAATATCGGCGAGGCATCCCAGCCAAACCTAAAAAATGCTGAGGAAAGAAAGTTATATTAACCCCTATAAACATAATTCAAAAATGAACTTTTGTTCACACTGGATGTAAACCATAACCAGTAAATAAAGGAAACCAATGAATAAAACCTGCAAAAATTGCAAATACTGCCCCCATTGACAGAACATAATGGAAATGAGCAACAACATAATATGTGTCATGAAGAACTACATCTAAGGAAGAGTTTGATAACACTATTCCCGTAAGCCCACCAACAGTAAAAAGAAATACAAAACCTAATGCTCACAATAAAGGTGTATCTCATTCTAATGCAGACCCATGAAGTGTTGCTAACCAACTAAAAATTTTAATTCCAGTAGGAACAGCAATCACCATCGTAGCCGCAGTAAAATAGGCACGTGTGTCCACATCCATACCTACCGTAAACATATGATGTGCCCATACTAAAAACCCTAAAACCCCAATAGCCAACATAGCATATACCATGCCCAAATATCCAAATGTTTCCTTTTTACCTGAATAAAACGCTATTACATGAGAAATCATACCAAATCCTGGCAAAATTAAAATATATACTTCTGGATGACCAAAAAATCAAAATAGATGTTGGTATAAAACAGGATCTCCTCCACCAGCTGGATCAAAAAATGTTGTATTTAAATTTCGATCTGTTAATAACATTGTTATTCCCCCAGCTAATACCGGAAGAGACAGCAAGAGTAATATTACAGTTATAAATATTGATCAAACAAATAACGGAAGACGACTTCACGTTATTCCTGCCGCACGCATATTAATTACTGTTGTCATAAAATTAATAGCCCCCAAAATAGAAGAGATACCAGCTAAATGTAAAGAAAATATAGCTAAATCCACAGAACCTCCACCATGAGCAAGATTCCCTGATAAAGGGGGGTATACAGTTCACCCAGTTCCAGCACCACTTTCCACCGCCGCAGAAGATAACAAAAGAAGAAAAGCCGGAGGAAGCAGCCAAAAACTCATATTATTTAGCCGTGGAAATGCCATATCTGGTGCGCCAAGCATTAAAGGTATTAATCAATTACCAAAACCACCAATCATTATAGGCATTACCATAAAAAAAATCATAACAAACGCATGAGCTGTCACAATTACATTATAGATCTGATCATCACCTAATAAAGGACCAGGCTGAGCAAGCTCAACTCGTATAAGTATTCTTAAACCTGTTCCTATCATTCCTGCTCAAGCACCAAAAATAAAATAAAGTGTTCCAATATCCTTATGGTTAGTAGAAAATAATCACCGACGAATAAACGACATTAGACATAATATAAATATCATGTTTAAACCTAATACAATTATAGCATGTGAGCTTAGTTTTAACAAAAATACTTGCCTTGCACGCAAAAGATTCTTGGTGCAACCCCAGGAGCCCACAACTTTCCTCCTTACATTAGCTTTATAGTTTAAACAAAACAATAAATTGCAAATTTATGAATGTGCTATAAACAGCACTAAAGCCTGCCTAACATAGAGAATAGTGTAGAGGCAGCACAAGGAGTTTTGATCTCCTAAGGGAAGGTTCAACACCTTCATCTCTAAAATTCATCACTAAACGAACGAAGAACGACTCCGTATCTTCCTGGTTAACAGCCAGACGCTTATCTTCAAGCTCTCGCTTAATTGACAACAAAAAGATTTGCACTTTTATTACACGGACTTACAATCCGCCACCTTCTAATCAGTCATATTGTCTACCAATATTATTAGCTTTAAACACAACATATTTATAAAACATCATGGCCACATGAGCCCAACTTAGCCTTCAAGACGCCGCCTCCCCTATTATGGAAGAACTCATATACTTCCATGACCACACACTCGTTATCCTGACACTCATCATAATTGTCGTTTTCTATGCGCTAACCTCACTACTTCATAATACTTTCACTAATCGATTTTTATTAGAAGCCCAACAAATAGAAACTGCCTGAACTTTAATACCCGCCATTATTTTAATTTTTATTGCCTTACCATCTTTACGTCTACTTTACCTTATGGATGAAATCAACGACCCACATCTCACCATAAAAGCTACTGGACACCAATGATACTGATCTTATGAATATACAGACTATGAAAATAAAGATGTTGCATTCGACTCATACATGCTACCAACCACAGATTTAGAACCATGGCAGCCCCGCCTTCTTGAAACTGATACTCGAGTTATTACTCCAACACATAGTCCTATTCGAATTCTTGTTACATCCGATGATGTTCTTCATTCCTGAGCAGTTCCTGCTCTCGGTCTTAAAATGGATGCTATACCAGGCCGATTAAATCAAATTACATTTTATGCCCCCCGATCTGGCATTTTTTATGGCCAATGTTCCGAAATTTGCGGTGCTAATCACAGCTTCATGCCAATAGTCCTAGAAACTGTACCCCTCGAAGAATTCCTATCATGACTAAACTCATTTATAGACTAATATAAGCTTAATCCCTCCCCAAGCTACGTGCCACAACTCTCCCCAAACTTCTGAGCCCTAAACTTTATTACTATTTGAGCCCTTCTCCTCTCTATTACTATAATAACCATTTCACTTCCTCCCGCTCTATTCCCATCATCCGCTCCCTCACTCCCCACCCTTCCATCCCACACCCAATGAACTTGAACCCTGGCCTAACCATATGCACCTGAAGCTCCCCCGCACAGTCCTAAACCTATCCAGCAGCTATCTCTGCCAGGTGACAAATAAAACTCTTTTTCCTTTTTTAGCTAACCAACACTCACCACACTAAACCTCTAAACACCTCCCAAATTCCGCACGGATAGAAAATTTTCACCCCTCCCCCTTTTTTCTGTAAATCTTACCCAATTAACAACCG
>Ga0316192_10001755_pt1 | contig 16028 bp, 14 predicted proteins | sample MerIslwburrow_MG_FD_204931 | JGI IMG/M metagenome (GOLD analysis project Ga0316192, IMG submission 204931) | Coastal sediment microbial communities from Maine, United States - Merrow Island worm burrow | ecosystem: Environmental > Aquatic > Marine > Coastal > Sediment | place: USA: Maine...
AACTTCGGAACTATCATTAGAATATGTGATTGGTATGGACTGAATAAAATTGTCCTCTCTAAAAATTCAGTTGATTTTTATAATCCAAAGGTGATTCAGGCAAGCATGGGATCATTTACCAGGGTAGATGCTTATTATGAAGATATTCAGGAATTTCTTCAAAAGGGAAAATTGCCTGTTATTGGAACGGTACTGGATGGAGAAAATATTTATAAGATTGAGTGGCCTCAGAAGGCTTTTTTACTTTTTGGAAATGAATCAAAGGGAATCAGCCAGGAATTGATAAAAAATGTTGACAGAAAAGTAACAATTCCCAGAATTGGCAAAGCGGAATCATTGAATGTTGGCATAGCCTCTGCAGTTATAATTGATAATATTTTAAGAAGCACTACGTAAACTGAAAGAAGCAGGTGCCTCAGTTCTTTAGTAAATCAGTAGATCGGTAAATCAGTAGATCGGTAAATCAGTAGATCGGTAAATCAGTAGATCGGTAAATCAGTAGATCAGTAAATCGGTAAATCAGTAAATCGGTAAATCAGTAAATCGGTAAATCAGAAATTAACTGTAGAAGAGTAGAAGAGTAGAAGAGTAGAAGGGTTTTGAATTTCACATTTCACATTCCACATTTCCTCATTTCCCCATTTCACTTTTCACCTTGGCTGTAGGAAGTAGGAAGTAAGAGGTAGGAAGTAAGAGGTAGGACATATGATGTAGGTGTCCCGTGTGCCGACTGATATTGGTAGATACCATAGGCATTCCTTTGTGGCAAAATTCCACAATTCCTCATTTCCTAAGTAAATCAGTAGATCGGTAAATCGGTAAATCAGAAATTATCTGTAGAAGAGTAGAAAAGTTTCAAATTTCACCTTCCACATTCCACATTCCACATTTCACATTTCCACATTTCACTTTTCACCTTGGCTGTAAGAGGTAGGAAGTAGGAAGTAGGAAGTAGGAAGTAAGGGGTAGGATGTATGATGTAGGTGTCCCGTGTGCTGTCCTGAAAATGGTTTATACCATAGGCATGCATACGGAACAAAATTCTTCAATTCTTCAATTCCTCAGTAAATCAGTAGATCGGTAAATCAGTATATCAGAAATTAAAGGTAAAGAGTAAAAGAGTAGAAGAGTAGAAGGTGTAGATCCCTGAATAGAGTTGACCGGTTTTACACATTCCACATTCCACATTTCCTCAAACAATCTGAAATCGACAAAATCGACAAACATTCTAAAAAAATGATTTGTCCTGGCTTGCTTCTTTTGCCATTTTCTCTGCCAAATCTTTTCCCAGGTACTTTTCAATCAGGTAATGAGCAAGGTAGATAAGCGGAGTGAGAACTATTGCTACGACGAATTTATATATATAATTCATTGCTCCAACTGAAAAAATCAATTCCAGGCTCCAGTTTCCAAATACATAAAACGCAATACCAAGTACTACGAAACTATCAATCAGTTGTGAGATTAAAGTAGAACCAGTTGCACGAAGCCAAACCATTTTTTTTCCAGTAATGCTCCTCAGCCTCTGAAATATAAAAACATCCATAAATTGAGCAATTAAAAAAGCTACAAGAGAACCAATTATGATGCCCAATCCTTGCCGAAAGATCACATTAAAAGCATAATTAATATTGAAAGCATTGCCAGATGCATCTTTGTTATTCAAATCCAACCAGAATTCAGCAGGAGAAAGTTTGGTAACAATAAATATAATGATGAAGATATAGGCTATTAATCCAGCCGCTATAAAGCTGATTTTTCGAACTCCATTTTTGCCGAAATACTCATTTATTACATCTGTGGTAAGAAAAACTACAGGCCAGATCACAACTCCGGCTGTAAGGTTAAAACTTAGTGGATTGTCGATTAGCATTTTCATCTGTACAGGCTCAAATCCTAATGTCTGTTCAACAGAGAAAATTTTTACACCAATTAGTTCAGCTAATAGGGCATTGGCTATAAATATACCTGATAAAATGATAAAGAGATTGGATCTTTTACTTCTTATGACCGTATTTTTTGCCAAAATAAAAAGGTTATTCTTTTACATCAATAAATTCACCCTCAATAGCAAGATAGGATTCAGGGAATGCACTTTTCGCTTCCTTTAATACAGGATCCAACTCACGATACCTTACAGAAAAATGACCGATAAGTAGTTTTTTTACCCCGGCATTTTTTGCCAAAAGGCCTGCTTGTTCGGCAGTGCTATGATATGTCTTTTCTGCGCGCTCCTCCATCTCCTTGGTAAATGTTGCTTCATGATATAACAAGTCGACACCGGAAATTGTTGGAATTAAACTTGTGTCATACTTGGTATCCGAACAATATGCATAACTTCTTGAAGGTTTTGGTGGAAATGTGAGAAGAGCGTTTTCATATTTTACTTTACCATCGGTATCAAAAATATCCTCTCCTTTTTTAAGTTTTGCCATATCTGCCAGTTTCAAATCTTCGGGGATCTTGTCTTTCTGAATTTTTCTGGGTTTGATTTTTTCTCTGAATAAAAATCCAGAGCAGAATATTCGGTGATTCAATAAAAATTTCTCAATGGTAAGGTCATTGTTCTCAAATAGGAGGTTATCCTCTTCCATGTCAGTAAAAAGGTAATTGATTTTATAATTAAGAATGGTTTCTGAGTGTTTTAACTGGAGATCAATAATTTCGCGTAATCCAGCAGGGCAATAAAGAAATAATTCTTTCTTTCGTCCAAAAAGATGCATTGTAGACAACAATCCGATGAGACCAAAATAATGATCTCCATGAAGGTGACTTATAAAGACATGGTCGATACTATTTATTTTTACCCTTGCTTTTCCCAGCCGCAACTGCGTTCCCTCTCCGCAATCTATTAGGAAATAGTTATTGTTAACCTGTAAAATCTGTGCAGTCTGGTGACGATTAAATGCAGCTACAGCAGCATTTGAGCCGAGTATTTTTAACCTGAAGGTCAATATTTCTTTCCTTTAATTTAATCTGTTTCAGTACCCAGTTCTTTAAGAATAGCTTCAACAGCTTCGGATACATTTGTAGCGATATTTAATACTGTATCAAGCTGGGATATTTTTATTAATTTCATCACGTGGTCATTAATAGCAGCTATTACAAAGAAGCCATTGGATTCCCCAAATACCCTGTTACCGACAAGAATTGCACTCAATCCGGAAGAATCAGTATATTTTACATCCCCAAGATCCAAAATTAGATTTTGCACACCTTCAGCATTTAATGTTACCAATTCGGATTTTAAATTAGGTGCCAGTACAGTATCTAGCTTTTCTTCCTGGAGTTTTATGACAGTATATTTTTCTTTTTTATCTATTGAATATTTCATGGCTGTTGGAATTCAAATGATGATAATAATCAGAGCAATTTAGTGATATTTTCAAATATTCTTTCCTTTATATTCGAATAATCTCCTTTCTCAAACTTTTCTCCAGTAAAGTTTTGGAATAATTCAATATATCTGGCTGAAATAGATTCTATAACATCATCCGTCATTTCAGGGATACTCTGACCATCAAGGCCCTGGAATCCTCCACTGATCAACCATTGCCTGACAAATTCTTTTGATAATTGTTTTTGGGATTCTCCTTTTAATTGTCTGTCATCAAAGCCATCAGCATAGAAATATCGTGAAGAATCAGGAGTATGAATTTCATCAATTAAGTAAATCTCATCACCGAAGATTCCAAATTCATATTTTGTGTCTGCGAGGATAAGTCCCTGTTGATATGCCATTTCTGTGCCACGCTGAAATAATTTGCGGGTATAGTCTTCTAGTTTTTCATATATTTTTTCATCTACGAGTCCCTGTTTGATAATTTCTTCTCGCGAGATATCTTCATCATGACCTTCAGTAGCCTTAGTCGTTGGAGTAAGTATAGGTTCTGGTAATCGATCGTTTTCTTTCATACCATCAGGCATTGGAACACCACAAATTGATCTTTTTCCATCGCGATATTCACGCCAGGCATGACCTACCACATAACCACGGATAACCATTTCTACTGGTAGTGCATCACATTTGACACCGATAGATACATTAGGGTCCGGATTTAATTCCAGCCAGTTAGGCACAATGTCAGTAGTTGCTTTTAAGGCTTTTGCTGCTATCTGATTTAATATCTGACCTTTGTAGGGGATGGCCCTTGGAAGTATGACATCAAATGCGGATATCCTGTCAGTAGCGACAATGACAAGCTTTTTGTCAAAATGATATACGTCCCTTACTTTACCCCTGTAAAAGTTGGTCTGTCCTTTAAATTCAAAACTGGTTTCTTTAAGTCCTTCGATCATTTTAAATATTATTTCTATTTGTTAAAATTTTAGAATAAAATTATATTATTAATTGATAATTTCCTCACGGATTATTCTATTGTTTTCATAAGTTTCTTTTTTTTCCGTTGAACCATTTTCATTACTATAAATCCATTCCCCAACTTTTCTATTGGTATTGTATTGACCTTGAATAGCGATAGTCCCATTTTCATAATATAAAAGGTATTTACCATGTTTCCGGTTTGATTTATAAATGATCTCTTCTTTTATTTTTCCGGAAGGATAAAAATACATGATGGTTCCTGACTTTGAGCCAAAAACATATGGTTCTTGAGAAAGGACAATGCCATTTGGATCATATACAATCCGTTCACCATTAAGTTTTCCGGTAGTATATGTTTCAATCAGGCTATCTGATTTGTTGTGGTAGTAGTATTTCCAGGTACCTGAGGAAAGATCATTCAATAAAAATTTCTCTGCTTTCAAATCACCATTATCAAAATACTCTTTAATCGACTGGTCTTTGCCATCATTAGAAAATTTTACCTTTTTTACAGGGATGCCTTGGGAATTGTAATACTTACTTTCCCCAATTCGCATTCCGTATTGATAATAGTTCAAGGATTTTACTTCACCTGATTCATAATATGTTGTGGCGGTTCCATCAATCTTCCCATCTTTATAATACCCTTTTTTGATAATATTTCCTGATTCGCTATAGGTTTGATACGTTCCATCCCTTTCACCTTTTTCGTTATTATATTCAGTGTTGATTTGCCCATTGGGATAATAGGTCTTGAAATACCCATCAAGCAGCCCCTTTCTATACCTTGCTTCTGATTTAATACCTCCTTCTTGATAATATATTTTGTGAATACCATTCTGCTTTCCAAATTCATAAGTAATCTCCTCGTTAATTTTTCCGGAAGAATAATATTTTGTTACAGATCCATCCAGAAGGCCAGCCTTAAAACTGCTTATACTTTGCGTATTTCCGTTATTAAAATACTGTGCCAATTCACCATTTAAGGTATCATTTTCAAAAATAGCCGATTGAATGATATTCCCATTTTCATTATATATCTTCATCTCGCCATTCATCAGACTGTTCTTGAAACTGGTTTCTCTTTTAACTATCCCGGTTGAATAATACTCAATGAATTTGCCTTTTTTCCTGGAGTCTTCAAAATTTCCGGTAAGCGCCATCTGCCCATTTGGGTAATACAGTTCATATTTTCCATCTATACGTGTACTATCGTAATCAAGAATAGTATATTTTTCCTTAATAATATCTGTTGAATCAAAGTATATTATAATCTTCTGCTGGCCAAAAGCATCTAACGGAGGCATACTGAAAATTACAATCCAGATTAAGAGAAAAATGAGTTTATTCATGAACCTGATTTAGGATTCGAAGATAAAAAAGCCATACCAGAAACGCTTAATTTCAATCTTTATTTTCAATAAAAATTTAATATTTTTCAATAACTATGGCTGAAGCCCCACCTCCTCCATTACAAATTCCGGCTACTCCGATTTTACCCTCGCTTTCAGCTAATATATTCGTAAGAGTAGTAGTTATTCGAGCGCCGGAGCATCCAATTGGGTGTCCGAGAGCGACGGCACCCCCTTTAATGTTTACTTTGTCCGGATCAAGGTTTAGAATCCTATTATTGGCAAGTACTACAACTGCGAAGGCTTCATTTATTTCATAATAGTCTACATCCTCGAGCCCTAAATTTGCCATCTGTAAAGCTTTAGGAATGGCTAAAGAAGGAGTTGTAGTAAACCAGATTGGTTCCTGTGCAGCATCTGCAAATCCCCGAATAACTGCTATTGGTTTCAGATCGAATTCTTTAACAAAAGTAGCACTTGCAAGTATCATTGCAGAGGCACCATCATTGATTGTGGATGCATTTGCCGCAGTAACACTACCTTCATTGGAAAAGGCTGGTCGCAGCTGAGGTATTTTGTCAAAATTTACCTTCTGAATCTCTTCATCTTCATCCATGATAATAGGATCAGCTTTTCTTTGGGGTATCTCGATAGGAATAATCTCTTTTTTATAAAATCCATTTTCGGTTGCTTCAATTGCTCGATTATATGATTGTATTGCATACTCATCCTGCTCCTGGCGCGAGATTTCCATTTCTTTGGCGGTGTGATCTGCACAGTTACCCATTGCAAATTGATGATATGGCTCCCACAACCCATCTTTTTGCAAACCATCTACCAATACTCCATCACCATATTTATAGCCAAAACGGGCATTTGGGATATAATAGGGTATGTTTGACATACTTTCCATTCCACCAGCAATTACAATATTGTTGGTTCCCAACATTATGGATTGGGCTCCCAGCATAATCGATTTCATACCGGAAGCACATACCTTGTTGATCAGGGTACAAGGAATGTTTTGAGGTAGTCCCGCTTTTAATGCGGTTTGCCTTGCGGGTGCTTGTCCCAGGTTGGCTGAGATTACATTGCCAAGAAAAACCTCATTTACATTATTTGGTTCCAGATTGGACTTTTCAAGAGCACCTTTAATGGCAATTGCGCCCAGATCTATGGCAGAAAAACCTGATAACATACCTCCGAATCTGCCTATTGGTGTCCTGCTTGCGGATATAATATATACTTCTTCCATGCTTTTTATGGGTAATTACTTATTCTGAAGTTACAAATTTTTTGTGGAGGATGTTATGAATTATCAGGATTATGAAAATAAAATCAAAAAATTACCAGTCTGGTTTTCCACTATCCTTAGGTTTCTTAGGCTTTCGCTTATTTTGCTGAATATATTGAATTTCATTGTTTCGCATAGCCTCAAGTATCATTTTGGCCATTTCTTCTGAGATCTCCATTTCCTGCATGTCCTCTGGCTTTGAATTCAGCTGTTCTTCATCTTCATTTTTTTCTTCATCTTCTTTGGCTTGCTGTTCTTCCTGCTGTTGCTCTTCCTGCTCTTGTTGTTTTTCATTTTCTTGATCCTGCTGATCCTGGTTCTGTTGTTCTTCGTTTTGCTGTTCCTGTTGTTCCTGATCTTGTTGTTCTTCGTTTTGTTGATCCTGGTCTTGCCTCTCTTGCTCATCCTGGTTTTGTTGATCCTGCTGATCCTGGTTTTGCTCTTGTTCCTGCATGAGTTTTTTCAATAATTCATAATTATACCTCGAATCTTCATTGTCAGGATTTGCCCTAAGTGAATTTTTGAATTGCTCCAGGGCTTGTTCATGTTTACCCATATCATTCGACAAAACACCTAATTGCTGGTAGGCAATAGATCGTAAATTTTTATCATTGGTTTCTGTAAGTTTAGCATAATGCACTTCTGCATTGCTGGTATCGTTTAATTTATAATATGAGTTCGATAAATTCAGCAATAAATTATCATCGTGTTGCCCCAGAGAGTCATAAAGAATTTTGTAATTACTGGCTGCTGTGGAATACTCTTCCGCCTGATAAGCATTCTCAGCTTCTTTTTTCAAACGATTAATCGTTGCAATCTGGTTGATATCATCAGAAACAATAAATAACAATACAAATGCAATTATTCCTTTCATATTTTAATTGTTTTTACACTTGTGATTATGTCAAATACTATGAGTAATAAGGCTAATGCAAGGAAATAATAGTATTTATTTGCTGAAACATCCATCAATCTGGCATCCCTTAGCTCACCTTCAATTCTGTTTAATGTATTAATTAAACGATTAACATCATTTAACGATTCATTTATTTCAAAATATTTGCCTTCAGTTTTAATGGCAAGAGATTTCATCTCCTTTGAATTTAATTTGCTAACTACCTCTCTGCCGTCACGATCCGTCTTAAATCCTGTCCGGGTCCTTATTTTACTGCCATTGGAAGTTCCGACTCCCAGAGTAAATAATTTAATTCCTGAGTTCTGAATATCCACAGCAACCTGGTTGGTTTCTTCTCCAAAATCTTCTCCATCACTTATAAGAATGATGATCTTGGATTTCTGCTGAGCTGAAGAATTATCTTCCTCAGTAAGTTTTTCAAGTGCCATTGTAAGTGGCGGCCCAAAATCAGTACCGGTATTGGGTACCAGCCCTGAGCCAAGTGTTTCGATAAACAGGTTCAACGCGCTCTGGTCATAGGTAAGAGGACATTGAACAAAAGCCTCCGACGAAAATATGATCAATCCTATTCTGTCTGAATTGAATGCCTGAACAATATTTTTTAATTCGAACTTTACTTTCTCTAATCGACTGGGTTGAACATCATAGGCATTCATTGATTCAGACAGGTCAACACAGATATAAATGTCTTTTCCTACCGATTTTATTTCCCTGGTAGAATCACCAAAACTTGGACCCAGTAAGGCAACAATCAATAAGATGAAATACAGTGAACGGATTATAATCTTATAAAAAACTTTCTGGTATGAAGTATTCAGCCTTTTTCCGATCAGAATGACACGATATACATAAGCAACATAGAGGCTAATGAATAGCAGTATTAAGATCATTTCAAGAAGTCCAAGTGACCTGAACCAAACCATATATATTAATTCATTAAGATGATTATATCGAGAGATCTTTTATAAGCATTACAAATCGTACCCGACATGCAAATATAAAATGATTTTATATAATAGTTGGTACAAGCATGGAGACAACTAAGAATTTGGGTGTGCTTATGAATAAATTAAATAATCAATGAATTTTTATCATTCCGATTATAAATCTTCTGTATTGTATACTATATTTGCATTCCTTTTTCAGCAATACATCCGGAGAGGTGGGTGAGTGGCTGAAACCAGCAGTTTGCTAAACTGCCGTACTCGAAAGGGTACCGGGGGTTCGAATCCCCCTCTCTCCGCACCAAACATTTATAACTCGCTGTTTATCAGCGAGTTATTTGTTTTAGGGTGACAAAATGCTACATGGTTGATCACTTAAAAGTGTAGAATGGAGGAAGAATAGGTATGTTTTTTTTACTATTTGCTAATTGGAGTCCGAACAATTTGAAGACCTACAGGAAGTTAAAAGCATTTTTGGCATTACAATAAAACCAGATATCTTGATTAGTAAGATTAATATTGATAATTATGATGCTATTGTATTTGTCGGCGGCGGGGGCGCAAAAGAATACTTTAATGATTCTATTGCGCACAAGATTGTTAAAGAATCCATAGCTAAAGGCAAGGTTTTAGCTGCTATTTGCATTGCTCCTAACATATTAGCAAACGCAGGAGTACTTAAAGACAAAAAACCAACATGTTTTTATCCTAAAAACATAATTGAAAAAGGAGCTATTTATTCTGGGAAAACAGTAGAACAAGATGGAAAAATTATTACTGCAGAAGATCCTCATGTTGCTCAAGACTTTGCGAAAGCGATAATTGCAGCAGTAAATACTGAATAATTAATATTTACTTCAAGATATTTATTACCTTTTTATTCAAATTGATCGAGCCACAAATTGATTATAATCTTCCTCCTGTAAATTTATTTACTGACTGCATTATTGGGCTAAAAGGCCTAAAGCAAAATTTGTGGATAGACTGGCTTTTTGATTTTTGGCAATAAGATCTATGAGTTTAAGTTGTGCCTGAATGTATCCGATTTCACGGGAGTTTACCATGAAGAGGGAACTCTCTCCTGCATTGAACATTTTCCGTTCACCATCTAAAAGGCCAAAATAGTCTTTTACCGTTTGGCTATAGAGATTAATTTGCTCGGTAGTCGCACTCCATTGATTTATGGCCATATTGGCTTTTATTTCAATACCTGCTTGTTTTGTAACAATATCCCACTCGGCCTCCTGGATTTTAAGGTCTGCCATTTTAAAATCTCCGCGTTCTTTTCTAAGAAAGACCGGAAATCTGAATTCAAGACCCCATGTATAGTTATTACCATTATACATGGTAAAGGGATTGCCATTAACAGGTTTTGACAAAGCGTTATATTTTAAATTTAAAACCGGCTTCAGTTGTTCTTTTTTCCACCTTTTGTCAATTTCCATTTGTTCGATCTTATACTGGTATTGAAGCAGTTCGGGATGATTGGAAATAAGCGTATCCAGTTCAGAAAAAAAACTATTCTTAATCGAATATTCAGTGATGCTGTCCCTTGAAACCGGTATGGTACCATCAGAGATTTCAAGGGGGACTACACCATCTACCCATAAATACATTGATAGTATTTCAGAAGTATTTTTAAAATCCAGATGGGCCTGTTGTAAGCCCAAATCTCTGTTCTGTAGCTGAATTCCAGCCTCTAATGTATCTATCGATGGCAAGTCACCCAGCGCTGCTCCCCTTTTAACCGCCAAATACCGCTCCTTAGCGAGTTCATATGCCTCCTCAAATACCTGTAATTTACCATGAGCAATAAACCAATCCCAATATGCTTTTCCGGATTCGTATAATAACTCATTGAGCATTATTTTCTGTTCCAATTCCGTAATCTCTTGAAATTTCTTGGCCTTTTCTAATTCTGCCCTCCGTTTATCAATAAAAAGGCCTTGTCCAACAGGTACAGATATTCCCGCATACATAAGGCCATCAGTTGGCGTAGTATTTTCCGGATTCAGATACAATCCCTGATTTTGCTCGTAACCCGCCTGCAATTCAATTCCCATCCATGTAGGTATTTTTAATCCGGCATTAGCAAGACTGTAATACTGGGCGCCCTCATAATATTTTTGGCCAATGTCGGTAAAAACTTTGGGATCAAAACCACCTCTCGATGATTGCAGACTGGCCTTGCCTTTACTGGATTGCAGAGCTGCCTGTTTAGATACGGGATGGTTTGTTTTAACGATATCTATGAACTTATCATATGATAAAACTGTTGTACTGTCTATATTTGAAAATCCAATTTGAACCTCAAGAATCAATAATAGCAATATGTAAAGTAGTTTCTGCATCAACCTTATTTTTTGTTAATCTTTTTCAAAAAGAACTTTTAAGTTTTATTCTATTTCTTTTTTTCATTATCCTTCATTTCACTGACATAATAGTCCGGCGGGAAGCCATTGATTTTACGCCACAGTTCATACCAAATGGGTACATCTTTTAATAATACAATATTCGAAGTTCCCGCTCCCACTCTTAGGGCTGAAGGCCAGGGATGGTCATCCGGTTCAGCAGCTAAAAGCACCCGGTACATACCATTTTCACTAATAAAATTATCTATAGCATAAATCCGTCCTCCATATGTTCCATAACTTGTATTAGGCCATCCTGAGAAAACAATTGCCGGCCACCCGTCGAATTGTACGCGTACATGCTGGCCTTTAGCAAGTAAAGGAAGGTCAAGGGGTTTGACATACATTTCAACCGCAAGATCATACTTGGCCGGCATGATACTGATAATTGATTCTCCGGCTTTGATCGTTTCCCCTAACCCGGATTGAATGGCCTTTGTTATGTAGCCATCCTGTGGAGCGGTTATATAGTACATACCGGTACGCATGGAATAATTCATATATTGATTCTGTAACTTTGTTACTACAGCCTCGGCATCGTACATATTGGATAGAGCTGTGAATTTCTCTGATTCTGCTTTAGCTATATCATCCCGGTATTGTGCCTCTATTGAGGTAAGTTCTACCTGAGTGTTAATTACCTCATTCTGACTAGTGAGCAGTTTGTTTTCTGATGCAATCATATCGGCCTTGGCTTTTTGCATGGTCAATTTTCTTTTTTCGAGATCTGTAAGCGATTTCAGGCCTTCATTATACAGTTGTTCCATTCGCTTCAACTGTTCAACAGCAATGTCGTAATTAATGATGGCAGCCTTAAAATCCATGCTATCACTGACTACTTTCAATTCAGCTTGTTTTTGCTTGTTCCTCGCCTGCTCTAATTTTAAACGACTCGTTTGCACCAGTGCATCGACCTGATTGTCAAGTGCCTTTACTTTTTCCATGTAAGAATTGACTGACATTTCCTTTGATTCCAGCTGTTCCTCGGTACGACTCAAAAGATTTGGATCAAAATACTCATCCTTAATTTCAGAAATGAACAAAATAGTATCTCCCTTTTTAACAAAATCACCTTCCTGTACGTACCATTTTTCTATTCGTCCTCCTATGATCGAGTGTATGGTTTGAGGTCGCTGATCTGGTTTTAGTGTAGTTACATTTCCTCGTGAAAGTATGTTCTGGGTCCAGGGAATGAACATTATGATCAGAGCCAATAGAAATGTTGTAACAAGCAACCTGATCAGAACCTTTCCTGACTTTCTGCTTTCTACCTCCTCCAAAGCTGAAAATCTGGATTTATTGACCTTTGAACTTACGCTATTCGTAGATATATTAAGCATGGTTCTTGCCTCCTTTCTTTTGATTATTTGAGTTAACCTGAATGATTTGACCTTCTTTCATTAACACAACCTTATCGGAACGCTTTGATAGATATTCATCCGATGATATAGCCACTAATGTCCAGGGATTTTCTTCGGAAGTGATGAAGTCAATGATCTTATTCCTTTCCATTTCATCAATATATTTAAGGGTATCTTCCAAAAGAAGCAGTTTAGGCCGGCCGGAAATACTGCGTGCAAGAAGAAGTTTCTGAACAACGCTGCGTGGAAGATTTTTACCTACAGGATTTATCCTTGTGTTAAAGCCATTTGGAAGTCCTTTAATGAATTGAGTCAATCCGACATTTTCAACCGCCCATTTTACATCATTAAAGCTTACGGATTCCCTCCCCATAGCGATGTTTTCCAGTACAGTACCGTCGAAAAGCTCTTCCTGGCTAAGGGAATCTCCTATGACAGCTCTTATCGAGGCCAGATTTAAATTCCCTTTCGGTAATCCATTGTATGAAATTGTCCCACCCTGCACTTCGAATAATCCTGCAATTATTTGTAAAAGCGTACTTTTTCCTGATCCGTTCTCCCCTGAAATCATTATTTTTTCTCCATCTTTCAGTATAAGGTTAAGATCTTTAAGCGTTTTATGTTGATTTCCGGGATATCTGAAACTCACATTTTCCAGTTCAACCCGTATACATTCAGTAGTACAATTCTCTGAAAGATCCAGGCCCTTATCTTGGTCCGGTTCAAGTTCCATATCAGTGACCTGGCCAATTTTCTCAAGTGCCGTTAATACATCATATATGGTTTCGAAGTTCAGTATTAATTTCTCCACTGAAGCCATTACCAGAAGAATTATAATCTCAGCAGCAATAAACTGGCCGATGTTCATCAATTGCTCCATGACCAAAATCCCACCGATGGCAAGCAATCCAGTGGCTACAAGAACTTTGAAAACAACCAATAGTGAATACTGTTGAATAAGGACACTGAAATGACTTTCCCGTGCCTTAAGATAATTGCCTACATGCTGGTCTGTCCGCTGAAGGGGCAGATCTGTATTGCCATTCAATTTAAATGTAGTGGCTGTCCGGGCAAGTTCTTCCAACCAATAGGCTACTTTATATTTATTTTTAGACTCCTCCAGACTAGTATTTAGACCTTTTGCTCCAGTAAATCTAAAAATGGCATATACGAGTATCATGAGAATCAAACTGAAAAAGATGAAAAATGGATGATAAAATGATAATAAAATAAGTCCGAAAATTACCTGAAGGCTGGCAACGGAAAAATCAATTAAGATCTTAGATAATCCTTTCTGTACAGATACGGTATCAAAGAACCGGTTCATTAATTCAGGGGCATAATGATTGTATAGCGCTTCCATTCGAATTCTTGGTATCCTGTATGCGAATTCAAATGCAGCCCTCGAAAAAATTTTCTGTTGAAGGTTCTCAGTGATTCTTAATTGAAATATTTGCAGAATCCCTGTTATGGCAACACCTAATACAACAAATGTCACCAATACAATCCATGAAGTACTGATCTGACCTCCCTGGATCAGGTTCACTATCGCCTGTATACCCAGGGGTAGGGATAAGCTCACCAGCCCACTGAAGATAGCATATATGTATACATTCTGTATTTCAGCATGATCTGGTTTCAGTAACCGCCAGAATCTTTGTACTGGTGTCAATGTTGTATTATTTTCCATTATGTTATTTGGTCATTGCTTCTTTTGAAGCATTATTTTTCTATGATTGTTTAATTATTCGTAACAGAGAATTGAAATATCTTTGGATCCTCAAATACTAGAATCCTCAAATCTTTCAGATCCAAAACCTGAGCTACTATTTGTCCTATTCAGGGGGTTTTAGGGGTAAGTTACCATCAATGGTTTTAAAGACCATATCAGTATAAAACTGCGAAATGGCATCTCCATCTTTGATCTCATCAGTCAGCCTGGGAAGGTGTTCAGCGAAATACCGTTGATGATGTGCACCTTCTATAACAGTAGAGATCAGCATATGAGGATACTGGTAGTTCGGATTGATTTCCAGGATGATATCGCCTACTCTTTGAACAAGTCTTTTATAACCGGCAAAACACCCATCTTTATTTTCCTGGTCAACTTCTTTGGTCAGGTATGCCTTCGATGATTCTGAAATAACAATTCGATTTAGTTTTATTTCATTTATATGTGGGAAACCACCCCCCGTGATTATATCTTCTGTCAATAAAGTGATAGCTTTTTTCAGACGGTCTTCAGCTGAATGAATGTTAGCCAATGCAAAGACCAGCTTATATTCCATCCACCCCCAGTACCATGATGCTAAGAAAAGCAGGAATTTATGCTTACTCTCAAAGTATCTGTATATGGATGCTTCAGTAGAATTTATCTTTTTAGCTAATTTATTGAATGTAAATGCGTCAAATCCTGTACTGTCCATAAGGTCAATCCCACCTTCGATGATCTTTTTCCCGAGGTCACTTGATTCAGGATTTTTCAGGAAAATGTTGTCATTGACCTGAATTCTAATATTTGATAATAATTCTTGCATATTAATTATTTTACTTTCATAATTAATATTAACGCTATTATTATTGTTATTGTTACAATTATTTTGTTTTTTTTACAATCATACATTTTGAAATTGTATATGTTAATTTTTTGAAGGGTAACATGCATTAGCCATTTTTGATCTTTTGGGAATTGTGTGGATTTGGACGGATTTCTATTTTCTACTATTTCATAAACTCCGGTCATGAAAAAAATTCATTTTTTACTTACTGGAGATTCTTGCCATGCGCAACGAAGAAGTTTCATTAAACATAGTATGCTCGTGGGATCTTCAATCCTGATATATGGCGGTTGTGAGCAGAAGAAGGAAGAAGTACCACTTTTTTATAGGCCAGGAAATTCCTCAGTAAGAGTTTCTGGGAGGATTGAAAAAGGTAGAAGGCCCGGATTACATGAAGTGTGCGAGTTGGTTTGAAGGCGAAAATCTGGGAGATCGCATTTCCTTCTGTTTTCCGGCTGGCGGTCTTTCTGGTCAGAAGTACATCACAGCCGATATGCTTGCTTATGGGACACATTTGATCAAGTTTATGATCATTCTTCAGGAAGGCGAGGACGGTCCGGCTTTTGGGTTCTGCTCCGGTGCCCTTAACCCTAAGGTAAAAGAATAAGGTTACTTATTAAAAGTGTTTATTGATTTTATGTGCATTTATGGTTCAAATAATCATAGTGCTTTCATTTATGTAGCCATATCCAAAGAATAATTTCCTATAAATTCGCAAATTTTATAATTAATTGAGGAATTGAGGAATGTGGAAGGTGAAAGGTGGAATTCAAAACCCGTCTACTGGTTAATCTCTGATCTACTGATCTACTGATCTACCGATTTACCGATCTACCGATTTACCGATCTACCGATCTACCGATCTATT
>Ga0316192_10001757_pt1 | contig 16005 bp, 12 predicted proteins | sample MerIslwburrow_MG_FD_204931 | JGI IMG/M metagenome (GOLD analysis project Ga0316192, IMG submission 204931) | Coastal sediment microbial communities from Maine, United States - Merrow Island worm burrow | ecosystem: Environmental > Aquatic > Marine > Coastal > Sediment | place: USA: Maine...
GGAAAATAAACGGAAAATACACGCCACTTTCGATGCCATCAAGGATAAAAAATTCCAGTTAACATTTCGCGAAGTTTCCGCCCAGGCAGATGAAACGACACACGCTTATAAAGTCAGGCTCAGCCTGCCGCCGATCGAAGATTACACCATTCTTCCGGGCATGACCGCAACGGTTGTTGCCGACAATGTACCTACCGTTGATGGCAGTGGAAATGTAAACGACATAATTATCCCGTCACATGCGGTACTGGAAGATAACAAGGGCCGTTTCGTTTATACCGCCGAACCCGAATCAGCAACATCGACAACCGCTGTCATACACCGTCGAAACGTCACTACTTCCCGTCTGACAAACAGCGGATTGATGATCACTTCAGGCCTCAACCAGAATGACCTGGTAGTCACAGCAGGCATGAGCAAGATGCAGGAAGGCCTGAGAGTAAGGTTGATGGTAGATCCTGATTTGATAGGACAAGAACATTGAACATAACTGCCATCGCACTCAGGAACAATCGTACCACGATCGTTCTGATGCTGGTCATCCTGCTGGCGGGTTTTCAGTCATACCTGAATATGCCCAGGGCTTATGATCCCGGCTTCATTATCCGTGCGGCGCAGGTCGTCACCTATTTTCCCGGCGCCAGCCCGGAACGTGTTGAACAGCTGGTCTCGGATAAAATTGAAAAAGTCGTACAGGAAATCCCCGAACTGGATTTTGTCACCAGTGAGTCACGCACCGGTGTTTCCATCATCCTGGTCAACATCAAAGAAAGTTATAGAAACATGCGGCCTATCTGGGACAACCTGCGCAGAAAGATTGATGATGCCAGGGAGGAATTACCCGACGGCATCATCGGACCGGTAGTTAATGACGAATTCGGTGATGTTTTCGGTATCGTCATGACGCTGACCGGTGAAGGTTATAGCTATGCTGAATTAAAAGACATTGCCGACGATACACGCGACCAGTTTCTTTACCTGGAAGACGTTGCCAAGGTTGAAATTCTCGGTGCGCAGGAAGAGCGTATTTTTGTTGAATACAGCAATACACAGCTTTCCAGACTAAACCTTTCTCCTTCACAGTTGCTGCAGATGTTGAGCGGCCGCAATATCATCATACCCGGCGGCTCTATAAAACTCGGCACTGAACGAATCGAGCTCGAGCCCAGTGGCAATTTTCGGTCAGTCGAAGAAATTAAAAATACGGTTATTACATTGCCGGGAAGTAATGAGATTCTATACCTCAGTGACATTGCTGATATCAAACGCGGCTATGTTGATCCGCCCGTCACTATGGTTCATTCTTCCGGCACCAAGGCACTCGGCCTTGCTATCTCCATGCGTGAAGGCGGCAACAATATAGAGCTGGGGGAAAAAGTTAAAGAAACATTGAGTCGTATAAAAAGCTCATACCCTTACGGTATTGAATTCGAAGTCATCAATTTCTCACCCAAAGAAGTACAAAACAAAGTTAACAGTTTTGCCACAAACCTGGTACAGGCCATCCTGGTTGTTGCCGCCGTCATGCTGATCAGTCTCGGTTTGCGAACCGGCCTTATCGTCGCCTTTTTGATTCCCGCCAGTATGGTCATGGCGATGTTGATGATGTCCTTTTTCAATATTGGACTGGACCAGATTTCTCTGGCAGCATTAATCATAGCTCTTGGCATGCTGGTGGATAACGGTATCGTTATGACCGAGAGTATCATGGTCTCAATGTCGAACGGCAAACAGCCCGTCGATGCGGCTATCGAATCAGCCAATGAATTACGCGTGCCATTATTGACCTCGTCATTGACAACTGCCGCTGCGTTTTTGCCTATCTTTCTCGCTGAATCGAATGTCGGTGAGTTCACAGCATCGCTGTTCAAGGTTGTCACCATCACGCTGCTGTGCTCGTGGTTAATCTCCTTAACGGTCATCCCGCTGTTATGTGTGTCCTTTCTTAAGGTGAAACAGCAATCAACAGACTATAACAGCCGTTTTTACAATGGCTACCGTGGTTTTTTAACCGTTTTGCTCCGCTTCAGAATAAGCACGCTGGTGTTCGCGGCGCTGCTGTTTGCCACTGCAATATTCGGCCTGAAGTACGTACCCAATATATTTTTTCCACCTTCAGACCGGCTGTATTTTACAGTTGAACTAACCCTGCCAATGGGTACGGCTATCGAGACTACCGAAGTCGTTGCTTCCCGTTTCGAAGATTTTATCGGTAAAGAACTGGCTGTCGATGCCATTGCAGGTGAGGAAACTGATCAACAGGGTGTGACCAGCTGGATAAGTTATATCGGCTCAGGTGGCACGCGTTTTGTGTTGTCTCATAACCCCGAACCACCCGGCAGCAACTATGCGCTGCTCGTGTTGAATACCACCAGCAGTGAAGTTATCGATGAGTTGATAGTGCGGTTGAACGACTATGCATTTGATCACTACCCGGATGTATTGATTAAGGCGCAGCGTATCAGCAGTGCTGCACCCGTAAAAAACCCGGTCGAAGTCAGGCTTTATGGAAGTGATACAGACGCCTTGTTTGACATCATGGAAGATGTAAAAAATGAGATGAGTAATATAGATGGCCTGCAGAATATTACCGACGACTGGGGGCAGCGGATCAAAAAGCTCGTGGTAGAAATAAATCAGCAACGCGCGCTGCGAGCAGGTGTAAGCAATGAGGATATCGCGGTCTCTCTGCAGTCAGGCTTGAGCGGGCTGGAGCTGACGCAATACCGTGAAGACGACAAAGTGATACCTGTCGTGTTCCGTTCTGTTGAAGCTGACCGGCAGGATATAAGAAAATTACAGTCGTTAACCATCTACTCACAGGCAAAAGGCACGGCGATACCTCTGACACAGGTTGCTGATATCGATATCGTCTGGGAACCGGCAAAGATATTACGCCGTGACCGCCTCAAAGCGATCACTGTCGGCGCCCAGATAAAACCCGGGTTTACCGCTGCCGAAGGTTTCAAGGCATTAAAGCCCTGGTTGGAACAGTCATCTGTTCACTGGCCGTTCGGCTTTCGTTATGAGCTGGGCGGCGATGCCGAATCATCACAAAAAGGTAACCAGTCGATCGCTGATAAACTTCCGATTGCAGTATTCATAATCCTGTTCTTGCTGGTCGCGCAATTTAATTCTATCCGCAAGTCGATCATCATACTCGCCACTATTCCACTGGGGCTGATCGGAGTTACTGCCGGGTTATTGCTGGGACAATCGTTCTTTGGATTCATGACTCTGCTTGGCATCATTTCACTGGCCGGCATAGTTATAAACAACGCCATCGTGCTGCTGGAGCGCATTCAGCTAGAAATAGATGAACTCGGCCTGTCGCCTTATGAAGCGATAATAGCCGGCGCGCAAAAGCGTTTTCGTCCGATATTACTGACCACGGCAACCACCGTACTCGGCTTGATACCGCTCTATCTTGGCGGTGGTGAGATGTGGGAGCCGATGGCGATCGCGATTATGGCCGGCCTGTTGTTTTCCACCCTGCTAACATTAGGTGTGGTGCCGGTACTATATGCTTTGCTATTCAATGTAAGGCAAACAGATGGCTGAAGAATATCACCATGTCTGAATAAACCTGAGACAAGGCACATAAACTAACATGTCTAGTCAGTGCACATTGCATGCCTGGTGAAGAATAACCGTACCGAAAGAAGACTGACCAACATCGAAGCTCTGAAACTGCATATCAACGCAGAGTCGCAAAGACGCGAAGACGCGAAGGACGCAGAGAAAGTTCGTAGGGTGGGCTCCGCCCACCATTGAAAATGCGTTGTAAATAAATTTAGCCGCAAATAACGCGAAAAGTATTTCAATAATTCTGTGCGTCAGCCATTATGCGTACTTATTACGGTAAGGCAAGACATGTAAGTCAGACTTATTTTGGCGAGATTGCCAAAGGTCGTAGGCATTCTGGAGACGAAGCCAGTGGTCGGCTGATGGTTTTTTAAATGCCAGCTCTAAACGTAATGCCATTTCTGGTGTTATTGCACCTCTACCATTTAAAACTTTAGAGAGCGTTTTACGACTAACATTTAAATGCTCAGACGCATCGGTAATAGTGAGCCCTAAAGGGGCGATTACCAGCTCTTTTAGAATTTCACCTGGATGTGCAGGGTTATGCATGCTCATTAGTGATAATCCTCATAATTAACTATCTCAGCATCCCGACCTGTGAATCGAAATGTTACTCTCCAATTACCACTGACAGAAACCGACCAAATGTTTTTACGGCTACCTTTTAACTCATGTAGTCGTAAGCCGGGTAGATCCATATCATCCGGGCTTTCTGCCTGATCAAGGTTGGAAAGTATTAACCTTAATCGATTTGCGTGTTTAGCTTGAATGCCAGCCAATTTACCAGTTTTGTAGAAACGCTCTAATCCCTTATGAATAAAACTGGTTATCATAAGGCTGATTGTAACCTATAAGGTTACGCTGTCAAGAGGTGGTTTTAGGGCATAGAATGTCATGAAATTATTAAAAAAATTTAGCCGCAAATAACGCAAAGGACGCGAATGTTGTTTAAATCTAAAAACCTTTTTGCGTTCCTGGCGTTCCTGGCGTTATTTGCGGCTAAGTTTTTAAATGGTGGGCGGAGCCCACCCTGCATGTTTATACCAAACAGTTATATTGTTTACTCTGCGGCCTTTGCGTCTTTGCGTTGAAATCCATCTGTATCTATCTTTAACGCTATCACCACCGCGGCCAGGGTTCCATCGGGCGTGCCATATACTGGGTGTTGTGCGGCTTGCTGGCAGTGCTCGTGTTTATCCTGGTGACATCGCTTGCGATCTTGTTGACGTTTTGATTTAACGTCGTGACATCGGCTGTTATCTTGCCAAGGCTGGTGTTGATCTTGTTTATATCGATGGTCATTGAGTCTATGGATGTGTCCATGGTTTTTATACGTGACGTCATCTTGATCATGTCGGTGGAGGCAATCCCCATGTTGTCATCCATGCGTGAGTTGATTTTTGCGCTGCTGTATCCAACTGCGATGATGCCAACACCCATGATGATAGTGATGATCTTTAGCATCGTATGCTGTCGCTGCGGTGCCTTCTGGCTCTGTGCAATCTGATGTTGCAGTGACTGATTGGACTGTTCGAGCTTGTTAAGGTCCTGGCTGAGGGTGTTTATGAGCTCCATCACATCCTCGGCAGTGACATGCTCGGCATACTGGATGTTCTCGGCCTCGGCCTCAATCTCGACTTCGGCTTCGGTTTCGGTCTCGATTACAGATGCTATTTCGGATTTCTTCTTTTTGGATTTTGAAGCCTTGTCTTTCTTTTTGCCCATTTTGGTTTCCCCGCGGGTTGCTTATGAGTTATTTACATTTTCGATACGTCTTTGTAAATGCAGGAATTAATATAATTTATGTGTTCATCCAGACAGGACTTGATAAGATTAACTTTCATTGGTATCTGTATATCATTAATCTTGGAGCTGCCGCATGCCGGAATCAACACCCCATCAAACTAACACGGATTTCACTCAAATTACAATTGAGGCCGCGATACGGCTGGGCCTGCTGCTGTTGCTCGCGGCCTGGTGTTTCATGATCGTGTATCCGTTTATCGAGCCGGTTATGTGGGGCGTGATCATCGCTGTCGCGATTTATCCCTTATTTGTGAAACTGAAATCCAGAATGGGGGAAAGAAACAAGTTGGCCGCTGTTGTTTATACGCTGCTTGCACTGGCATTCCTGATTACACCCACGCTGATGATTTCGAATTCGGTTATCGAATCGTCGCAAGCAATATCAGAAAAATATGATCAGGGACAGTTGCAAATACCGCCACCGAAGGAAGGCATTAAAGAATGGCCGCTTATTGGTGAAAAGCTCTACGCTTTCTGGTCACAGGCATCAACGAATCTACAAGGCACAATCGAGAAGTACGAGCCGCAATTGAAGCAGGTGGGTGAAAAAGTTTTTGCCATTGCAGCAGGGGCAGGCGGTGGTATTCTTCAGTTTGTAATATCTATCATCATCTCGGGAGTCATGGTGGCAAATGCGCCGGGGGCTTATAACGTAACGCTGAAGACCTTCTCTCGCTTGACGAATCAAACGCAGGGTGAGATGTTTACCAAGCTCTCAAGAGATACCATTCGAAGCATTGCACAGGGTGTGCTGGGTATAGCTGTTATCCAGGCATTATTGAGCGCAGTTGGTATGTATGTAATGGATGTGCCTGGCTGGGGTCTGTGGACTTTAATGATACTTGTTCTGGCGATAGCGCAGTTGCCGCCGTTACTGGTGCTGGGTTTTGTCATTGCCTATGTCTGGTCCGTGGCTAATACAACACCTGCAATCATTTTTACCGTCTATGCGCTGATCATCAGTGGTAGCGACAGTTTTCTGAAACCGATGCTGCTCGGCCGCGGATTGAAAACACCCATGCTGGTGATACTGATGGGTGCGATCGGCGGTATGATCATGTCCGGTATTATCGGCCTGTTTATCGGCGCGGTTATCCTGGCGCTGGGTTACGAGTTGTTCATGGAGTGGCTGGATCGTGAAGGGGTGGCTGCGGAAGAACAAGCAACGTAAGAAGTTATCACCGCAGAGGCACGGAGGCGCAGAGGGTGTGGATTATTTTAGCCGCTAACAACGCAAAGAACGTGCTTGTTGTTTCAATATTTAAAACCTTTTGCGGTCCTTGCGTTATTTGCGGCTGAGTATTAAACGGTGGGCGGAGCCCACCCAGCTCGGCGGTGCCTTTGCCTGGGCATTCTACTGGCTGATCGTGGCGGTGCCCGAGTACCATTTTTATGGGGCCCTGATGTTTTTGACCGCGCTCTATTTCGGCATGAATATTTTTTCGGGCAAGCCCTCGGTGAAATATTACAGCTCGGCGTTGATCGCCTTGCTGATCCTCGTCAACGGCAGCATGGGTGAGGGTGCGGATTTCACCGAGAAGTTCATCATGCGCATAATTCTGATAACATTGGCGGTGACTTATATCGTTACCGCCTTGAAGGTGCTGGGCAGCCTCTGGCCAGTACAGCAGCCTGAACAGGACACTAAAAATATACCCGCGTGAGCACCTGAAAAGGGCGGGTTTAAACATCTGAGGATAACAAAATGAGAGTCGTTAGCCGTTATACAAAACCGGTGGTTATGTCGTTGTTTGCGGCCACCTTCCTATCCACATCACTATTTAATCATGCCATGGCTGAGGATGAAGCCCCGGTCTTCGCCTTTCCGGATAAATGGATGGTTCGCCTCGGTGCCTATATCATCGATGGTGCCAATACCACGGTCAGTGTGAATTCAGCTTTAGGCCTGGGCGCCGTTATTGACTACCAGAAAGACCTGGGTGGTGAAGACAGTGATACCATTCCCAGGATTGATGCCTATTACCGCTTCAACGAAAGACACCGCATCGATTTCACCTCGTTCAGTATTGACAGAAAGGGCCAAAGGACACTGGATATTGCTATCGATATTGGAGACGAGATCTTTTCTGCAAATGAAACAATTGATTCGGAAATCAAGTATACGCTGTACAGGGTGGGCTATGGCTACTCTTTCTATCACTCTCCCAAGGTCGAGCTGACCCTGACTGCCGGGCTGAATATTACTGAGTATGATCTGCAATTTGCTCTGGATGACGGCACCAAAAGGGAGTCCGCCGGTGTCACCGTGCCGCTTCCTGTTTTCGGGCTGCGTATGGGCTATGCGATTACACCCAAGTGGAGTGTGCACTACGTGAGTGAGGCATTTTTCATCGAACTCGATGATACCTTCAGAGGTGCGATACTGAATTACGAGCTGAATACCGAGTACAGGCTGTTCAAGCATTTCGCACTGGGTGCCGGTCTTGCCAGGATAGGCATCAATGCCGAGGTGGATGATGATGACTGGAGCGGTAAAGTGACAGATTCCTATCGCGGGTTCAATGTATTTGGTACATTCTATTTCTAAGTAAACATCTTGTTTGCGAGGAAATTAAACAAGTTACTGCAAAAGGCCGGTTTAATTATCGGCCTTTTACTGTTATTGAGTTCATTTAGTGTGCAGGCCGCACTGAGCAGGCCCGTTACCGAAGACGGCAAAGCCACCGAGGTCGAGGTGGTTGGCGCCGTGCTCGATATCGACAAGATCGATAGCGCCGAACAGAATTTCACCCTCAATTTCTACGCGATCTTTCGCTGGATGGACCCGCGCCTCGCGCATGACGGGCCGGGCAGTGATATACGCAGCCTGTCCGAGGTGTGGAACCCGCGCTTGACCATCATTAACACGCAGAAGTACTGGGAGAATACCCGGGATGAAGTGGAGATCTCGCCTGCAGGGCTGGTGACCTACCGTCTGCATGTGTTTGGTGATTTCTCGCAACCGCTGGATCTGCGTGAATTCCCGCAGGACAGGCACGTTTTCGAGGTGCCCGTGGTGGCCGCGGGTTATCGTCCACACGAAGTTGCGTTGATCCCTGATCCGCGCGTTGACTCGTTCATCGCGGAAAAGCTTTCCGTGGCTGACTGGAAAATCAGCAATATGCAGGGTACACCTCGCGAGGTCACGCTGGCCAACGGTCTGAAATTACCCGGCTTCGTCTTCAGTTTCGAGGGCAGGCGGCTGGTGCATCATTATGTGATCAAGGCGATTACCCCGCTGGTATTGATAGTCATGATGTCATGGGTGGTGTTCTGGATCGATCCGAAGCAGGTGCCAAACCAGCTGGGTGTCGCGGTAACCACGGTGTTGACCCTGATCGCTTATCACATCGCGCTGTCCGGTCGCCTGCCCGAAATTCCCTATCTCACCCACATGGACAAGTTTCTGTTCAGTTCAACCGTGCTGGTGTTCATGGCGCTGATTGAGGTTGTGGTCACCTCGCATCTTTCCAGCACTGATCAACTGGTAAAAGCGCGGCGACTAGACAGGACAGCTCGTTGGCTGTTCCCGCTGCTGTTCGTCAGTGCCCTGGCTTTTTCATTCCTGGTATAAACAGGCTCGACAAATTATGGCGATGTCATCATGAAGATAACCAACCTGATATTGAGTAACGATGGGCATACAGGCGTAAGAATTCTGGTTTTGTCGGGAATTGCCTGGTTACCGCTGGTGGTATTGACACTCATCGATGGGACGTTCATGGCGACGGATATTACGATGCCTTTCGTCAGGGATGTCTTGCCTTATGTAAGAGGGCTGGTGGTCATACCTCTGCTCGTCATGGCCGACAACGTCATCGAGCCGATGATGACCCGGGTCGTGAACTACCTGCGCACATCGGGTGTTGTACCGGATTCGGAACATGTACAGCTCGACACTGCCATCGATAGAGTGGCGCTTCTGCTCAATGCCAGATGGATGCAGGCGATACTGGTAATACTGGCCGTGCTTGTCACCTGGGTGTTGCAGGCAGACTATGTCGACATGTGGACCGAAAGGAACGTCACTTCATGGGCCTTGCAGCTGGAAAATGGCAAGGTCGATGGAACGCTGGCAGGCACATGGTTTCTGCTGGTGACTTCACCGATGGTATCGTTTCTGTTATATCGCTGGATATGGCGTTTTATCGTCTGGTCACTATTTCTCTACCGTGTTTCCCGTCTGAAGCTCGAACTGTATGCCAGTCATTCAGATCTTGCCGGCGGGCTGGGCATGATCGGCGCCGGACAGTCCATGTTCGGTATCGTGTTTCTGATCATGGCATCGGTGGTGTCATCCGAGCTGGCCAGCAATATCCTCTATGAAGGTGAAAAGCTGGTTGATGTGAAAATGGTTGTGCTGGTCTTCATCGTGATCAGTATCGTTGTTATCGCGATTCCCTTGCTCTTTTTTACCCGGAAACTTTTCACCCTGAAGCGCGGGGCGCTGGCAGAATACGGTACGCTGCAGCATCAGATATCCAGGGATTTTCATCAACACTGGATTAAGGATGAAAGCAAGGCGCTGGTGGACTCGATGCAACCCTCGGCGATGGCGGACTACAGTGCGGTCTATGAAGTTGTCAGTACCATGCGCATCGTGCCGCTCACGCCAAAAGCCATTGTTTTTCTGGCGGGCCTGCTTCTGCTGCCGTTTCTGCCGTTAACACTGACTGAACAATCAATCCTGGACGTGTTGCAGATGATTGGTGGTAGTTTGCTGTAGCCCGGATGGAGTGTAACGTACTCCGGGAAAATGTATTCACCGCAGAGGCGCGGAGGCGCAGAGGGTGTGGATTATTTTAGCCGCTAACAACGCAAAAGATGCGATTGTTGTTTCAATATTTAAAACCTTTTGCGTTCCTGGCGTTATTTGCGGCTAAGTATTACACGGTGGGCGGAGCCCACCCTACGTTGTAGAACATTACATTTATATTGTTAACTCTGTGTACTCTGTGCCTCTGTGGTGAGCAAGCCTTTTACCGACCTATTTAGATGTATCTATTGAAGACAAAATCTGAAATACAGCATTGGTTAATGTATTAAGGTCTGATTTGCTGATGATATAAGGCGGCATCAGGTAAACAAGCTTGCCAAATGGCCTGATCCACACCCCGGCATCGACAAACATCGGCTGAATGGTTTTCATGTCAACCGCCTGATGCAGTTCGACCACACCGATCGCGCCGAGCACGCGCACATCTTTTACGCTTTCCAGCTGGCGACAGGGTGCAAGCCCTGTTAATAATCCCTGTTCAATATTTGCAATGTTCTGCTGCCAGGGTGAATCGAGCAAGAGCTTTATACTGGCGTTCGCTGCAGTACAGGCGAGCGGGTTGGCCATGAAGGTTGGACCGTGCATGAATACGCCCGGATTACCGTTACTGATAACATGGCTGACGTCTTCTGTGGTCAAGGTTGCTGCCAGTGTCATGTAACCGCCGGTGAGTGACTTGCCGATACACATGATGTCGGGTGTAATGTCGGCGTGCTCGCATGCAAACAGTTTACCGCTGCGGCCAAAGCCGGTGGCAATTTCATCCAGTATCAGCAGTACATCATGCTCATTGCACAACTCACTGACACGGCGCAGATACTCTGCTGAATAGAAGCGCATACCGCCTGCGCCCTGCACAATCGGTTCCAGTATGACTGCAGCAATCTTTTCTTTATTGGTTTCAAGTTGTTGCCGGAATGGCTCAATATCATCATCACTGCAGGCTTCGCCAAAACGGCATGCGGGTGCATCGACAAAATATTGTTGTGCCAGCGCATCAGCAAACAATGAATGCATGCCGTTGACCGGGTCGGTTACAGACATCGCGCCGAAGGTATCGCCGTGATAGCCATGTCGGATGGTTAAAAATCTTTGCTTGTTCGGCTGGCCCTTTGCATTCCAGTATTGAATCGCCATCTTCATCGCGACTTCAACCGCAACGGAACCCGAGTCGGCGAAGAATACGGACTGCAGAGGTTCGGGTGTAATATCCACCAGTTTCTCGGCAAGTACGACGGCAGGTTCGTGCGTCAGGCCGCCGAACATGACATGCGCCATGTTTTCAAGCTGCCTGGTTAATGCGCTGTTCATTACCGGGTGGTTGTAGCCGTGGATTGCGCACCACCACGATGACATGCCATCGATCAGCTCACGTCCGTCAACCAGTTTTATACGGACGCCTCGCGCAGATTCGACGGGATATACCGGTAAGTCTGAATCCATCGCACTGTACGGGTGCCAGATGTGTTTTTTATCAGAGGCAAGAAGTTTATCTGGATCTGTGCTCACGGAGGCTGGGTAATGGTGTGATTAATATGTTTGCGGGCTAGCCTATCAGCCTGGCAAGACAATGTCATTTCTGCGGACGACAGCATATGCTGTAGTAGTTCAGACTTGATCTGACAGTTGTTGTCGATATTCGCATCACCGGGAAGCCTGCCTGTGCCGGAGTTTTAACATTCTGTTTTCTCGCAGAGGCGCAGAGAACGCAGAGGTGACAAGTGTTTTTTGCAAAGACAGCATCGTTTTATTCATCTTCCTTTGCGTTCTCTGCACCTCTGCGAGAGTAAATGTCTATAACGTTTTCTATATCACCAATCCAGGCTGTAGTAACAAAAAATGATAGTCGAAGCTTGAGTTAATTAGACACTGGCTGTCAGATTGAATCCTGACTATTACACATATACATAGTTATGCAGCTTCGTGTTTCTCTTCCTCGATCTGATCCATCAGTTTATCTCTCGGGTAGTAGAGCAGGGTAGTGATATCAACCAGGTCACGGACGATTTTTTGCGCTTCATCACTATCGTTCATCAGTGATGTGGCCATTTCATTGGTAATCTCACCATCGAGTACAAGCTTGTTAACACGCCCTGATATCAGGACATCGAGTTCTTCTGCTTTTTTTCTTTCTTTTTCAATTTTCCTGATATGCCTGAGTGGATGCTCTGATTCGCTGGCAAGATGGATTTCACGAACTATGTTGAGGATTTTCCTACGTATCATGTTGTATTCATGCAGGATGACATGATTGTTCGATGATAAAAAGCGTACCGTATTTTTATGCAGCGGTATCATTCTCTTGACCACATGTACCAGCATCCGATCTGCAATCAGAATGTTGCGGATAGTTTCGATCTTGTCCTGTTCCAGTGCAAAATCACTCTGTAGCCGGGTTGCGTATTCAAGGATTTGACTGTAGATGGATTTAATCTTTGTCGCATAAAGCTTTTCGATATCGACTGGAATGGCTTCCCTGGACTCGAGTACCGTTTTGAGATCGCTGCCGGATTCCAGGTCTTCACGGTGCACACTGAGGCCATGGGTAATGGCCTTGTAGGCTGCATCCTGCAGCAAACGCAGAGATTCGTCGAACAGTGCCTTGATGCCGGTTTGCGGGAATTCAAGCGAGGACTTGTTGAGGAATCGAGGTTCATCGATTTCAGCTTCCTCCTCAATCACAGGCGGCACCATCCATTCAACAATGTGTGCGATCTGGCTGATGAAGCCTATCAACATGGTTGTATTGATGATGTTGAAGACAGTGTGGAACAGCGACAGGGCGATGGGTATCGCTGCAGCTTCAACAAAAGGTGAAACGCCTTCAAGCTGTAGTGTGATTTTATCAATTACATTTAGCAGCGGATAAAGGAAGGGTGTGAGTATTATCAGACCGAGCAGGTTGAAGATGAGATGTGCACGTGCCGCACGCTTTGCCTGGTAGTTGGCAATCGAGGCAGCGAGGTTGGCTGTAATCGTGGTGCCCACGTTCTGGCCGATGACCATGGCAGCTGCCATGTCGAAAGGCAACCAGCCTTGGTGGGTCATCAGTATTGTCAGCGCCATGGTTGCGCTGGAAGACTGCACCACCAGTGTCAACACCGTGCCGATAACCAGGAACAGCAGGACAGATCCAAAACCGCTGCTGGTGTACTGCGACAAAGAGGCCAGTACTTCGGGATTCTGACTGATATCTGGAACCGAGTCCTTGAGGAACTGCAGGCCAATGAACAGCACGGCAAAGCCGATAATGAAATAGCCCCAGTGCTGGTAGTTTTTCTTTTTTGACAGGCTCATTAGAAAGCCCAGACCCACCAGTGGCAGTGCAATTGCACTCATGTTGACCTTGAAACCGAAGATGGAGATCAGCCATGCGGTCACCGTGGTGCCGATATTTGCGCCCATGATCACGCCGATGGCTTCCGTCAGCGTCAGCAGATTTGCGTTGACGAAACTCACCACCATCAGGCTGGTTGCTGAAGATGACTGGATGATGGCAGTGATCGAAAAGCCGGTGAATACCGCGAAAAAACGGTTGGATGTCGTCGTGGACAGGATGGAACGCATACGATCGCCGGCAAGGTCCATCAGTGCGTCGCTCATTACTTTCATGCCATACATGAACAGGCCGAGCGCACCCAGCAGGCTCAGAATATCAGTGAAGCCGTAATCCACGCTTTATGGTTCCTGTGAGTTATATGTTGGGTGTTTCAACTCATGACATCTCAAAGTTATTTATTCGGAATGTATCCGGCGTTCTCTGTCATTAGCGGCATGTCAGTAACAATTGCTTCCTGATCCTGGATGATGTTATGCCAGCAGACAGCAAGTAACAATAACACTCGCTACAAGCTGCGATTTACTCTGTACCAGCAATGACTTTGAACTATGGTTCGGGATTACGCGGCGCGTCCCTGCGCTTTGCCCTGCGGGCTCCCGTTGGTCGTGAAAAATCGCTCCGGGCGAATTTGTACTCCGGGCTTCCTGCCCTGCACCCCTTCGGGCCGCACTTCGTGCGTTCAAATTCGCTCCGGGCGAATTTGTATGCGGCGCATCCTTGCGCCTTACCCTGCGGGCTCCCTTCGGTCGTGCAAATTTGCTCCCCGCAAATTTGTCGAACAGAGGGTTCGAATCAAATCCTCTCTCTCCGCCATGCATAAAAAAAGCCCCGGTCAGGAGTTTGTTTAATGCTAAGTCGTCATTCCCGCGGAAGCGGGAATCCACTGTCTTTTGAACTATGGTCGGGATTATTCGGCGCGTCCATGCGCCTCACCCTACGGGCTCCCGTTGGTCGTGAAAAATCGCTCCCGGCGATTTTGTACTCCGGGCTTCCTGCCCTGCACCCCTTCGGGGCCGCACTTCGTGCGTTCAAATTCGCTCCGGGCGAATTTGTCGAACAAAGGGTTCGAATCAAATCCTCTCTCTCCGCCATGCATAACAATGGGCCACGAAGGTTGGTCAAAAGCATTCCAGTGAAACCAGTAATATAGGCTGAAACATCGGGATTACGCGGCGCGTCCATGCGCCTTACCCTGCGGGCTCCCTTCGGTCGTGCAAATTTGCTCCCGGCAAATTTGTCGAACCCGCGAGCGCTCTCACCCTCTCTCTCCGCCACACATAAAAAAAGCCCCAAATAGGGGCTTGATTTATGTGTGGCGGAGAGAGAGGGATTCGAACCCTCGATACGGGTTAGCGTATACACACTTTCCAGGCGTGCTCCTTCAACCACTCGGACACCTCTCCAGGAATTCAGCTTGTTAGTGCTCGATAACCGTATAAGTTATCAGGCAGCGGAGCACTCGTGCGTGCTCGTTACTCCGGGCGTCCTGCCGTTACGAATTACATCCTGTAATTCGCCTTTCAGGCTATCCTTCGGACATTCAATTTTGCTCCAGGCAAAATTAGTCACCCCTGCGGGGCCAGCTCACAAGGTTCGCTGTTCCAAATCGCTCCCGGCGATTTGGTCAACCACTCGGACACCTCTCCAATGTAAGGTTCTAGCTACTAGGTTCTAGATGCGGGTACTAGAATCTAGTACCTAGTTACTGATCGCCGCGGGCGATCAAGGGGCGCAAGGTTACGTTAGAACGGCGTTTGATGCAATTTTCTGTTCTTATTCAGCCGCATACAAGTTATCTAGAATGGCCCTGGCGCCTTTGCCCAGCAGTTCATCGGCCAGTTCTGTGCCGAGATCTTCTGCATCTTCATTGCTGCCACGAATTTCACCGCTGATGATATTACTGCCATCCGGTTCGCCGACCAGGGCGCGCAGATGCAGCTTGTCGCCGTCGATCGTTGCATGGCATGCGATTGGCACCTGGCAGCCGCCGTTGAGGCGGTGATTGAGGGCGCGCTCGGCCACAACACGGTAGCGGGTGGTCTGGTCATCCAGCACTGAAATCAGTTTCAGGGTTTCATCATCGCCTTCTCGTGCTTCCAGGCCGATGGCACCCTGGCCAACGGCGGGCAGGATCAGCTCCGATGAAATGCTTTGCTTGATGCGGTGTTCCATTTCCAGACGAATCAGGCCGGCACAGGCGAGAATGATGGCGTCGTACTGGCCATCGTCGAGTTTCGACAGGCGCGTGTTCACATTGCCGCGCAGGTCTTCGATCTGCAGGTCGGGGCGTTTGTGCAGCAGCTGGCAACGTCTGCGCAGGCTGCTGGTACCGACGATAGCGCCTTTCGGCAGCTGCTCCAGTGAATCATAATTGTTGGACACGAACGCATCGCAGGGCTCTTCACGCTCAAGGATAGTGGACAGGTACAGGCCTTCGGGGAAATCCATGGGCACGTCTTTAATGGAGTGGGCGGCAATATCGGCGCGGCCTTCGAGC
>Ga0316192_10001762_pt1 | contig 15994 bp, 14 predicted proteins | sample MerIslwburrow_MG_FD_204931 | JGI IMG/M metagenome (GOLD analysis project Ga0316192, IMG submission 204931) | Coastal sediment microbial communities from Maine, United States - Merrow Island worm burrow | ecosystem: Environmental > Aquatic > Marine > Coastal > Sediment | place: USA: Maine...
CTGTCATTTCAACATCGGACAGCTCGGCATCAATGATCGGCCCGACTGCCGAAAACGTTGCACTCATCTCGCTCACACCAACATCAAGGCCTTCAGCAGCAACAGAACCGATGGTGTAGGTCCGGTCAGCCTTTTCGAAGAACTGGTCGTGGGTTTCCTCGTATTCAATCAGCAAACCGCCAAATACATAAATTGTCAGGCCGATTGCGAGACCCGCGATATTGATCACCGCAAAAAGCTTGTTCTTACGCAGGTTTCGCAGTGCACTTATCAAGTAATTCCAAAACATAAGATTTCTCGCTCCTGATGATTGATGATTTGCCGCTAGGCTGCGCGGACGTTTTCGGTGACGACGTGGCCGTCGAAAAGGTTGACCGTCCGGTGCGCGTAATCGGCATGGGCCGGTGAATGCGTCACCATCACGATGGTTGTGCCCTCTTCATTTAAAGAGCGCAGCAATTCCATTACTTCCTGGCCGTGCACCGAATCGAGGTTGCCGGTGGGCTCATCAGCAAGTATCAAGGGCTGGTTGCCAACAACGGCCCTGGCAACGGCAACACGCTGCTGTTGGCCGCCCGAGAGTTGACCGGGCAGATGCTTGGCCCGGTGCGCAATTCCCATCCGGTCCATAACATTGGCAACACGGGTTTTCCGTTGGCTCGCGGGCATCTTGTGGTACAGCAGCGCCAGCTCAATGTTTTCTGCTACGGTCAATTCATCGATCAGGTTGAAGTTCTGAAATATGAAGCCGATATTCAGCTTCCGAATCGCGGTTAATTGCGTTTCCTTGTAGCCGGCGACGTTTTCATCAAAGAAGAAGTAGCTGCCCTCGGTTACGTCATCCAATAAGCCGACGATATTGAGCAGGGTTGACTTGCCACAGCCCGAAGGACCCATGACGGCCACAAAGTCGCCTTGTGCGATTTCGAAATTGACGCCATTCAAAGCAACGGTTTCAACCTCGTCGGTTCGATATACCTTGTATAAGTCATGCAACTTGAGCATTTTTAGATCCTCTTGTGTTATTGGCAGTTCGTGTTCATGAAGCGCTTCAGGCTTCGTCGAGTGAAAGCCGGTCCATATCGGCATAGCTGGTGTAAGGCGATGTAACCACCCTCTCGCCGGCTTCCAGTCCGTCGAGCACCTCGATAAAGCTGGTGTTCCGGCGTCCCAGCCTGACCGGCCGTTTAATCGCTTCGCTACCATCGGGCGAGACAACAAATATCCAGTTGCCACCTGTTTCCTGGTAGAACGAGCCATTGGGTATGAGCAAGGCACCGGTGTTATCACCCAGTGTGAGCCGTAGTTGTAATGTCTGTCCGCGCCGCACGCCAACGGGTTCTTCGCTGAAGGCCATGTCAACCTCGAACTGGCCGTCTTTAACCTGCGGATAGATTTTGGCAATTTCCATATCGAAGCTGCGGTTGTTGTGTTCGGCAACGGCGACCTGCTCTAAATCAACACGGCCGAGATAATACTCATCAATACGCACATTCAGCTTGAAGCCGTCCGGGTCATCGACTTGTCCAAGACGGCCGCCACGTTCGATTGATTGGCCGACCTCGATATTAAAGCCGGACAATTTGCCGGCGATCGGGGCCCTGACATTCAGGTCGTCGAGGTTTTTACGTGCGAAGTCGAGGCTGGAGCGTAACTGCTCACCGGCGATACGGAGTTGTGCCAGTTGCTGCTCCTGCAAACGTGCATCGGTAGCCTGGCTTTCCAGCGTAACTTCGCGGCGGTCCTTGTAGTACTTGAGTTCGTCTTCAAGGTCATCAATGGTTGATTGCGATACCAGGTCTTTTACAGCCAGTTCGCGTTGGCGTTCAATACTGCGTGTCAGCCGTTTAACCTGGTAATCGATTTCGATCAGGTTGCGCTTATGGGACAGCCGGTTCTGTTCCAGCTGCAATTCAATTGTGCGCATGAAGTTGAGCTGCTCGGTGACCTCGGCTTCACGTCCGAGTACCACCAGTTGCAAATTTGTATTCGACAAAATGGCGATGGGCTCGCCGGCCTCGACCAGGGCCCCGTCTTCCACCAGTACCTGGTCGACACGGCCACCTTCAATGGCATCCAGGTAGACGGTGCTGCGCGGTATCAGCCGGCCACGCAACGGGATGTAGTCTTCGAAGGTACCTGTCGTCACGGTTGATATGGCGATTCGTTGGGAATCAACACTGAGGCTGCGCCCGTCGAGCAGGGAATCGACGAGCCACCACGCGAATGCAAGCAGCAGCAGACCAACGATGCCGAAGCCGGCTTTATGGCTGAGCGGCATCTTTTTTTCAACCACGCGATCCATCCCCTGTCCGGAGATGCTTACTCCATCACTTTTGTGCATCGCGGATAGTTTGCTGATCTTGTTCACGCTGCTTGCTCCCGGGAGAAAATCACTTTGTCATCTCTGAATATGCAGATTACGTGCCAAATTGTATATTACTGAAATCGTTGACTATATTATTATCAACGTTTTGAATAGACTCATTGGATTGTACGATATCGGACATTTGGTGTACGATATCGGACAGTTTTATCGGTGCTGAAATGCAAAAAAAGAACGACAATATAAAAAGCGGTAATATACTGATCGTTGACGACGATGAGGATATCCTGATCGCAGGACGCCTGATGCTAAGCCGGAATTTTGCACAGGTCATCACCTGTCGCCGGCCTGATACCATCCCCGAACTACTCAAAAGTCACCAGTTTGACGCGATATTGCTGGACATGAACTTCGGCCCCGGTGAGTCTTCGGGTAAACAGGGTCTTGAATGGCTGGAAAGAATCCTGGAAATTGATCCCCGGCTGGTTGTCGTCATGATCACGGCACACGGCAGCGTTGATACGGTGGTTGAGGCAATGAAACGCGGCGCCATGGATTTTGTCGCCAAACCCTGGCAAAACGAGAAGGTTATCGCAACGCTTTCCACTGCCGTCGCCCTGCACCGAAGCCGTATTGAGGCAGAGTCACTGCGGCAGACCAACCGTGCCCTGGTTGAAGCAACATCAGCGCCAAGCAGCAATATCATCGCTCAATCCGATGCAATGAATGCCGTGTTTGCGCTCGTCAGGCGCGCTGCCCCGACAGATGCAAACGTGCTGGTACTGGGTGAAAACGGAACCGGCAAGGAGCTCATTGCGCGTGAATTACACCGTAAGTCGGCACGTTCCGATAAGGTTTTCCTCTCCGTTGATGTCGGCTCGATTGCCGAATCGTTATTTGAGTCCGAGATGTTTGGTCACCGCAAGGGTGCTTTCACGGGTGCAGCTGAAGACCGCCCGGGGCGCTTCCAGGCGGCCAACGGCGGAACCCTGTTTCTTGACGAGATTGGCAACCTGCCACTGCATTTGCAGGCCAAGCTTCTGAATGCACTGGAACAGAGAAAAGTGACTCCGGTGGGCTCCGACACAGCGGAAGAAATTGACGTGAGATTGATATCAGCCACCAATATTTCTGCCGAAGCACTCAGAAATAGCAGCCGTTTCCGCCCTGATCTGTTGTTCCGGCTTAACACCGTTGAAATCACCCTGCCTCCACTGCGCGAGCGGCGCGACGACATTTTGCCTATCGCAAGTCATTACCTGGCAATGTATTCACGCAAATACGCGACTTCGCCCAAATCATTTTCAGTTCAGGCCCAGCAGGCAATGAGGGTCTATGACTGGCCGGGAAATGTGCGCGCACTTCGTCATGCCATTGAGCGTGCGGTCATCCTTGCTTCGAATAATGTCGTAGAACCGGAAGATCTCCAGTTGAACTACGGTACGCTCGCGGCCCAGCCCGACATAATCCCCGATGAGCCGGTCGTGCTTAAACTCGACGAAATGGAAAAGGCAACCATCCAGAAAGCCTTGTGTAAACACGGCTTCAATATCTCACATGCCGCAAAAGAGCTTGGGCTGACCCGCGCCTCCCTGTATCGACGCATGGAGAAACATGGTCTTTAAACGCTTCCAGCTGCAGTTGGCCAGCAGGCTTTTGGTTGCCATGGCGGCGATGTTGGCGGTGGTGTGGTTTGCGATACAGCCGGGCTATCATAGTATGACGGTGATCGCTTCATCGATATTTGCCCTGTCCGTTTTGATTATCTGGCGTTTAATCAACCGGACCAACAGGGAGCTCAACCGTTTTCTTGACGCGGCGCGTTACGCCGACTTTTCGCAACGATTCAGCTTTGACGACATGAACGCGGGATTCGATGAGCTGGGACAAACGTTTACTGATATCCTCGCGCGGCAGCGCCAGATGCGTACCTCTCAGCAAGAAGAGGTACGACATCTCAAGGCGCTGATTGAACATATTCCCGTTCCACTGATGACCATACACGGGGACGATTCGGTCATCCTGCAGAACAACGCCGCGCGACGACTGTTTGGAACGGCACATGTCGTGCGCCTCGGAGATTTCAGACAGTTTGGTGAAGGATTTTATCAAGCGATGTCAGGGGCGGTTCCCGGCAACAGGGAACTGGTCGCCTTCTCGGTAGAGGGCGATGAATACAAGCTTACGCTGGCCACTTCCGAAATTATCGTTATGGGTGACAGCCAACGTTTGATTTCACTGCAGGATATCCAAAGCGAACTCGACGAAACACAAGCCGAAGCCTGGCAGGATCTCGTGCGTGTGCTTACGCATGAGATCATGAACTCGATCACGCCGGTCACTTCGCTCGCAAAAACAGCCCGTGATGTGGTGGAAGATCTTGTGCAGAACACTGAGCCGGAGGCACCCAATGCCGCTGACCTGGCAGACCTGAAGGATGCAGTTACAACCCTGGCCCGGCGTTCCGACAGCCTGATGCAATTCGTGGATAGTTATCGCCAGATAACGCGGTTGGCACCGCCGCAGAAAAAACGCATTCGACTGGATGAATTGTTCAAAGCAAGCCATCGCCTGGTTGCGGCGGAGTGGCCCAAAGAAAGTGTGTCTCTGGAATGCGATGTCAATCCGGCCGGACTGGATGTTTATGCGGATCGTGACCTGCTTGAACCGGTATTGCTAAACCTGTTGCACAATGCCTGGTACGCCACCGAAGAAGTCGACAGCCCACGGATACAACTTAGCGGCCGTCTCAACCGGCGTGGTAACGTCGTCATAGAAGTCAGCGATAACGGGCCAGGTGTTGCAGAAGAAATCGCACGCAAAATTTTTGTACCCTTTTTCACCACCCGCAGGGGCGGTTCGGGGGTAGGCTTGGCCCTGGCCAGGCAGGTCATGATTGCCCACGGTGGTTTCATCCGGGTCGCGACCAATGAAACGGGTGGAGCACGCTTCACACTGACGTTCTAAGACACTGCGGTCAGAGTCAGGAGCCTCTGACCTATTTATGAACCCGTATCTGAAACAAACAAGACAGTCATCAAATCCCCGCCAGGAATTGCCGTTGCAGTGACGTATCCAGATGTTGAGATTCTTTTGCAATATTTAGTTGCATAGTCGTATTGGCAACATCGAGCAGAAGTTCATCAATTTGGTACCGGTCGCGATCCTTTAACCAGGTAAGGATGCTGGATAAATGCCAAAGTATGGTTTTGCCTTCGTGAATGGGAGTTGGGAAAGAAGCCGGGTTATTTATCATGAGTTTGCGAATGTTCTGGCGCGAGTAGCCCAATATATCTGCGATATCGGATAGTCCAACGAGATCTGGCGCGGCCTCTATCAGGCTTGCTTCCGGAATGGCCTGTTTAATATCCTTGATTGCACTGAGGACGGCTTCAAAAGCGCAGTTGGCATCCCGGTTGAAGTGGAACGCTATGCGTCCCGACTGACCGATACCGACCAGGGCATCGGTGCAACCTGCCTCGCCTAGACGTTCGATAAAATATCTTGAATCCGGTGCGGTTCCGGGAAGACTGAATTTCAGTTCAAATTCGTATGTTTTCATATTAAGGACCTCAATTCAGACTGCCTTCCGTGCAGTGCAGTTATCGACCACTCCTCGGATTTGGTTACCATGACGTGGTTACTGGATGGCCTGATGGGACCTTATCTGGGAGTTGCTATTCTCTATTGGGTGCTTGCACTTTATATTCTTCGCGGCGGCTTCGGCGGCCTGGGTACCCCACCTGAATTCGAGCATCCAATCTAAACGCGGTAAGAAAAGGGAGGCGATTACCTCCCTTTTTCTGATCAGGCGGGCGGAGCCTGCTTCTCTTGTGCCGCCTGCTGCTCAGCCACCTGCTTGTGGACCTCTACCATGTCCAGGTTTTCGGCCTTACTGACAACCTCACGCAATGCGCCCTCGGGTACCGCGCCCGGCTGCGAGAAGACGATGACCTTTTCACGGAATATCATCAGCGTGGGAATGGAGCGAATCTGGAACATGGAGGCGATCTCCTGTTCATTTTGGGTATCTACCTTGGCGAATACGGCATCGGGAAAATCTTCCGATACTTTTTCGAAAATCGGACCAAAGGATTTACAGGGACCGCACCAATCAGCCCAGTAATCGACGACCACTGTATCATTATTGGTGATGACCTCTTCGAAGTTCTCCTTGGTCAGTTCCACGTATGCCACGACTATTCTCCTTGGGATATTGAATTCGGCATTATATTACAGTTATATAATATAAGTTCAGGTTTTTCAGAAAAATCGATCTGGGAAAAGGGGCCGGATACATTTACTAAAAGATATAAAAAGTATCCGGCCCCTTTTAAGCTATTCAGCCCGAATATATTTCCGGTTCAGCTTCATAGCAAAAGCACTAAGCCCAATCAGCAAAAACCCCAAAACAATCAGTCCAAAAGCATTAGCAAGGCTATCGCGGAAGTAGTATCCCGTATAACTGGTTAAAGCAAGAACGCTAACAAACAAAAGCACCCGGCTACGCACTACCGTGCCGAGGTACATAACACCCGCGGCAAAACCAAAAAACAAAACCTCGAAGGCCTTCCCGTCGAGCAACTCGAACGCGCCGCCCAGGAAAAAGGTGGCACCGGCCAGGTACCAGAACGGTGTAATCGCCTTGTGTACGGACCTATCTGTGACGTAACAAACGCAGATAAGCCCAATGCCCAGCGCGAGTCCGGTAATTTCGAAATCAACATCAAGGATGTCGCACAGTGTTCCAAAACCGGCAGCCCCGAAAAAGATAGAAGTAAATAGCAACACGGTGCGGTTTTTCGCCAGGAAGGTCAGAAACTGTTGTAAGAACATGACAACACACATAAACAATATGCCATTCTCCGGCGAACGGCCACGCGCATATTCTTCCAGCATCACGATAATGCCGGTCGGCTGCAATAGAGCCGAGACCAGTAATAAAGGCGTTGTAACCCTGGCGAAGCGTTCGTCTGTCATCGTCACCAGCGCGAAAAGGTAAATAGCGAAGCCCGTGCCAAGGGTAACGAGTACGCGCGCGGCGGCACTGAAATGATCCCACTGCATATTGATATAAAGCGCGATACCGGCGAGCACGAATATACCGCCAAGGTAAGCCAGTATCCGGGCCAACACACTGGATGAACGTTCAGCCTGGTCTGGTGCTTGTTGTTTATTCAGCGCACTGACGATTTCATCAGCGTTCAGCTTGTGCCGTGCGGCGATATCGACAATTTGCCCGAGTGCGTCTTCCTTGCCGGTCATGGCGCATTGCCCTCATCAATCACCCAGCCAATGAAAAACAAGTTTTGCGAGTAGTAATTTAGTTTAGAAATCGGTGCTGGCAGGTCAAAATAAGCGGAATCCTTTTTCAATACACAACTGCTTTCGTATCGCCGTCTCGAGCCAAACAATTCACCCAGCAAGCCACCGCCCCCCCTGTATCCGAGATACTCAAAGGTGTATCCGTCCGGCGATTGCGCGCGCTTATCAAGCTTCAGATTCTGAACTTCGGCAATCGGGAAGGTTAGGGGTTTTTCCAGTTCATCGAGGTTTTCAGGCAACTCAAAAACCAGCTCCTCGAAAACATTCCCGTCCGCTTTGTACCGGAAGAGACTCGCACGCTGACTTTTGGAATAATTGTTGCCATCCCTGGGTGTGGCCTTACCGGTCAATCTGCCATCCCGGACCTCGAAAGCCAGGTTATAGCCAAGATGCTGTTGCTGATCATAGCTTTGAACGACCAGCAGGAAATCGTACTGAGGTGGATCGAGCAGGGATTTCGGTATGTGCGCGAGGATCATAAAGCCGGCAACCAGAACGACCGGCAAAACGATACCGGCAATAAGTACTGCGTTGTCCTTGATGAATCTACCCAAGATACCAAGTCCACAAATGACCGAAATATAAGAATAAATGGTATTTTCGCAAAGCGCCATAGGGCGTTCGAAATAAATGGGGTCGGGGTCAAGTGCCAGAGTAAATCTGCATTTTGAGCGGGTGAACCTGTAGCCACATATGGCAGTGATGATTTTGAGTGTGGCAACGAACGGGTAAAGGGTTTTAGTTGCCAGGGTGATTTTCAGTCTACTCTGGCACTTGACTCTGACCCCAGGAATTTCCCAAGTTGCGTGATGTGCTGAGGAACCCCTTTAAGGTTGAGTCGGGCAGGGCGCGGCATGGTCAAACTCCACAACTGAAGAGTTATTGACTTTGCCTCAGGATAACCACCAGTGATATGGCCAAATGTGCTAAAGATTGTAGGAAAATGTATCCGGCCCTTTTTTGCTGGCTCTTTTTTGCTGATTGAGGTTTGCTTTACCCCTTCCCCGGTAAATTCCTGGCCCGCCGTGAACGCAAAAACGGGAACCATCCACCCAGCAAGGCAAACGCAAAACCGGAAAATGGCACGAACTGCAATGGCAGTGTAACCGCCAGGATAATACACACGGCGCCCACGCCCGCAGCACCCATCCACAGGTATTCCAGCGTCCTGGTCTCATATGATTCGAATGCGTTCAGGCGCAATTCCTTCTTCAGTGATCCCGCATAGTGGTACATCAGCACGAATACCAGGCACAGGGCAACGAAGCCGATGCCGAGGAACACGAACATGGCAGACAATTCATCAATCGATTTCAGGTCAAAACTGTAGTGGAAATACCCGCGGGAGACCCAGAAAAAAAAGCCCTCCGCCATGATCCGCATAGGGTAAATGAAAATCAACACCACGATCAGCAGCGCGGTACTGAGCGTCACCGTCATGGCGGTATCGAGGCCATAGCGCCGGCTCCACTTATTGTGCGTATACCAGATCCAGACCAACTGGACCACGGCAACAATAAAAGCGGGAATTCCCTTGATCGCCAATATCACCTCTTCGTACGACGTGGGTATGGCATCAAAGGAAATGACCAGCATCGTAACGGCAAACGCGAACGCCGCATCGACGAAAACCTCGATACGGGTCATTTCCAACCCACGCATACGAAAACCACCCTCGATCGGGCAGCTGTCGATGAATTCCTGTTTAAGCGGTGTCATAAGAACCAGTTTAGTCCAAATCTTCCGATGTAAACTAATACCACAAGAAAACGGACTGAAAAAAGGGCCGGATACATTTAAATGAAAAATGTATCCGGCCCCTTTTTTTGGGCCCCTTTTTTTGCGGTGGGATATACTATGATTTAACGCCTGGATACGACAAATGGCAATACGCATTTTCAGGGCCATCCGGGCAGATGTTGCATGGAAAGCGATCGACATGCGGACTCTTGTAAGTATCTTAACCATAGCGATCAGCGTTTATCTGGTGCTGGCGCTGATGCTCTACCTGTTCCAGGGCAGGATGGTTTTTCTGTCTAATTTTCCTGACCGCGCATTAGGCGCATCGCCAAGTGAGATCGGTCTGAATTATGAAGATGTGTCACTGACAACCAGTGATAATGAACGCCTACACGGTTGGTATATACCCGCCGTAGATTCCAGGGGGGTTCTGCTGTTCTTTCATGGGAATGCCGGTAATATTTCCCATCGCCTGGACAGTCTAAAAATCTTCCATGAATTGGGTTTAGACACACTGATTATTGACTACCGGGGCTATGGACAGAGTACCGGTAAAGCCAGTGAACAAGGCACCTACCTCGATGCACAGGCGGCCTGGGACTACCTGATCAATAGTCGCGGGGTTCCCGCTGACCGGATTATTGTCTTTGGTCGTTCCCTCGGTGGTGCTGTCGGGGCATGGTTGGCCGTTCAGCACCCCCCCGCAGCGGTGATCATTGAGTCCAGTTTCAGTTCAGGTGTGGACATGGCCCACCGACTTTATCCATTCTTACCGGTACGCTTGATAACGAGGTTGCAGTACCCGGTTGCGGATTACGCTGCTCGTTTGGATTGCCCGGTTCTGGTGGTACATAGCAGACATGATGAAATTATTCCTTTTACCATGGGTCAGGCGATTTATGCCGCGGTGAAGCACCAAAAGAAATTCCTGGAACTCAGGGGTGACCATAACAACGGATTCCTGATCAGCCAGGAGGATTATATCGCCGGATTAAAAGACTTCACCCAGGCAATATTGGGTCCTTGAAGTGACCCCCTTGCGATCCATAACCTAGCGATATGCACCAGAAAAGGGGCCGGATACACTTATTTAAATGTATCCGGCCCCTTTTTTTCTTTTTTTTACAGGGTGCCGGTCAGCGCGGCATTCCCGAAAATCCTGCCGCAGCGCGCAGTTCATTGCCGTCCATCACGTAGCCGTCGCTGACCACCGTGTGGACACGCCTGAGGGCGCCAAGATCGGCACTGACATCGCCATTCACCAGCAGCAGATCGGCCTCTTTGCCCTTGGCAATGGAACCGGTCCGGTCAGCTATTCCCACCAGTCGGGCCGGGTTGATGGTGGCCGTCTGCAGGGCCTGGGCCTTGCTCATTCCGGCCTGCTCGTAGATTTCGATTTCGCGCACCAGCTCCAGCCCCATGCCATCGGTGCCAGCGACGATTGGTATTTCCGCCTCATTGAGCTTGCCGATCAGCGCTACCATTTTTTCGTAACTCTTGATGAAGTCATCACGGGTAACGTCTCCGAATAGCGGATAACCACCGGTTTTCAGGCCGCGCTCGAGTACCGCTGGCAGCGTTCCCTCGTAGGGAACGATAGCCGGGGGCAGCTGCGGTTCATCGTTGAGGAAGAAGCCCTCGAAAATCATGATCGTCGGATCGACCCAGATGCCACGTTGCTTTAGTTCAGCCACGAACTCGGTCATCACCGGCCCGTCCAGGTCGACATCCTTGGCATAGCGTGCCGGCCCTTCGAAACGCGCGGCCGTGTTGGATACGTCCACCACTTCCTGGGGCAGATCCTGCATGATGATGAAGTTGAGGTGCGTAACCTCGTTGTAGCCCGCGCGCACGGCTTCCAGCGGCCGCATCGTGGCCGGGACGTGGCCGAGAACATTCAGGCCAAGACGATGCGCTTCAGCAGCGCCCGGCGCGATCCACTCGGGGTTCATGGAGGTATAGAACTTTACGCCCCACAGGCCTGCCTCAGATGCTTTTTGCACCGCTGCAATGGTCTCTTCCTCGCTGCTCACGAGCGTCGCGCCCTGGGCTGACAAGGGGTGATCCTGGTCGATGATGATCGCACCAAAAACCTCCGGAGCGAGCAGGTCGCCCGCGGCGCGTGCTTGCTTGGCCCAGACCAGCTTATCCAAGGCATTGCCCGGGCTGCGGATGCTGGTCATGCCGGTGGCCACGTTGGCCAGCAGGTCATAGCCGTCGCCGTAATGCTTATGGGAATCCCACAGGCCGGGCACCAGTGTTTTGCCCTGGCCGTCCATTACCCTGCCGCCATCGGCTACTTTTAATGAGCCCGCCGGGCCGATCGCAGTAATTTTGCCGTCCTGTGTGGTGACGGCCTGGTTTTCGAGAAACAGGCCCGCATCCGCATCGAACAAGCGCACGTTATCAATCAGTAGTGGGCGACGTGCGTCTTCGGTGAGAAAGCGCCTGGCCACGGACGTTGCCGCCTGTTGTGCCGCTTCTTCCTGCATCTTGCGCATGGTCTTGAAATGTTCCTGGTAACCCTCACGGATCAGTCCCATCCCGCGGATACTGGCCAGGTGTCGGCCCTTGCCATCCACCCAGACCGGGGTCGGCGCCGGCTGCAGCCCTTCGATGAAAATCAGCCGCGCCTCGAGGTCACCGTCGTCATCCTCGATCGCCAGCGTGCCGCCATCGCGCAAACGGGCGCTACCGGTGGGCAACAGCTGTACCTCACCTTTATCAAGCATGTGCTCAACCAGCAGGCCAAACATGGCGTCCGGTCCGCCCTTGGTCAGGTAAAATCCGCCGTCCGGGGGTGCCGTGCCGGTGTCCGCGCCTGAATCCCAGCGGATGCCGTTCTCATCGGAAACCATTTCTTCCGCCGCATTACCCCGGGGGGTAACGCCGCGAATCTGGATGCGCAGCGGTTTGCCGTCGTAGCCCAGCACCACCAGCGCGTCGGTTTCGGTGATCCAGCCGCGCAGGCTTTGTGATTTGCGAAAGGCAACCGCCCCGTCTTCGGTCTCCCAGCGCCATTCATTACCATGCGTGTTGGTGTCGGAGACAATGATGTAGCGAGTGGCCTCTTCAGGTGGCGCCAGCAGCGATTCTTTGGCTACGGGTTCAGAGGCGGACGTGGCGGATGTGAAGGCCAAAAGGCCCAATGCAGCAAGGGGTAAACGGATCATAACGGGTGTTCCTTATTATTCTGAGGCGCAAAGTATAGGCAAAATAAACACTAACTTGCCAGCAATCTACATAGATGTGGGTTGTGGATAAGGGAAATCTTTTTCAGGAGGATGTTGTAATTCATCAGGTCAGGGAAGGGGGCAACGGTGTGTGCCGTTGCCCCTTTTCTTACTCGTCATGTGAGCCATATGTTGCATACTCGGTTCGAGTGGCGGGAACGAGTTCATAATTGCTTTCCAAATAAGTGACCAGGTCAACCAATTGCTGCACAGTCATTATTTCGTTATAAACAACCATCTTCAATTCGCCCCCCTCGGTGGCAATATTCTGTTTAACGTAGCGCCGGCTTGTCTTGTGAGAGGGATTGATGACCGACGTCACCAAATCGCCGTAGGTCTTGACGGTAGTGACTCGCCCGCCCAGCTTGACGTTGATATCGGGCCCTTCGCGCCCGGCAACACGCTCAATGTCACCGACCGAATGACAGGCGTTGCATTCAAGCTCAACAAAGGTTGTGCGGCCATTGTCGACATTTCCCTCCGGAAGTGAGAATCCACGCCCAGAATTTGGGTCAAAATCGCAGGAAGCGAGTAAAAAGAACAATATAAACAACGGGATCAGGAAAATTTGTTTCATGGTGCTATTCTCCTTTTGCTGCGTTCTAAAACAATATTACTCCGGCTTTTTTCCTCCACGGACCCAGGTCAAATGGGTCTGTCATTATTAACAATGGGGTCAAAATCAAGTGCCATCAAGTGTCAGAGTGGTCACTCTAATCCTGAAGATGAATGTCAAAAGTGGGTATGATGTGTTTCTTTTAAACGACAATGACAAGGGTGTTTTCATGACTGCAGATATATATGAGTTTGAAGTACAAGCGATAACGGGTGACAAGGCCGGACTTGAGAAATATAAAAACCAGGTGATGTTGATTGTTAACACCGCCAGTAAATGCGGGTTCACGCCACAGTACGAAGGCCTCGAAGCGCTGTATGCGAAGTACAAGGACCAGGGGCTGGTGGTACTTGGGTTTCCCTGTAATCAGTTTGGCCGGCAAGAGCCGGGCAGTGAAAGCGACATAGCGGAGTTCTGCCAGCTGAACTACGGGGTTTCGTTTCCCATGTTTGCCAAAGTTGACGTCAACGGTGATGACGCTGATCCGCTCTTCAAGTACCTGAAAAAAAGTCAAAAAGGGTTGTTGGGCTCCGAGAAGATCAAATGGAACTTCACCAAGTTTCTTGTCAATCGCGATGGCAAGGTCATCGCCAGGTTTGCACCGACGGTAAAACCGAAAGATTTAGAAAAAGACATTGAGTCGTTATTGTGAGAACTGGGGTCAGGGGAAAAGGGGCCGGATACATTTATCCACTTTCCTGGAAAAGGGGCCGTGGAAAATGTATCCGGCCCCTTTTTTTCTTTTTTTTAAATAATAACGAGAGGAAATAAATGCATGGGCCGAAGCAAGACTTTAAGACTGATGATATTGGCGGGGCTGCTGGCTTCAATTTGGGTGTCTCATGTGAATGCCCAATGGACCAACAGGTATCCAAAGCTTGATGACTTTGGTCATCAGATTTATTTGGAGCAACATGAACTTCCCGCGCTTGCAAACGGACCGACCGATCCCGCTCCGTCGCCGGATGGCAAGGCCGTGGCTATTGCGGCGCAAGGCTGGCTGTGGAATGTTGACCTCGAAACAGGTATCGCAACCAGGATAACAGACAAGACCGGGATAGATTCGCGTCCACGCTTCTCGCCCGACGGCAAGCAATTGGCATTTGTTCGGGATTACGGCGAAGATACCGCGGTGATCGTTCTGAACCTGGATAGCGGGGACGAAAAAATCATCGACACCGCTGGCATCGATTTGGACCCCGAGTTTTCAGCAGATGGCGCCTATATTTATTATTCCTCCGGGGTTTCAGGCTCGCTAAGTGTCTGGAGCCATCATTTGGCTTCCGGCACCGCACAACAACATACCGATTTACACCAGGTCGAGCGCAATATCAGGCGTGTTCCGGGCAGTAACAGTATTCTTTATTTGCACGGGTCCGGAGCGCACCGGTCACTCCGGCTGAGAGATTTTGTCTCCGGCGAAGACAAGATCGTTCATGCAGAGACATTGACCTACCATTTAACCGCAGATGTTCACCCCAAACAGCGGCTGGCGGTTTATAGCGCACCCATTAACGGGGATTATCACCTTTGGACGATAGACCTGGATGACCCCCGGGTTCGCCATCGTCTGACCGATGGGACGCGATATGCGTTAACACCCGCTTTCAGCGCAGATGGCAATTTGATTTATTTTGTAGAGGCCGACGAACAGCGCCAGTTCGTCCTCAAAACGATCAAGACCTATGGCGGGGCCATCGAAAATATTGATATCAAAGAATGGCGCTATGGCACTGCAACGGGCAAAGCCGTGGTGAAAATATCCGGCAAAGATGGTCAACCAGTGGCTGCGCGTCTTGTCATCACAAGCGAGGATGGTCATCCCGTCACATCCTTTGATGATGCAACTTATTCAGACCCCTATACGGGCAGACAATATTTTTATGTTGATGGTGAGGCAGAATTCAGCCTGCCGGTCGGGCGTTATACCGTTTCTGCTGCGAGGGGTCCCATGACCCCCGTTGAGTTTACAACTATAAAAGTTAAAAAGAGCAAGGTGGCCGAGGTTGGTATCAAGCTTGAGCCAATTTGGGACGCACAAGCGGCGGGTTACATTACGGCTGATTATCATAATCACCTTAATGGGGACGGCACCAGCAGGGCAAACCATCAACAGACGCTTAGAATTATTGAAGGCGAGGACCTGGATCATGTTGCGCCGATGACCTGGAACCGGTGGGAGCGCCGGATTGATCGCGAGATTTTGGGGCTTCAAAGCGAAAACTCAGGATATATTGTCGACCAGGGGCAGGAAGTTCGATCCCATTTTCATGGGCATATTGGGCTAAATGGCGTGGATGTGCCCTATGAGCCATGGTTTTTTGGTCCATCCAACCCGACGCTGGGTGACCCGGATCTCACCAATGGTGATGTCATTGCCTACGCAAAAACGGTTGGCGCATTTCCAACCTATGTGCACCCGGTCGGGGGTGAAACAGATCCATTTCTGGACCTCAGTAGCCCGACGTTTCCGCTTGAGTTTCCCACTGATGCGATCCTGGAAGAAGGCGTAGGCCTGGAGATTGTTACCGCCTGGGCGAGCCCGACGGCTGCCGCCCATTTATGGTACCGGCTTCTCAACATAGGCAAAAATGTTCCCACCATCTCCGGTTCGGATGCCTGGGTAGATTTTTACCGCACGCCTGCCGTGGGCACCGCACGCAATTACGTGCGCGTTGAGGATGGGGACAGAAGTTATGATTCGATCCTGGCCGCCGCCTTCGCAGGCAAAGGATTTGTCAGTACAGGGCCTGC
>Ga0316192_10001763_pt1 | contig 15982 bp, 12 predicted proteins | sample MerIslwburrow_MG_FD_204931 | JGI IMG/M metagenome (GOLD analysis project Ga0316192, IMG submission 204931) | Coastal sediment microbial communities from Maine, United States - Merrow Island worm burrow | ecosystem: Environmental > Aquatic > Marine > Coastal > Sediment | place: USA: Maine...
CGAGCGCGAGCAGACGCTGAACCAGCTCCTGTATGAGATGGATGGCTTCGACTCGAACGAAGGAGTCGTCATCATGGCCGCGACCAACCGACCCGAGGTCCTGGACAAGGCTTTGCTGCGGGCCGGGCGATTCGACCGGCAGATCGAGGTGCCACTGCCGACTGAAAAGGGGCGACTCCAGATTCTCCAGATTCACTCCAAGAACGTAGCCATGGCTCCAGATGTGGATCTGGATCGGATGGCGCAGGTCACCGCCGGTTTCTCGGGCGCCGATCTCGCCAACCTGGTCAACGAAGCTGCCTTGCTGGCAGTGCGAAGAGGAGAGCAGACGGTCACCATGGCCGATTTTGATCTTGGGATCGAGCGGGTCGTAGCCGGTCTGCAGCGGGACATGCCTCTTGATGGGGAGGTTCGAACGATGGTGGCCTACCACGAAGGGGGGCACGCTCTGGTGTCGCAGCTCCTGCCGCTCACGGACAGGGTCCACAGGGTGAGCATCATTCCGACCTCCAAGGGAGCGCTCGGATACACCATGGAATTGCCTGAAGAGGATCGGCAGCTGATGACCAAACCAGCCCTCGAGCAGCGCCTCGCGGTCATGCTTGGAGGCCGCGCAGCCGAGCTCGTGATCTTTCAGCAGACCTCGACCGGTGCCGCCAACGATCTCGAGCGAGCTACCGACCTCGCCCGACGGATGGTCACCGAGTTCGGGATGTCGAAGGCCCTCGGGCCGGTGCGCTACGCGGCTCCGGCCGGCTCCGGCTATCTTGGCGGCCAGGTGGCGACCAGAAACCTCAGCCCAGAGATCGAAAACTTGATCGACGCCGAGATGCGGCGGCTACTCGACGAGGCCGAGGCCACCGCGCTCGAGCTGATCAGGACCCACGAAGCTGCGCTCAGCGAGATCGCCCGTGTCCTCCAGGAGGACGAGGTGATCGACGGTGACACAGTGGCCCGAATCGTCGCAGAGGAACCGGAGACGGGAACGTGAGCTTGCTGAATCGTAGGTAACAACGATGAAACGAAGGACGAAGAAGATGTGGATCGTAATTGCTGTGATGATTCTTTTTCATGTGGTCGGCTTCCTGTCGTCGATCGATGCCGTGATGAGCACCCGCACCTCGCAGGGCGCCATAGCGTGGGCGGTGTCGCTCAATACCTTCCCCTACCTGGCGGTGCCGGCCTACTGGGTGCTCGGGCGAAGTCACTTCGAGGGCTACGTCGACGCCAGGCAAGACGGTGATAACGAGATCCGACATATCGTCCTGCAAGCCAGGGAGCTAACGATGGATGTGCGCTCGCAGCGATCGAGCGAGAGTCAAGCGTCGTACGCTGGTGAGCAGATAGCAAAGATCCCCTATCTTCGTGGCAATGAAGTCGAGCTGCTGGTGGACGGGAAAGAGACTTTCGACAGCGTCTTCGCGGGTATCGAAGCCGCCAAGGAATACATCCTGGTGCAGTTCTTCATCGTCAAGGATGACGAAATCGGGCGCGAGCTCCATTCGAGGCTTTTAGCCAAGGCCAGGGAGGGGGTCCGCGTGTACTTTCTTTACGACGAGATCGGCAGCAACGCCTTGTCCAAGAGTTACATCAACGAGCTGCGCGAGGCGGGTGCCGAGATTCTCGACTTCCACACTCGCAAGGGCCCGGGCAACCGCTTCCAGATCAACTTCCGCAACCACCGCAAGATCGTGGTGGTGGATGGGCACACCGCCTGGGTGGGTGGTCACAACGTGGGTGACGAGTATATGGGCAGGGACCCTGAGTTCGGGCACTGGCGAGATACCCACGTCAGGATCACGGGACCCGCGGCACTAGGTGCCCAGTTGAGCTTTCTCGAGGACTGGTACTGGGCCACAGGCAAGGCGCTGGAATTCGGTTGGGCGCCCCATCTCCCCGAAGGAGAAGGCAAAGATGTGCTGATCTTCCCGACCGGGCCTGCCGACCGGCTGGAGAGTGCGACACTGATGTTTCTTACGGCGATCAATTCCGCCAGCGAGAGACTCTGGATCGCCAGTCCCTATTTCGTGCCCGATGAGTCGCTGATGAACGCGCTCCACCTGGCTGCCCTGCGGGGTGTGGATGTGCGGATCATCATTCCAGACAAGGCGGACCACGCGCTCGTATGGCTGGCTGCCTACTCGTTCTTCGAGGAGGCTGCGGAGACCGGTATCCGGTTCTTCCGCTACATGGATGGCTTCCTGCATCAGAAAGTCCTGTTGATCGATAACGACATCAGTGCCATCGGCACAGCGAACTTCGACAACCGATCGTTTCGCCTCAACTTCGAGATCATGGCGGTGGTTGCCGATCGCGCCTTCAACGCCGAGGTCGAGCAGATGCTCCTCGCCGACATGGAAAAGTCGGTAGAGATGCAGCCAGGGGACCTCGACAAGAAGTCCTATTGGTTCAAGCTCGGTACCCGCCTGGCCCGCCTGACGGCCCCCGTCCAGTAGGGTCCGGATCTCGACTTCCGCTCAGTCAACTGGATAACGAACAGGGGGTGACTAGTCGAGAGCGAGTCCTTGGTGATCGTGTCCGGCGATGCGTAGCTGGAGACTGTGGAGAACAAGGCCCCGATCTTGCCAACTGAGATCGGGCAGACTCGAGCCACCCTGGAGGTGGCGACCACAAAAGGGAAAAGAAGAGAAAGGAAAAGACCATGAGTGAATCCACCCTCTTTGCGGAACGACGAATGGGCAAGCTCGGAATCGCTCTGAGCTGCCTGCTGGTAGCCAGCTTCTTTGCTGCAGTCGCCACGGCACAACCACCCGAGGCCCAGGCCGTGATAGATGGAATGGTCGACGCCAAAATCATCAAGCAAGTGGACTACTCCTTCCTTGACGTGGCCTACGACGACACCGACAACGTTCTGTACTTCGCCGCCCGGGACGGGGGCCACTTCGACCCCACCATGGACGCTGCGTACAGCGTTCCCATCGCCTCCATCAATGTCGTCAACGTCACCTCCAACGCCGACGTGACTATCAAGGATGGCAAGCAGGTAGAGATTGGGATCGGGCCCCGACGACGCCTCGACGGGTGATTTCATTCGCCTGAGTCGCGGCTGCACCATCAAACTGGTTGCCAAGGACCCCGATTTCGGCTGGGGGAAGTTGGTAGAGGGACAGGTCGCCAGAGGCAAGCTGACGGTTGACTACGAGACACTCGATCTGGAACCCACGAAGACAGTTGACGTCGGCTTCTTCGAGTGCGACCACGCCAGGGAGTTGCAGAGGGAGTTCCAGAAGCTGCACAAGCAGGTCAAGAAGGGCATGTAGTCCGAGGCCCCGACCCGGCGTGCTCGACCGGTTCGGGCTAGTTGTTCGGCGGCGCCAGCTGATCCCAGAATCGGCTGGCACCTGCTGCTCGGAACCTAGTCAACGATGCGCGGCAGCACACCGCCGGGCCTTCCGAAGTGCGGTACGGCGTCGGTCACCTCTCGAGGGTCGACAAACTCGCGCTGCGAGGCGCTGTAATAGAGGCAGCCGATCTCCCCGGACGGCCTGGAGGCAACGAACGGTTCCACCGAGTCGAGCGCCTCGAGCCACGAGTTCTTGATCGAGGGCAAGTCGACGGACTCGACGAGGTCGAGCCGCTCGAGGTCCTGCGCGCGTATCCGACCGCGCCTTCGCAGCAGCTCCAGGAGAGACAGCGGAGTGAAGCCAGGGTCCTTGCCACAGGCCGCCCAACATAACGCACCGAGCACGAGCACTTGCCGGTGGAGATAGAGCGTATCCAGAACGTCACGCGGTTCGTCGCGGCCGGCGAGCGCGAGCACCTTGTTGACAGCCAGGTCGGCTGGATGGAGCATGTATCCGACACGATCGTCTCGTACCGTAGGCATGAACCGCCAGTCCGAGTCGCGCGCCCAGTCGACCTTGGCAGCGTGTTCTTCCTTGCGCACGATCGCGCGTACGAAACCAGGTTGATTCAGATCCATGTCGAGGGAGTATCCAGCGGCTTCGAGCAAATTCCGGTCAGCAGAGAACGCTTCCGCGACCCGCGCCTCGGAGTCTTGGAAGTAATCGAGATCGCGGCTGTACCGCATCGTGTTCGGCTCGATCAGGATCGCGGCTCCGCCAGCGAGATAGGAGTCGAAAGTCCGGTTCTTGGAGAGTAGCCGGGCGAGACTCGCCTGATAGTCGGTCAGCGGCACAACTTCCCCGCCGTCTCCCAGGCGTCGCGACCGCCGTGTTTGCGCAACTGCTCCGCCACCCAGGCGATGTCCGATGAACGGATGCGGTACTCGGGATCGAACGACCAAAAGCACTCTGTATGGAAGGATCGGTACGCCCGGCGCGCCTCCCGCACGCGAACCATCCCTCGCGCCGCTTCAGGGTCCAGAGTTCGGCGGCTCTTCAGGCCTCCACGTCGCCCGATCTCAGCGAGATACTCTCTGACTTGCTTCTCCATGTCTTTATCATAGTCCGCTTATGATAAAACATCAAGGTTTGGTAGGGCGAGTTGTGGCGAGAGACAGCAGCCGGAGAATCGGCTGGCACCTCTCTGTTTTGGGACCTCTTGCTTCCTCAACAGTCGGGTTCGGTCTCGGTCTTCCACTCCGACAGCTTCTCAAGGATCCTGACCTTCAGCTCTTCCTTGGCCGGTAGCGCCTGCCGGTAGATCTCGTCCGCCCTGTAGAACTGCAGGGTGCGGATGTCGCTGAGCTCGGGGTTGAAATAGATATCGGGAGGGTGTATCTCGATCTCTCGATCCATGATCGCCTGCTGCATGATCTGGACTGAACCGAAAACGGTGTCGAAGTACCCGGGCACCGACCCTGGTTCGGCCGGGCTTGGGCCGTTGATGTCGACAGCGATCACGAGGTCACAGGAATCCGTCAACACGTCGTAGGGCACCGGATTCACCGTCCCTCCGTCGATGAGCACGCGCCCGCCGAGCTCGACCGGAGAGAAGAGACCGGGCAGTGCCATACTGGCCTGGACGGCCGGTTGCAGCGGCCCGGAGTCGAGGACGACGGTTCGGCGCTCCCAGAAATCGGTGGCGACGACGGTCAACGGTACGACGAGCTCCTCGAAGGTCGTGCCCTGTTGGTCCTCGAACAACTGGGCCATGATCGACGTGCTCTCGATAAGTCCGCTGTTCTGAAAGTCGGCGTCGATCATCCTCATCCACTTCCGGATCTTGCGGTTGGCGACCACGCCACGGAGCGTGTCGCTCTTGGTAATCGCCAGACGGGCGAGTTTCTCCTTCATCTCCAATGGCGACAGCCCCGAGGCATAGAGTGCACCCATCACCGCACCGATGCTGCAGCCGGCGACTCGGTGGGGGACGATCCCGAGCTCGTCCAGTGCTTCGAGCATCGCAACATGAGCGATGCCCTTGGCACCGCCCGCACCGAGAGCGATCCCGATCTTCGGTTGCGAATCCGGTTCCGGGCGGCGTTTCTGTGGACCAGGATCCGTGGAGGACTTGGCCAGGAGCATCCTGCCTTTTCCAACCCGAGTGACTGCAGTCGCCGCTGCGAGCCCACCCATGAACGACCTATGCTTGATCTGTATCATGGTCTGCTGATGCTACCTGAGCAAGCGGAGGCTTATTCCTCCATCTTCGACCCTTTGCCCAGCGCCTCTTTCTGGCGGCGCCTATCGGCGTCTACCAGATCCCCGGGTGGGCTACCGATATCCTCTCCGTCGGCTTCGAGTCGGGCGTCGTTCAGAATCGGGTGGCAATAGAATACAGGGGTCGTGATGGGAGAGCGTAGGACCAGAAGACCGACCAGGCGGGTCCTCGTTGCTCTCGCTCTGTGTGGAATCCTGGTTACAACGTCACCGACCGTCTCGGCCCAGCCGGGTGAATCGGCAGACTCGTCCTCGCCAGGACCGATGGTCACGGATCGCCCGACAGCGAGTGCCTCCCCTCTGGTTATCCCGCGCCGGACGTTTCAACTGGAGATGGGACACAAGGGCAGCCGCACCGAGGGCGAGCCGGAGGCGCTCGATGCGCAGGTACTTCCCGACCTCCTGGCGCGGTACGGGATCAACCGGAAGATCGAAGTTCGTCTGGCCGCAGCCGGTTGGACCCTCGAGAGTGGGCCCGGCGAAAGGCCGATCGGAATCTCGGACATCAGCGTCGGAGCCAAGATCGCCCTGGCCGAGGAGAAGGGCAGACGCCCGCAGATGGGATTTCTCGTCGATGTGAGTCTGCCGGTGGGCCATAGCGACTTCACCACCGACCGCGCGGTCCCGCAGTTCCTTTTCCTGGCGTCCAACAGCCTGAGCGATCGACTGGGCCTGACCTACAACATCGGCCCGAGCCTCGTTGCTTCGACCACCAACGGTAGATCAGTGACTGATGTGGAGCTGGAATACGCGGTGGCTCTGAGTGGTTCGGTGGGAGGGCCGTTCAGCCTATTCGGTGAGCTCTTCGGGGCCTTCCCCTTTGGCTCGAATCTCCTGGATCGCCACAGTTTCCAAGCGGGAACGACGATTCTGCTGAGCCCTCGGTTTCAGATCGACCTTCGAGGCGGTCTCGGTCTCGTCGAAGGCGTGCCGGACTGGTTGGTAGGGGCGGGCTTGGCTTTTCGCCTACCGCATTGAGTCGTAGAGCTTGCTGGACACCCTCGGCGCGATGATCAGCTCGTCGTCCGCCCCCGATTCGCCAATTCGTTTGATGCCTTGTTCGGGTAGCTCGTAGGGATCGACACCCCAGACAATCTGATTGAGGGTGCGAGCCTTCCTGGCTAGAATCTCGAATAGAGCTCAGATGCCCGGGTAGCCAATCCACTGGATGGGAGACGTGCCATGTCCCGAGTCAGAATCCGCTTACTGATTGTCATTCTTCTTTTGCTGGGCCCTCCGGGAGTCCGGGCGCAACAGGACGCTTCTTCGGTGACGTTGGAAGATGTCTTCCAGATGCTGCAGAAGCAACAAAAGATGATCGAGAGCCAGCAGGCGACGATCGACGGCCTGTCGGCTCGCCTCGATGACGTCGCTCCCGAGAAGCCTCAGATCGCTGGCTCAGACACGGCGCCACCCAGCGGGGATTCCGCCAGGACCCAAAGGCAAACGGACTCGCTCGATCAGCAAATGGCAGATCAACGGACGTCCAAGAGAGGAATGCCGCCAAACGTGATCACGGCTGGAGACTTTCCCGGCTCGATCAGCGTCCCAGGTACCGACATGGCGGGTAAGGTGGGTGGCAATGCCCGTGTGGCTCTCGTCAACAATTTCGATCCGATCGGCAGCAGCGATCAATTCATAGCCGGCGAGATTCCAGTCCCTGGTGATAGTTCGAGCGCAGACGGCGATCTGTTCGAAGGTGCGAGCATCTCTGCCAAGCGATCGCAGCTGAACGTGGACATGCGGATGGATTCGAACGTCGGTCAGTTCCGGGCCTTCATCGAAGGAGATTTCGTCACTGAAGTCGGCAGTTCGGATGTCTTTCGGCTCCGGCATGCCTATGGTCAGTACAAGGGAATTCTCGTGGGTCAAACCTGGACCACATTGATGGATCTGCGTGCCGAGCCCGAAGAGCTCGATTTCGAGGGCTTGAATGGAGAGATTGTGCTGCGCCATCCACTCATGCGCTGGGGTAAGGCTCTGGGCGACAATCGTAGGCTCACTCTGGCCCTCGAAGATCCGACTCCCGGAATTGTGAACGGAGACGGCAAGAGTGACACTCCAGATTTAGTCAGCACGATCAACCTTCGACGTGACGCGGGACATGTTCAATTCGGTGGACTGCTGCGCAACATCAAAGGAGAACAAACCGTCGACCCAGAGGACGGGATGAACGATGGGGAGACCCGTTCAGGCACGGTAACTGGATGGGGCCTTTCGTTCAGTGGTAGCCAGAAGTTGAAGGCGGGTGGAGGTCACGACAGATTGATGTGGCAGCTCAACCTCGGCGAGGGCTTTGGAGGGTACATCAATGACACGGCGACCCTCGGCGACCTGGATGCGGTCTTCAGTCCCGACGGCACCCTGAAGGCATTACCCGTCTTTGGCGGATACGTGGCGCTCGAGCATTTCTGGATCCGCGATCCGCTGGCCTACTTTGGCGCCAAGGGTCTGTTGAAGAACCTGCGATCGAGTCTGGTTTACGGCTACACCGGTATCAGTAACTTCGACTTCCAGCCCGACGATGCTTACGCCGAGACCCAGCGGGCCTCGGTCAATTTGATCTGGTCACCGATGGAGCAGATCGATGTAGGTGTCGAATACCTGTGGGGAACGAGAAAGAACAAGGGCGGCCGTTCTGGGGCCGCCAACCAGCTTCAGCTAGTGGTGACTTACAACTTCTAGGTCGTTCGGCACTGAGCCCCGGCCTGACTCGGCATCGCACAGGGAGAGAAGAGACCGTAGGTGGGCGAGGATGCCCGGAGCTGCCGAGAATCGGCTGGCACCTGGCGGTGGAATAGTCGAGAAGCAGCGAGATTCCCGATTGGATATCCGCAGTGACCGGAGTATCATAAAGGTATGAAGATCAATACCAAATCCAGCATCACGCTGCCGCCGGAGGAGTTCGATCTGGTCCTCGAGCTCAAGGCCGCGCTCCACGCCAAGAGCAACGTCGAAGTCGTACGCCGGGGATTGCGGCTGCTCAAAGAAGTGACGGATCGGGAGTCTCTTCGGCAGACCTATAGGAGTGATTCTCTAGCCGTTCGCGAGTCGGTGAAGCAGGAGATCGACGAACTCGACGCCCTCGTCGCCGAAGGGCTCGAAGATCAGTGAAGATCCGTCGTGGGACCCTGTATCTCGCGGATCTGAGCCCTCGGAAGGGCTCCGAGCCGGGCAAGGTGTGCCCCACTCTGGTCATTCAGTCCGATCTTCTCAACGAGGTCGGGCATCCCTCGACCTGGGTCCTGCCCTGTACGAACCGACTGGTCGGTGAGAATCTCCTCCGCGTTCCGCTACCCAGAGGCATCGCGGGGAACGATCGGGACTGCGAGGTCATGATCGACCAGAGCCGATCGATCGACAATCGAAGGTTCGTTCGGGCTCTGTCTCCCCTGCCGATAACCATCCTCGCAGAGGTCGAGCAAAAGCTGCGCCTTCTGGGTGAGCTCTGATTCTGAGTTCAGTGACCGGGAGGCTGGGCGGATTCGCCAGTGGGCCGCTCGACGGTCTCGGGTGGTGGCGGTAGGAAACAGACGTCGGAGCCGTCGGTGGGCAGGGGCTTCTTGAGGACCTGCGTGTAGATTGTCAGCCACCACATATAGATTCTGAAGGCTGTTCCCACGAGCCCCCCTTTGGTCAGGGAGATCGATGGATCTGCTAAGGGCCCCTTGATTTTGGCTGGTGTCGCGAGGGTCAGGAAGGTCCTCTTTTTCGGACGCGGACGCAGCGTCATGTTGAGGGTCATATCTTCGAGGTTGATCGATCCCTTGCCTCGGGCTCGAATGCTCGAGGTGTCGAACCAGAACTCTTCGACCGTCATCTGTCCTTCGGCAACCGAAAAGGTCCCCACCATGCAATTGAGAACGGACTCATCGGTCGGATCTACTACGCGGACCATCGACCTCATCAGGCCGGCACCCCAGAGGCTCAGTAGGGTGGTGTCGATGTCGCGGGGGAAGAGCGCGAGGCGAAAGTCCCCGCCTGTGGCTGTGACGATCTGATCGGCCGGTACGCTCGGGGTCACCAAGTGGGTTTCCAGATCGATTCTGCCATCCCCCTCGGCTTCGGGGTTGAGGTACCCGAGAAGCGGGCCGTACTCCACATCGTCGACCGTAAGCTCGATGTCGGCGTCCAGGAGCCCAGAGTCGGCCTCAACGACCACATTGCCCCCGACAGTTCCGTCGGCGAGGGCCAGATGGAACGGCCCGAAGGCGAGCCGACCCTCTTCGGACCGAATCTGGATCTGGCCGCCGCCCCCGGTCTCGCCGCCCCAGTAGATGTCCTCGGATTGCAGGTCGATGTCGAGATCCATCTTCGCGAGTCGACTCGATTGGAGCTTCTCCAGCCAGCTCTCCTCATCTTGCTCCGAGGAAGTCTTCTCGGCCTCCTCTGACCCCTCCTCGGTTTCGCCCTGATCCTCGTCGGGGGCCCATGCGTGGGCGAAGAGCTCAGCGAGGTGGACCCGCTGCGAGGAGAGGTCTGCGCTGAGCCGGGGCCGGCCTCCAGTGAGATCGAGAGATACTTTTCCATTGACGTCGGACTCACCGACCTCCAGAGAGAACGCCTCGAGCGCATAGTTGTCGGGTCGGATCACGAGCTCTCCCGAGGCTGCCACGGGGCCGACCTCGGAGAGCCGGTGGCCGGTGAACGGCTCGAAACTACTGACTCGCTCGGCTGTCAGAGAGAAGTCGAGGTCGAGGTTGTCGGGAGTAACGGGTGGCGTGAGCACAGCCTTTGTTTCCAGCCGGGCGTCTCCCATACTCAGAACCATATCGAACGGGAAATGGTTGTCATCGAGACCCGCTTTGTCCTTGTTGTGAAGGGTGAGCTGGAGGTCGACGGGCCACTCCCAGAGGTGGCCGTCAGCAGTTACCTGGAGGGGTTTGCCGGGGGACTCGGAAATCGCTGCCTGGTCCAGGGTGAGCTCGAGAGGCACCTCTTCGTCGAGGGAGGGCGCGGACACGAAGACGTCTTCGGCACGACCTGAGATGGTGATGCCCTCGTCGAGCATCTGGCGCAACGTTTCCGCGGCGCCACTGACCTTGAGGTCGAATCGCTGGGCCCGAACGACGAAATTCGGTGCGACTTCTTCGAGCGGGACGAGCCGACCGAGATCTGTCGCTTCGCCGCTCAGATCCAGGCTCATTTCGGGGGGATCTGTTCCCCAGTCGAGATCCAGCTCACCTCGGTAGCTGGCCTCGTCGGCTCGACCGGAGAAGGCGACCCGCTTCAGACGACTCTGGGAAACGACCGCGTCCACGACGACATTCGAGAAGTCGGCGAGCTCTTCCGAGTCGCGGACGACTCTGTCGAGCTCGAGATGAGCCCTGGCATCCGGAAGGGGCAGCTGCTCTGGCCAGATCGGCACGTCCACGGTGAGAACAGGATTCGATGAGAGCTTTTCCTCCTCGGCGCTGATCAAGCTCACCAGTTCGTCGAAAGCCACGATAGAGGCATCGAGATCGACAAGGATGGGGGAGCCCTTCTGCGGCGGAACTTGCAGGCTCAGCGCGGTGGTGGTTTGGCCTATGCGGAGGGTGTCGAGATGCAGCTCTCGCCGCTTCGGATCGACAATCAGATTTCCGTGAGCCTGGTAGGAGTGGTCGGCATCCGCCGGAACTCCCCACCAGGGCTCGAGGTCTCCGATGCGGTCGCCGGAGATGTCGAGCTCCAGATCCAGGGACAGTTCTCCGGGCTCCACCGAGAGATGACCCTCGATGTACGTTCTTCCCCTTAGAGCATCAGCCGTCAGTGTGAAGGGCCAGGGATCGTCCGATCCCCAGTCTTTCGTCTCCTTTCCCTCGAGATCGATCCGGTAGGGATATCCGCGCAGGTCTCCGTTCAGGGTCGCTCGAATCGGCTTATCCGCGCTTCGGCTCAGCTCCATTCTGGTGAGGACGAGGTCTACCTGTCGGTCGTTGTCGGCACTGCGAAACTGGAGCTTCGCGTCGCCGGTTTCGAGGTCGAATGCGAGCTGGTTGATCAGATCGCCAGGCGTGTCGCCGGAGCTCGATGCCGAGAGACGGACCTCTCCGACTGTCCCGGTCGTCAGGCCCCTGCCCAGGTCGTCCATGAGCTGATCGAGGGGGAGTGTCGACGAGGTGAGGTCGAGGGCCAGCTCGAGTCGGCCCGAGGTGCTCGCGACTTCCACCTGGCCCTGAATGGGAGCCCCTGCCATCTGGAGCCCGTAGGGTAGAGTCAGCCGACCGTCTTGGAGGTTCGGGCTCCCTGTCAGCTGCTCGACTGTCGTTGCGAGTCCGTCGAGGCCGTCGATGGTGACCTCCAGGTCGAGATCCATTGCAGTCAGGGCCCTCTCCATGGGTTCAACCGGAAGGGACCGATCGAAGAGTCTTTCGACCGAGCCAGTCTCTTCGAAGCTCGGATCCCCCTCGGCAGTTTTCGGCTCGAGCCAGGGTTGGAGGTCGATTCGACCCGTCTGCAGCTTCCCAGCCAGAACAGCCTTTTCGTTCTCGAAGCTCAATTGGAGATCGGCGCTGATGGCGGTGTCGTCAATCTGGCCTTCGAGAGCGGAGAGCTGAATTGGGCCACCCGAGTGAGTCAGGCTTCCCTGGAGTTGGAATGGACCCAGAGATGGGACCTCGACTCCGGCGGCTGCAAGAGTGGCGGTCAGGTCGCCTCCTTCTAGAGTGAAGTCGAAAGTCAGGTCGAAGTGCTCGGGCTTCTTAGAAAGCGTGCCTTCTGCGGAGACTCTGGCCTCCGCGATCTCGAGGGCTGCTGCAAGTGGAAGCGGCGAGGCTCGGGCGAAGAGCTCGTCGAGGGTTGGACCTCCTGCTTCGAACTTCAGGGGTAGCCCGTTGAAATTGCCACGTGCTTCGAGCTTCAATGGAGACGACCGGGTGATACTTCCGTCGAGCTCGTCGATCGTGAGTCGATGATTGTCTCCCTGCTCGTCGGTGACATTCAGCTGAACCCGGTCGAATTCGAGGTTCTCGAGGGCGTCCACCCGATACGGGGACTTGGGTCGATCCTCTTGTCCGATCCAGCTCTTCACCAGTTCGAGTGTCGGGCGCAGTTGCACCGTCACCTGATCCAGTTTCAGGGAGTCGATGGAGATATGACGCTTCAGTAGCGGGATCAACTCGATTTGAAGCTGGGTTGTCTCGACGCTGGCCGTCTCTGCCAGCCGCAGGTCTCGGACCTCCACTCCCGGCTGGAGGGATGTCTTCACATAGAGCTCCTCGAGCGTTATCGATGCTCCGGTGAGTCCGGTCAACTGCGCCTCCAGGATGCGCCTGAAGGGACTCAAGTTCAGAGTGGGCTGGAAGACCAGAAGAGATGCCACGAATGCGACGACGAGACCGACACAGATCACTCCAGCGATCGTCAGCCGTCGCAGCCATGGATGTCTGGTCAAGGTGGGCGTCCCCTTCAATCGCGGGCTGTTCTCAAGCCAGCTGGAGGCTGCGCTGGGGTGTGAAAGCCTGAGGGCGCAACTCGCCGTGATCCACGATCACTACACTCGACTCAGGAATTTCCACCCAGAGATCGGTCAGGTCACTGAAAGGCTCCGACACGACGATCCGGAGGTCGTCAGGGAGCTCTCCGACGTCGGGATGGAGCTCCTGTATGGCCTCCTTGCTGCGGCTATGAAACAGGGTGCGTGACGTGCCTTCGCTGGAATATCGAAAGGCCCAGATCTGCTCGCCGTCGCTGATGCCGAGGGTCATCTGGAGCGGGTTCTCGATGCTATGCCTTCCGGCCACTTCTTCGATATAGCCGGCCATTCTCTCCACTCCTCCGACGACGTCCTTTTGCATGCCGAACGTGAGAGCCAGATAGAACATAACCTCGGAGTCTGTTGTGCCCTCGATGTCTGGGAAGAGCTCTGGTGCCACGGCCATGGTGAGGTCCCGGCGTAGGTTTCGGAAGTCTTCGATCGAGCCGTTGTGGACGAACAGCCACTTGCCGTGGCGAAAAGGATGACAGTTGGTCTGTTGCACCGCCGTGCCGGTAGCGGCGCGAACATGGGCCAGGAACAGGGGCGACTCGATCTGGGCAGCCAGATCGCGGAGATTGTCGTCGTTCCAAGCGGGTTGTGTCTCGCGATAGACCCCCGGTAGGTCCCGGCTTCCGTACCAGCCGATACCGAATCCGTCACCGTTGGTTGTGGTATCACCAGCGTAGGACGACAGGCTCTGATCGATCAGCGAGTGCTTCGGCTTGAAGATGAGCTCTTCGAGATACAGGGGGGCTCCGGAGTAGGCCAACCATCGACACATGGTGCTACCTCCTCGAGTGTTGATTCACCGCCAGGTCGATTCTACCGAGTGCAGGTCGCCGCAGGACCGCATCGGCGATAATGCAACTTCCGAGAGTCGAGGAGACACCGAGATGAAAGGCAATCCGTATCAAGTCCTGGGCCCCGACGTACCCCCCATGCTGGGACGCGGGGAGCTACTCGAGAAGGTACGCGCCCACCTCGACAAGGAGCGGCCCGAACATGTCTCGGTGATGGGGCCGGCCCTGTACGGCAAAAGCGTCCTGCTACAGGAGGTGGCCAGCATCTATGCCAAGGGCCAGCCGGGATACCTGGGCGCGGCTTACTTCGATCTTCGCCGTCGGACTCCGTTGACCGATGACGAGCTGCGTGAGCGATTCGCGGACAAGCTGGCGGCGGCGGTAGAGGAGTCCTGGCCTGAGGGCGCCGAGCTGCTGCGGTTCGACGACGTGGAGATCAGGGAACGCCTTGGGCTGGTAGGCCGAGAGCTCGCCAAGACCGACGAGTCGGTGCTGATGGTCATGGATGGCTTCGACGATGTGCTGGCCAACCCAGGCATCACCTCCGAGATCTGGGACGGCCTACTGAGAATCGCCTCGGAGCCGGTCCTGCGTTATGTGACCGGCAGTCGCCTGCCCATTCGTGAGCTGTGTCGAACCGAAGAGTCACGAACCTCGGATTTCTGGGAGATCTTCCACGATGTGCCCGTCATCGTCGGCTGTCTGGAGGACAGGGATTGGGAGGAGTTTCTGGCGCCATTCCAACAAGAAGGAGTAACCCTGGACAAGACCGCCCATCAGCGGCTCCATCACTGGACCGGGAGCGTACCGATCCTGCTCACGGCCCTCCTCCAGTCGACCTGGGACTGGGTCGAGCCCGGAGCTACCGTCAGTGGCGAGGATGTCGATCGTCTGACTGAGCGTCTGATGGAGCGCCGCCGCCAACTCCTGGCGGCGCTGTGGGAAGAATGCACTGCCGAGATGATGACGGACCTGGCGGATCTGACGCGAGGCGAGCTGCGGGTCAGGGCGGTTCCGGAGTCGCGGCTACGCCGGCTGGAGCGCAGGGGATTCGTGCGCCGGGAAGGCAAGCGAATCGTCTTCGCTTGTGGCCTGATGGAGCGGTTCGTAGAACGCGAGTCGGCCGGTGTGACCAGCCTGCAGCGGGTGTTCGGGGATGCCGAGCTGTTCCAGCAGAACGTTCGCATGCTGCTCGAGGTTCGCCTGGCACAGGTTCCGGTGGCGGACGAGACTCTCCATGGCTATGTCGAGCAGGCGATCCGGCATCTACAGCCCGAGCCCCGTCACTCGACGGTCTGGGTCAGAAGCATCGCGGATCGAGCCCTAGATCTCATCTGGGAGCGGGAGCTCCGGGACGGAATCACCCTGCCGGAATCGTGGATGATCGCCTGGCGTCGTGCCGGGATCCAACACCTGCCCGACGACGGCCATGGCCGAGTGCCTTCCGAGCGAGGCCGGCAGCTGCGGCTACTGCGCTACGCCACCGGCTCTGGTGTCGGAGGTCGCTCCCTGAAGCGGCTGACGAGATGGGTGACGAAGCCGACGGCATTGCTCGTCGATCACCTGCAATCGGTGGGGAACTTCGGCCAGCACCAGGATGACGAAGTCACGTCTTCGTTTGCGGTGTCGACCTGCAACTCGGCGATCGCTCTCTGTGAGAGCCTGGCTGGTGATCTGAGAATCGAAGCCGACAAACCATGATGTTGACAGAAAGAGGGAGTGCCTGGGCGGACATCGTGGCGATGACCGCCGTGCTCCTGTCCTACATGTGGCTCTGGCAGCGGACCTTTGCTGGAGAGTTGTTCGTTTGCATAGCTCTGGTGGTAGGGCTGGCAGTTTGGAGCCATTGGCGCCGGGGCGAGACTCCACGCGACGTTGGGTTTAGGACCGACAACCTGGCTCCAGCCGCGATCAAAGTCTTTTCCTTCGTCGGTCCCTTGATTGTCATCATCCTGATCGGCGGTGTTGCGCTGGGCACGTTTCGCGTCCCGGCCCGGGACGAGTTCTTGGCCAGACTGATTGTCTTGCCGCTGTTTGGCCTGGGACAGCAGTACCTCCTGCTGGGTTTCTATCTGCGCCGATACGAGGAGGCGCTACCTGGAGAGCGACTGCCGATCTTGGCAACGGCCCTGACCTTC
>Ga0316192_10001765_pt1 | contig 15976 bp, 10 predicted proteins | sample MerIslwburrow_MG_FD_204931 | JGI IMG/M metagenome (GOLD analysis project Ga0316192, IMG submission 204931) | Coastal sediment microbial communities from Maine, United States - Merrow Island worm burrow | ecosystem: Environmental > Aquatic > Marine > Coastal > Sediment | place: USA: Maine...
GTGAGCCAGTATGACAAAATACAAAATCAAGTCCGCTATCCTCAATCCATTGCCATGAAGCGCAGTGAGTACTGGGGTTTTAGTTGCGATACAAACAATTATTGGATTTTTACCGGAACCAATAATCCGGCCAACCGAAGGCTGCTCCCCGGTCAGCAACAAACGCTGATTTCTTTGAATGACCTGGGCGTAACCATGGATGGATTTACGGTTATATTTGACAAATACGGCATACCGTACGAACCTGACGGGACTACGCCTCTGAACCCTGCGCTGGTAGTTGATCTGACCGATTCGGGATCAGAATCAAAATCGTTTACCATTGTGCCTGAGACAGGTTTAATCAAATAATGCTCTCAAAATCGAAAATAGCCGACAAAAGTGGTTTTACACTGGTCGAGATTATCGTCAGCCTGATGGTCGCAGGTATTCTGTCCGTATTTTATTTTCATTTCATGGGAACGGCCATGGATTTCAGCTGGAAATCGGTGGAACTGGTTGCGGGTGAAGCGAAAGCCGAGGGGTTGATGGAAAGAATTATCGCAGAATATGTCGAGCTAATCAATCAACCTCCGCAAGCCCCCCCGAATGATGCTCTAACACAGATTAAACTTCGCGAATTAACTTATGAAGCTGATATTGATTATGGGAGCCCTGTTACCATGCATTACACCAGCTATGACAGCGCCGGAAATGAAGTAATTCTGACGTCGGGAACTAGCAGCAATCTGAAAGTCACCGTCGAAGTCCCCGGGAATGATTTTACCACCATTCTGACGAAAAGCCGGAATGAAGCCACCGATCCGATAGTATATTATTGAAGTTGGATATTCGAATAATCGGTTGCTTTATATTTTTTTTAATAGGACACGGATGAACACGGATTAAACGGATTATAGAACCTCAAAATTCCTTTCTGTGGGTGTTTGTGTCTAACTTTTAGATTTAGATTGTTATCATGAAGCACCAAAAAGGCCTCATACTCATCGAACTGATCATGACAATTGTACTGATCGGTATCATCGCCACCTTTACCGGCTTTTTTATATACAGCGGCATCAACGGCTACTTGAGGGCCAAAGATATCACCAACGGGTCCATGGACGCCCAAAGGGCTCTGGACCGCATTTCCCTGGAGTTGCGCAGCCTGGATTATTTTACGAGCGCCCCGGTATTAAACACGTCCATAACCTATGAAAGCACGGAATCGGAATTGTCCGGAACCCGAATCCTTCGATATGATGCCACGAACAAAGCCATTTTAATCGGAAGGGTTGGCAGTGAGCAGCCTTTGCTTGAAAATATACAACCGGGTTCATTCAAATTGGCGGTCAAGGATAAAGATCTGGATAATGACGGCTCGTCAGATGATATCGAAGCCATTGAAGTGAAATTCAATATCGTCGACATCGGCACAAATTTTAATGCCAGGATTTTTCCCAGAAACCTTGTTGAAAAAACCTGGTAACAGGCCGACACTGCTCAGAGCATTTATTCACAAATATTGGTAGGTTTTCCGGGTTTTTTATTTAACCGCAGAGTTCTCAGCCTCCGGCCCATAGGGCCTAAGGCCCGGCCGGAGGCTGCGAGCTCAGCGGTGAGATTTTTTATATATTTTCGTATTTATGAAATTGTGTACTAAGATGCCCGATGTTGCCGGAAGTGGAGTGGCAAACCGCAGCCTTGAGGTTATTATGGATATTGATAGACACCAAAATCGACTTGGGCCGTCCAAATCAAAGGCTTGGAGATTAACTTCAAACAACAAAGGCACCCTGCTGGTCTACCTGGTGGTTGTTCTCCTGGTTTTCGGTGTTTTGGGTGTATCCCTAGTTTCTCTGTTTACGACCGCCACAAGTAGTTCGGCCACACCCAACGATGCAAAAAGAGCCCGATTTATCGCCGAATCCGGGATCCGCTACGCCCTCAGTGAAATCAGGAATTCAGATGATCTTTATGCCGTCGCCGAACTTCTGAATACGACTAGCGAATTTAAACTTGGCAAAAACGGCGGTTTTACTACCAATGTTTTCTCTCCGGGACTTCAATCCGCACAAAATAAAACTATTTTCGGCAGTGGAATTACGTTAAGGTTGGATGTTCCATTTAGTGGAAAATTTCCCGAAGATTTTGACGTCAACAACGCCGTCAACGACTTTTATATCGTTGATTGGCTGCGATTCAAGGGAACCACTCCTCCTTCCGACAGATCTGCCAGGGTCATCGGATCCCCGGACCCAGGGGGTGCGGTTGATGTTACACTCACCCTTGATGACGATTACGATGCCGATCTTGAGGACACCATCTGTTTTGCCCTTCTGGCGACGGATGCTGGGACAAACATTTCGCGGGGCAGCTCAATTTATGTGCACGAAAAAGCCAGTGAATTTTTCCCTGCCGCAAACGGGGCGATCAGGATTGTGACCCTGAGCGATGGTAACCAATATGACTATTTCTATGAAACACGTGAACCACCAAGTGCCGGCAAGGTCGAGCTGACAAATGTGCGGGAAATGCCGGGAGACACCTGGACCAACATCGCCGATTTGAGAACCACAGATTTCGTCATTCTTTCTCCTTATAATTTCAGACTGTTCGCAGGCGGCCGATCAGATGCAGCCACAACCGAAATCGGCTACAACAGACCGTTTTGGGCTATGGCCAGGCCGTCTGAATATACTATCTACATGCGGGAGCTCTTGCAGGACAAGAGTATCAAACAGGCCGGCGATGTTATCCGTACCCAGGAATCCGGCGATATAAAAATAGAGCTGGGCCGTGGCAACACAGGAACGGAAGGCTTCGGCGATCTGTGGTACGGCGGGGACAAATCCATCGGTGGTGATAATAATTTCTGTAGTGAAGGCCGATGCATATTCGACTTAGGCATCCGTGTTTTTTATACAGCCGACGTCATCCCGGGCGCCAATGACGGGCAAGGCTTTCTGTTCGCCCTGATCGCAGGAGGGACCCTCGTTTCGCCTGTTAATACAAGAAATTCAGCGGGCGGCGACTTTCAGCTTCCCGAACTTTTGGCCTATGGGGGGAGCAGTTGGACAAGCAGTGGCACGTTTTTGGACGGAAGTGGAGAAGGTCTTAAGCCACCCAAAATGGCGGTTGAGTTCGATACCCTGACAGATCTTAATGTCCCCCTTGATTATTGCACTGGAAATAATCTTAATCTGATACCGGGCTCCCGCAATGATCCCCAACCGGGTGGGACAAATAAAGATGTTGTGCAATATGTATTCTGGGGAAGCAACGATGAGAACGATCTCGCCTTAACATGCCGGAGTGTGGCCAAAGAGTCCTACGACGACAACCGCCACGATGCCGAATCTTTTTTTATCAAATGGACCTTTGCCACGTCGGGTGAGGTCAAGTCTTCTCCGGCGGTCGGCTCCGACGGCACAATTTACGTGGGATCCGATGACAACAATGTATACATTTTAAACCCGGATGATCGTAAGCGGCACTTTGAGTTTGGTGACAGACCCTTTCCGACGGCCAACGAATGGCAGTTTCCTACCGGTGGTAACGTAAGATCTTCACCGCTCGTCGTCGAAAACGGCGGTGATACAACCATCTACATCGGATCGGACGACAACAAGTTTTATGCGCTGGATAAGATTAATAAAATAAAACTATGGGATTTTGACGTCGGCGGTGATGTTTCCCTGGGCCGCCCGTCCATTGGTCCGGACGACAACATCTATGTCTCTCACCGGGAAGCTATCAATCCCTTTCTTTATGCCTTGAATTCCGTTTCAGGAATTGAAGCATGGTCTTTCAATATTGGCGATGCAAATGAGTATATGGCGGGAGTAGATCCCAATTCCGGAACTATCTACACGGACCGATCGGGCAACTCGCTACTGGCCGTCAATCAAGACGGCAGCCAGCGGTGGGTTCTCCCCAACGGTGCAGATGCACGGTCAACGCCGCAGGTGGGCACCGACGGCACTATTTATTTTACATCGTTTTATAACTTTACCCTGGGGTTTGAAACCGGAGAATTTTTCGCTGTCGATCCGATCGGTGCAATCAATTGGAGATATCCCGGTGATACGGGCGGAACAGGAGGTATCGGTGAAATCTATAACGTCCCCGCACTGTCAAATGATCAAAGCGTTGTCTATGCCGTGACTTTTGATGAGAAGCTTTATGCGATCAATACCGCAGACGGAAGTTTTAAATGGTCATATTCACCGATAGGTGTATTTGGTGGCCTGGGCGAAATACAATCTTCACCGACGGTCGATCCGGATGACGACACCATTTACGTGGGATCGGACGAAGATCCCGGAGGCAAGATTCTTGCCGTCAACCCTGACGGTACTTTGAGATGGAAATTTTCAACTCCCTTGGACGTGAACTCCACTCCGGCCGTGGACCCTATCAGCAAGAACGTTTACGTGGGATGTGACGACAACCAATTATATGCCATCAATCAGATTGCTGACCCTCGAAATTTCAGAAATACCTATGTAGATTTTCAAAGAGGTTTTCTGACCTCCGCCAACCTGGACTCGACAGTGGACGTTAGCGATCCCGATAACTGGCTGGACGGCAAGCCGATGACCAAAGGGCCCTGGGCGGTCCGAACGGAAATAAAACGTGCCACCTCGGTAAATGCTAACGGAAAGTATGAGTATACCCTCCTCACTTGGCTCCGGCAATGCGCTCAGAGTGATTGCAGCGATATAAAGGGTACGCCCTTTCAGGATACCACCGGAGAATATACCTTCTTACCCGGACCGCCCTTCCCCGATCTGCCGTTTGAGCAGGTCATTGAACTAACACCGGCGGAACATGATGATTTTGAAAGATTCCTGTTCGGTTTCACAACGGCAGCGAGCGCTACCGATACCCAGGCGGCTGAAATCAGAGATTTTCAGCTGACGTTTATCCAGTCCGGGGACCCGACCATCATCGCCGATCCGACATGGCTACCCTGAATTGTCGACCATCGCCATTATATTTCCTCGGTAGATCAAGCGGAAGGCACAAGAATTATGACGCTCTGCGTGAAGTTATGGGTTTGTGGATTGAAGCACAAAAAAGGCAGAGGTTGTTGGTCACCTCTGCCTCTTGATTTTTGGTTTTCTTTTTTTTAGGCTTTAAACCGCCTGCGCCCAAACCCGGCCAAGCCGATCAGCCCTGCACTAACTAGGAGCATAGAGGCCGGTTCGGGCACGGGATTGGGGTTAGGGTTGGGGGCAATCCAGCCGCTGCCACCTCCAATGCTTTGAATATGTGCGGCTGAAAGGAAAGGTCCTTTATCACCCGACTCATTGCCTGGTGCGCTCAGGAAGTTAAAATCAGATGGTACGAGACCACCAGCAAGGGTCAAATCCAAAGCCACCTTGTCGCCGCCTTCGAAACGGTCGGCGCTTCCACCATTGGGTATAGGGAAATCAAATAACAGGTCAAACATTCCGTCGGGGCCTGCCTTAAAAGCATCTATTCCCTTCTCAAGTCCTGCCCCAGAGACACGCGTAAAGGAAAAATTATCAGCAACAATATCATTTGGATCAAGAGCCGGATTAAGGTTAAAATACCATTTACTGATAAACTCACTGCCTATCAGATTGTCCGCCTCCATGGTCAGTCTCACGGTATCGGTATCGGACTGGATAGAGTCAAACGTTGCGGTTATCCACGGAGTGGATCCACTAGGCGGGGTACCGCCGCTATACTCAAAATTTAATGGAATAATAAGTGATGCTGACGCTGGTGTCGGCAGTATTCCGGCCAGCGAAATCGCTATTCCGAACAGCAATAATAAGAGCAACTTTCTTTTCATTTCATCCCCCTTTTCTTGGTTAACGCTAAAGGCGTCAACCACCCCCGCCGGAATTCAAATTCCGACATCAATAAAGCGGTGAATTCATGATAACCGCTATCCAAATTTCAGGTATATAGTAGATAAAGCAATTTTCATTCCAAACTTTGTACTATTTTTGAAAATGAAAGTGAAATATATATTAAAAACAGCATTATAGAAGATATAATTAATTTCTGTATAATGATAATTTCACATTGTCAAGTAAAATAGTACATACATTATAGGTAGATTATTTCCTATTGTTGGGTCTGCGAAACACACGAATATTGGCATTCACTAGATTGCCTTTGGCGATACATTGGTAGTTCGCCAGATTGATGAGGGACGGCGTTGAAATCTTGATTCTCTGGATTCCCGCCTTCCAGACTGTGTCGTAATTAGCCCGATACGGGATAAGTATTGTTCTTTGATAACTTATTTAACATCGCCGATTGCCTATTGGCTTTGAGGCGCCCCATCAACTGCTCATTTTAGTGGTTAATTGGAATTAAACCCTGCACTGGTTTATGGGGTGTGTTTTATACGGCTTGCGGACACCGGTAGCAATCAGTTTGTTCATCATAGACAAATTGACTTTTATCAAACAGCCCGGGTGGTTTGCCCGAGGCCTGTTTTTGAGAAGGTAGGATAACCTTTGTGTGCTCAGACTCGACTTTGTTCAGGTGTTCAATATTTGAGTACCCCGCATCTGCACAGGCGATTTTGCACTTTTTATCAAGTGTTTCTTCAGCTGCTTTGATTTGTGGAGCAAACTGATTTTGATCATTGGCATCACTGACGGCATCGACACTGACGATCAGACCGTTTTTATTATCGACAACACTTTGCATATTATAGCCCGGATGGGTGCCTTGGGGGCTTTGCATGACCGTGCTTTGCGGATCCACGCGATTGACTTGGCGCTCGTTGCCGTTTTTGGTGTGGCTGCTTCGGTCTGCAAGTTCGTCCAGAGCACTGACAATGGTCTGCTTCAGGCGTTGTTGTTGACCAAGTTCTTTGGGCATTTTAGCCCATGACCCTTGATCGGCTTCATCCTCATCGACCTGTTCACATTCGGCTAACAGTTGATTAATGCGTTGATCAATCTGTTGGAGCTGTTTTTGATACCATTTTTTCTTATGCTGTTGCTTTTTGCCGGCATTTGCACGGATCTTGGTACCGTCAACAAACAAAATGTTACCTTCAATCAGATCCAATTTCAAGCAATGACGGGCACATAACTTGAGTGCTTTTCTCAGAGCTTTTTTGTTTTGGCGGCGAAATTCAGCAATGGTTTTGTGATCCGGCTTTAAGTTTTTAATCAGCCAGATAAAGGCGATGTTATTGTAAGTGTCCCGCTCCAGTTTGCGAGAACTTTTTATGCCGTATGAATAACCAAATAAAAGCAGCTTGAGCATCAAACGGGGATGATACTGGGAGTTGCCGACTTTGCGCGTATCTAAGTCGATACCCAGTTCATTGAAACTCAATGCATCCACAAAGGCATCGTAAGCACGTACGGGGTGCTCTTCGGTAACATATTGATCAATGCTTTGTGGAAAAAGCATTATTTGCTTTTGATCTTGGCCGCAGCGATATGCCATGTTTATCTCCTTTTTAAAAACAGGTATATCACATATCGACGTGGTTAAGCAGTAGTAATTGCAGTGATTGATACATAATTACGACACAGTCTGCTTCGCGGGAAAGACGATATGGAATCAATGCTGATATTGGGAAATCATAAAAGGCGGGTGTTCGTATCCAGCATTAGTAGAGCCCCTGCGTATGCCGAATTAGGGTCGGCACTGAGGCCGCCCTTACTCTGACTTTACAGTTCTTCCTTTCCAAAAAGGAAATCGTTTCCCAATGTCACCCCTCCTATATTATCCCTTGTCCAGCACCTCGCGCACGGTTGCGGCCAGGGTCTGCATCACCATGGGCTTGAGGAGATACTTCCTGATGCCCTGTTGGCCGGCTTTTTCTTCGGTGATCTGCTCGCTGAATCCGCTGCAGAGAATTACCGGTATACCAGGCCGGACGGTCATCAGTTCGGCGGCCAGTTTTTCTCCGGTCATATTCGGCATGGTCATATCGGTAATCACCAGATCAAAATTGGCGGACTGGACTTTAAACAGCTCCAGGGCTTCAATGCTGCTGGTGCGGCATACGACGGAGTAGCCCAGGCGCTGGAGCATCTGCCGGCCCATGTCCACCAGGGCCTTTTCATCGTCAACAAATAAAATGCGCTCGTCACCGGTTGGAAGCTGCTTGATGTCCCCCACAGGGGTTTTCACCTCTGCCCGAATAACTTGAAGATAAACATCAAAGCGAGTCCCCTTTCCCGGTTCACTGTATACGGTAATGGCCCCGCCGTGACTTTTGACGATTCCGTGCACCACCGCCAGCCCCATGCCTGTTCCTTTATCCCGCCCCTTGGTGGTAAAAAAGGGATCAAAAATGCGCTCTTTGACCGCCGCCGGCATGCCGTGGCCGGTATCGCTGATCTTTAAGCAGAGGTAATCACCGGGGCTTATATCGAGCTTGCGGGCCTTAGACTCGGATTTAACGGCCACATCGGTCAGACTGACCTCAAGAGTGCCGCCGGTGTCACGCATGGCGTGGTCGGCGTTGGTGCAAAGGTTCATCAGCACCTGATGGATCTGGGTGGGATCGGCCAGGGTCGCGGATTTGCTGTCAATATTGCAGTCAATCTCAATGGTGCTGGGCATGGAGGCCCGTAGAAGTTTGATGGCCTCTTTGACAATCAGGGCCACCTGGACCGGTTTTAACTCCTGCTCCGCCTGGCGGCTGAAGGCCAGAATTTGCTTGACCAGGTCTCTAGCCCGGTTGCCGGCAGTGAGCACTTCCTGGATGTTGCTGTGCATCTCGGATCCGCTTTCGGCATCCGCCAGCGCCATTTCCGTGTACCCCAGAACGGCGGCCAGAATATTGTTGAAATCGTGGGCAATGCCGCCGGCCAGGGTGCCGATGGCCTCCATCTTGTGGGCCTGCTGCAGTCGGGTTTCCAGGTTTTTCTTTTCCTGCTCGGCCTGTTTTCTTTCGGAAATATCGCGCGATGCCCCCAGGATGGCCACCACTTCACCGGACTGGTCGCGCAGAAAACTGGCGGTTACCTCAACCCATAGCGTTGAACCGTCTTTGCGATACTGTTCGATGGCCAGGGTACGCGACCGAAAAGGATCGATCTTTCCATTCTTATCCCGGACCAGTTCCTCTGCAATAACCGCCGTGGCCTGTTCGTAGGATTCAGGTGTTAATATATCAGACAAATCGCGTTGCAGCATTTCCTCCGGCGTATATCCCAACATCCGCTCGACAGATGGACTGATGTAAATAAACCTGGACTGGGCAGGGTCAAGCGTCCAGATCACATCAGAGATATTATCTGCCAGAAGCCTATATCGCTGCTCACTTTTTCTGATTTCTTTAAATGAACGGGCATTGATGATACCGGCCGCCGTCTGGGCAGCCACACCCATCAGAACGCTGATATCACTTTGGGTCAGGAGCCGCCGTAACTTTTTGTTTTCCACCGCCAGAACGCCAAGTGCCTCCTTTTCGTAAACAATGGGCAAATAGACAAAAGATTGCACCGCCATCTGCCGGATGAATTCACGGCTTTTAGGAGAAAAATCCTGCTCAATTTCTGAAACATCATTGACTAAAAATGGTTTTTGTTCGTTAAAACACCTGACCAGATGACCCTGTGAGTGGGGAATGCCAAGATTAAATTCCGTACTCTCTATTATTTTCTCCTGTTCCCGGTTATAACCGAAGCCGGCGATATATTTCAGTCGATTCCCGTTCGGGTCAGTCAGCATAATCATGCCACGATCAAAATAAAGGTGTTTTCCCATAATCCCCACAACAGTATCAACAATCCTGTCCACATCCGGGATTCTGGTAACGGCCTGACCGATCTCTTGAATCAGCAAAGCATTGCTGTGCCGGATGTTCATCTCATCCAGCAGATCCTTGGCCGCATTGCCCTGGGTTTCGATGGTTTTAACCAGCTCTTTTTTTTCTAGTCGTCCGGCGCACCAAAACAATATCAAAGAAATGATCGCGCACACCGAGGCCGGAGTAAGCCAGGCAGTGCCCGGTAGAGTGTGGTAGGAAATCAGGGAAATCAGCAGACCGATGATGAGTGTGGCATTGCTCATCCGCTTCCAGATGAGAGACGGGGTTTTCGCCCAGGTGACAATGTAGCGGCAGTGGTTGTCTCCCTGGTGGAAACACTCCGGGTGTTCAATGGCGGCATATTTGTTAATAAAAATCCGGGCCACGGATTCGAGGGTGCCGATACGATTCCCACATTGATAGCGCTTTTCTGCCGTCCCCGTCCTGGGAGTGGAAATGATCTCGACCTTGTTGGCGCCCAGTTTTTTGGCCTTCATTACAGCGGCCCGTGACATGGTTCGGGCCAGTTTGCCCACCATCAGATAGACAGACGCCAGGTTGATCAACCCCATGGCATACTGTTTGGCCGGCCCCATTCTTTCAGATGATATGGTAAATCGGCCGGCGTCCCTGGCGATATGGGGATTGCCGGTCCGGGCAGTGATTATTTCATGGAATCTGTCCGTCTGCTGCTGGCTGAACCAGTGCCCGGGATCTTCCACCTCGTGCCTTGTCATCCCGGCCGACTGCAAAACAGAATCGATGTCGATGTTCGGATGATATTTCTTGAGATACTCAACGTAGGTTATGATAATGCGGCTGTTGTATAGCGGTTTGTTTTTGTCTACCGCTGAGCCCTTCGTCCGGTCCTTGTTCGGCGGTAACTTATCCATTCCGGGTTGCGGCACCAGCGAGGCACTCTGATTTTTGCTCTGAAGGTGTATAATCTCACCGGATCTATTGCCAGAGCCTCCGTGTTTATCTTCTTTAAAGAAATGAATAGGTTCGGCCATCGTCTTTTATACCGGTTTTCAAAAATAAATTCCGAAATACGGAAGGCTGGTATAAGTGGTTGTAGCAAAAAAACGTTCGAATAACGGAACGTTTTTTTGACAACCGCTATAAGATCTAAACTAAATGGTTTTGAATTTCCGGTATATCACCCATTTCCAACATCACGAGGCTTTGGGTAATATTTTGGGTACCCCCGCCCCCAGGCTGCTGGCAAACATGAACAGCATGCCCCGCAATTTGGGTGAATCTTCTTGAAACCGGATTCCCAGCGCGAGCGTTTTATGACCGTTGAAATGAATCTCGTGGCGCCATTTAATATTCCCCCATACCTTAAGCTCCATGGTCTCCCCCGGGAAGGTAACACGGATTTTACTGCTATCAGCGGTTTCCGGCAATGTTGCCAGCAGGTGACCGATGTGATCGCTCTGGCCGTTTAGCACGACACAGATACCTCCAATGGATATATCGCTGGAATAGCCGTCAACAATCAAAGGGTTTTTAAAGGAACCTTTGGGAGCCAGTTCGAGGTTCATTTTGATAGGCAATTGATACCGTTCGGCCTTGCGAACCGTTTGCGGTTGACTTGATTCTTCAGGTCCCGATCGAATTTTAAACAAATCGATCAGCGCCGGTTCAATATTGGGATATTCCCGGCACAGTTTCATCAGTTTTTGCCTGGAAATTTTGACCAGTTCAACATGGGTCACTGTTTTTATATCGGATTTGCAGGTTTGATCCTTTTTAAACGGATAAATCTCTCCAAAAAAGTCATCATCGGACAAAGAAATATTCCGCTTGCGGTGAACCTTTTCTTTGGTTTCTAAAGATGGATAAATCGAATCCTTCAAAGTTCCGGATACAATAAAATAAAGATCCGTTTCCATGTTTCCTGCTTTTTGGACGGCTTTATCGGCAAACAGACGCACTCTCACAAAACCTGAAATAATGGACAAAATTTCTTGGGGTGACAGTTTGTCGAAAAGCATTTTAAGCGGGGTCCCACTAAAAGGACCCTGCTTGAGAGCAGATAAAAACACCTGTATTTCCTGTTTGGATGGCAATTTAATAAGCCATTGCTGTTTTTTGGCAACCATTGCCTGGAGCATCTGGCCTGAAATAATGTAAAGTTCAGCTGCTTCTCCATAAGATTTGGCTGCCAGGTCGAGCAGCTCCTGTCTGAAAAGCAAATCGGCGTATTTTTTCAGCAGGGCGGGATGTTTGGGGAACTGTTTCAGTATGCTGGAAAAGGCCTCGATGGAATCAATCACAATTGATCCATCGATGATGTGCTCCGGAATGCTTTTCTCACCGATTAGCCGGTTCTTTTTGTTTTGAGTTTCGGATTCAGACATATGTTTTCCGCTCAAACATCCTTCCGGACACTGCCAGGGCTTTCGTAAAAATGATAAATTAACGTTTCGAAATTTCTGCAACCAATTGGGCGAAACCCCTGGGCTCAATGGGCTATTTAATATTTTAGATGGGAAATCTGATATAGCGGTTGTCAAAAAAACGTTCCGTTATTCGAACGTTTTTTTGCTACAACCACTTATACCAGCCTTCCGTATTTCGGAACTTATTTTTGAAAAGCGGTATAAAAGTTATCGGCACTTTCATTTAAATACTTTAGGGCAGGAATTATATTGGTGCGTTAATGGGGCTGCTGCTGGTCCGGTGAAGCGTGCTTGAAATTTGACTTGCCTAACGTGCTGATATTTTATTTAATTCTTGCAAAATCATGACAGTATCCCTTATAATTTTAACATGACCGTTATAAAACATCCAAAGAAGTCGATTCTTTTAAAGGTAATCCTGGTTCTGGCTTTGGGGGTAATGGTTTATATGGGTTTCTCACTGCGCATCAGGCAGAATTCCAACCCGGATCTTCCGCAATCAAGGCCTTCGGGGAAAAATAATTATATTTTTGACTATGCCCATATCCTGGATGACATAAAATCATCGACCGGAAAATATCTGGCCCTGATTAAAAAAGACTACGCCATTGAGGCTCTGATTGTCACGCTGCCGTCCTTGCCGCCATCCCACACCATCGAGTCGCTGGCGGCTGAGATTTTCAGTAACTGGCAAATTGGTAGCACCACCGGCGGTCGGGGCCTCTTACTGCTGTTATCCAATAAAGAAAAGCTCATTAAAATTGAAGTCGCCTATGAACTCGAGGATGTCTTTACCGACATTTTCAGTGGTTATATCGAAGACAAACAGCTAAAAGCCTATTTCTTAAGCGACCAGGTCGACATCGGCCTGGTCGCATTGATGGAAGAAATCGAACAGCGCAGCCAGATCAAGCATCAGGCAAATTATACGGTCGCTCAAATCGATCAGCTGGACACAGAATTGCTTTCCGGCGGAGCCGGCGCCAAGCGTCAATTAACCGATTACCGGGAAGAAGAAGTTTCAGCGGTTGGGCAAAATTATCCGCCGGGCCATACCCCGGATGAGGCCTGGCAAACACTAATCCGCAGCTGGGAAAATAAAGTGCGTGACCCGGATCTGGGCGTCTACACGGAAATTACCCGGCTGGCTTACCGGGATTTTAAGAATCTGCCCGACTCCCGCTACGAAGAGGATGTCGCCACTTACAAAAACAAGCCCTACGAGGTGATCGGCAACGATACCTACGCGGTTATCTTTTTTGGAAAAAAGAAGGGCTGGGACAATGCCCCCTTTTTATTTTGCCGGACGGCAGCCGGCTGGCAGTTCGATATTGTGCACCAGCGCAAATATGTTCGCATGGGGCGCAATCCCCACTGGGGCATTGAAAGGGCTGATCATCCCTATGTGACCCTGCTGGCTAAATGTCCTTTTTGGATGAACCAGGATATCCCCCGGGAAGGTGACGATATATACCGGATCGAAGACGACTACCGGCTGGCAAATGAGATTATCGGTCTTGAAAAAGCCTATGAAAGCCATCCGGACGATTTCGCAACCGTCATGCAGCTGGGGAAGCTGTATACCATAACGTCCCTGAGCCCGAAGAAAAGAATATCATTATTAAAAAAAGCCAAGGCGCTGAACCCCGACAGCCCGGAACCCTACAAATACCTGGGAATCGTGCATCTGGATGCCTTTTATCAATTTGAATCCGCCATAAAAGAAATGGAGGCCTATGTCAGTCGCAAGCCCGAAGACGTATTCGGGCACAACTATCTGGGCTACCTTTATTATCATGAGAAAGGATATAAAGCGGCCATTCAGGAACTCAATACAGCCGTGCAGTTAAGGGCCGACAACTGTTATGCCTATGCCAAACTGTCACGGACCTATGCCGGCCTGTATTTAGCCGCCTCCGCCATAGATCCGCGACGCGCTGGCTATCGCCGGAAGGCAGTTGAGATGTTTGAAGCGGCCTCTGCATCGGACTCTGCAGATCCCAGAAGGAATAAATGGCTGCAGCGGTATTTGTTCAAGAAAAAAATTTTAGAATAAAATTTTTACCCTGAAGCGTCGCCTAATTCTTTAAAACTGCCGTGCCAGGAGCATTTATCACAGAAGGTTTCGGTATCGTCGCAAACCTCGGGACAGCTCGATGGGTCCAAATCCGCGCTGAATTCAACATTACCATCCCGCCAGGAGAATTCATAGCTTTCGTATTCATCATCAGGGTCTTTAACATAAAAGTTATCACAACCACACTGCGGGCATTTCATTTTTTGTTTCTCCTTTCATTTTTCAAATCCCCCCTGACCCCCCTTTTTATAAAGGGGGACCGAGGGGGATTTTTTCAGTCAAAAATACCTCATGAAAATATAAGTTTCGATATAATCTCCTTCATAACCTCGGTCGTTCCCCCTCCAATGGAAAGCACGCGGTTATCGCGATACAATCGTTCCACCGGATAGCCGCGCATGAATCCATACCCACCAAAAATTTGTACGGCATCATAGGTCACCTTGTCACTGGTACTGCAGGCGAAATTTTTAGCCATGGATATCTCTTTAACCTGGTTGCGTCCGGCACCGATTTTGGCGGCCACCCGGTAGGTAAACTCCCGGCTGACTTCAACCAGGGTCGCCATGTCCACGATCTTGTGCCGCATTACCTGAAAGCCGGCCAGCGGTCTGCCGAAGGCTTCTCTCTGGCTGGCGTATCCTAAAGACGCTTCGAAGGCGAGCTGGGATGTCATATTGGCCATGACTGCCAGTTGGAGACGTTCGGATTGAAAATTTTCCATAATTCCGTAAAATCCCTGATTTTCTTCTCCGATGAGATTTTCAACCGGGACTTTACAGTTATCAAAAAAAATCTGGGCGGTATCCGATGCCCACCAGCCTGTTTTTTTCAATTTCTCTGATACGGAATATCCCGGTGTGCCGGCTTCAATCACCAGCAGGCTTATTCCCGAAGCCCCCGGTCCGCCGGTGCGCACGGCACAGGTAATCTGATCCGCACGGCAGCCGCTGGTAATAAAAGTTTTGCTGCCGTTAACGACGTAATGGTCATTTTCGCGCACGGCCGTGGTTTCCAGACCGGCCACGTCCGAACCGCCCCCGGGTTCGGTAATCGCCAGGGCCGCAATTTTGTCACCCGTAATTGCCGGTCTGGCAAAACGCTCTTTTTGGTCATCGGTCCCCTGGCTAAGAATCGGAGGAATCGCAATGTTCAAAGAACCCAGACCGGCGGCAAGGCCACCGGACCCGCATCGCATGATCTCTTCCCAGGCCGCAACTTGAAAAAAAATATCCCCGGGGGTTCCACCGTATTCTTCCGGATAGCCGATTCCCAGGATCCCAACCTCGCCGGCCTTTTTATAAAGATCGCGGGGAAATTCATTCATTTCCTCCCAATCCTCAACCTTGGGAACGATTTCCTGGTCAACAAATTCTTTCACCGATCGCCGGACCATATTGTGTGCGGGACCAAAGTACTCCTGAAAGGTGGCTTCATCACAGAATTCAAATTTCATTATTTTTCCTGGGTTAAAGATGAAGAAGAGCGCAACTTGAAAGTTTGTCGATGGTGAACCGCCGGATCGGCGATCGGTCACAACAGCCTGATTTTATAATATTAATTTTTGAATATAATGGTGCCGCCAACCGCCTGTCAAGACTTTTATCCAAGATTGAAGCCCTTGTTGACAAATTCTCTCTCTTGTGGCTTTCATTGCGGCACTTGTATCGGATTAATTGGAATATAGAGAGAACTGGTTTATATGGATAGCAATCTAATTTGGCTCGCGATTATCGTTCT
>Ga0316192_10001766_pt1 | contig 15974 bp, 11 predicted proteins | sample MerIslwburrow_MG_FD_204931 | JGI IMG/M metagenome (GOLD analysis project Ga0316192, IMG submission 204931) | Coastal sediment microbial communities from Maine, United States - Merrow Island worm burrow | ecosystem: Environmental > Aquatic > Marine > Coastal > Sediment | place: USA: Maine...
TTTTAAAGCCCGAAGACGAGGTTTCCAACGGTGAAACCGTGTCGGTCCTGGTCAAGGAAGTTGATCTTGAAAAAAGGCGTTTATCGTTGAGTATCAGAGACGCCGAAGGCGATCCATGGATCGATGTCTCAGAAAAATACACGGCCGGCCAGGCACTTGAAGGTATTTTGGAAAAAAAAGAAAACTTCGGCTACTTTATCACCCTGGAGCCCGGCATCACCGGACTTCTTCCAAAGTCGAATATTCGCAGGCTCAGCGAACCGGCAGTCGTAGAAAAACTTAAAGAGGGCGATTTAATACCGGTCCTTATTGAAAGCATAAATCCCGGCGAAAGGAAAATAACCCTGGCACCCGGCAACGCGGCCGATGAGCAAAACTGGCAGACCTTTACCGACAGATCGAATTCCGTCATGGGGTCTTTGGGCGAGAAATTACAGCATGCTTTGTCCAAGAAAAAAAACGATTAATTGGACCCTGAACAAAAGGCTCGATGAAAATCATTGAAGCAAAACAAGTGACAAAAACCTACACCGTTGACCACCGGGAGATCCGTGTACTGGACGATATCTCGCTGTCCGTATCCGAGAGTGAATTTTTGGTTGTGGAGGGAAGCAGCGGCAGCGGCAAAACGACCCTGCTAAGCTTGCTCTCGGGACTGGACAAACCAACGTCCGGGCGAGTTTTTCTGCAGGAAAAGGATATCACCGATAAATCCGAAGATGATCTTGCACAACTGCGAAAAGATATGATCGGCTTTGTATTCCAGTCCTTTCATCTGATACCTTCCTTGACCGCAATAGAAAACATTATGTTTCCGGCCGAACTCAAACGCGACCCGGCAGCCCGGGAAAAATCAAAAAAGCTGCTGCAGCGCATGGGACTTGACAAAAGAAGCGGCAATTTTCCGCATCAGCTTTCGGGCGGCGAGATGCAGCGGGTGGCCATGTGCCGGGCGTTGATCAACAATCCGAAGATAATCTTTGCTGATGAACCCACCGGCAACCTGGATTCTGAAAACGGTCGCGCCATCCTTGAATTGTTACTTGAATATCAGAAGGAATCCCGCACCACGATGGTTCTGGTGACCCACAGCATCGACATCGCCAAGATGGCAGATCGGATGATCGTCCTTCAGGACGGTCGAATTACATCCGGGTGATGATTCGGCTAGATCGGAAATAACAAATTACAATATTCAAATCTCAAATAAGATCAAAAACCAATTTTTTGGAATGGATTCACTAGAGTGAAACCCAACTATCTACATATCCATTTCATCGGACGTCAGATTATCAGGTCGCGAAGGCAGGCTTTTGTTTTTGTGCTGTGCGTGGCGCTGTCCATTGTCACCCTCATTTCTTTAAACGGTTTTTCTGCGAGTGTGCGTACTTCCATGCAAAAAGATGCAAAAAAACTGCACGCGGCAGATATTATCATTCACTCGCATTACGATCTATCTCCGGCCGTCGTCGACGCTGCTGCCCGGCTCGAGGCCGGCAACGAAATTAGGGGCACACGGGTCTGGGAATTTTATTCGATGGTGCGCCCTCAAAACAATCAAGACTCTTTGCTGGCGAAGCTCAAAGTGGTTCAACCGGGCTATCCTTTTTACGGCAAGGTGGCGCTGAAATCAGGTCGAGACTTCAGCAGCGTTCTTAGCGAAGGCAGCATCATTGTGGCCCCGGCCCTGTTGGATCGTCTCAAACTTGATGTGGGTGCCCAATTGCACGTGGGCAATGCCGTCCTGAAAATCAGCGATGTTGTGCTTACGGAACCGGACCAGCCGGTGAATTTTTTCTTTCTGGGCCCCCGGATTTTTATTTCCGCCGTTGATCTTAACCGGCTGGACCTTCTGAAAAAAAGAAGCAGGGTCAGTTACAACTATTTGATCAAGGTCTTCGATCAGAGCCAAATCGACGCGATTGCAGGCCGGCTGCGGGCCGTTGCCGATGAAGAGCAGGAACATGTCGATACGTTTCGTACGGCAAGATCCGGTGTGAAACGGTTTTTTGACAATCTGCTTTTTTTTCTGGGTCTCATCGGTATTTTCACCCTGTTGCTGGCCGGTGTCGGTATCCAGAGCGCTCTGGCCGCCTTCTTAAAGGAAAATGAAAAGACCATCGCGATCATGAAAACCATCGGTGCCACAAGCCGGTTCTTTACTCGCCATTACATTGTTATTCTCTCTGTTCTCGGTTTAGGAGGAACGCTGCTGGGACTTTTCGGAGGATTATTTCTTCAAAATGTCCTGAATGTCCTTTTTGTCGGATTAGTACCGCCCAATGTGCAGCTGCACATCTCTTGGCAAGCGGTTATCCAGGGACTCGGCCTGGGAGTATTTGTGGTGGGTCTGTATTCATTTTTACCACTTTATCGACTGAAAGATATCAAACCGGTGGTGGTGTTCAGAAAAGAAACCATCCCTACCCAAAAAGGCCGGCCTTTTTACCTGATTGCAGTTTTACTGTTTGCCTTTTTTCTGATGCTGGTACTCTGGCAAGTCCAGGACATCAAGACCGGACTGTATTTTGTCGGCGGTGTCATCCTGCTGATTATCATCAGCGCCTTTTTAGCCGGAACGGTGCTGTATATCCTGAAGCGACTGAAGGTAAAAGTTTTGATAATACGTCAGGCTATCAGAGGTTTGTACCGGCCGAAAAATGCGACCAAACCGATAATTATTACATTGACGGCCTCACTATCCGTCATTTTTTCAATTTATCAGATCGAACAAAATCTGGATACCGCCTTTATCCAATCTTATCCTGCAGCTGCACCCAATCTTTTTTTTCTGGATATCCTACCCGCCCAAATGGAGCGGTTTTCTGATACGCTGGGTATGAAGGTCCAATATTATCCGATCATCAGAGCCCGGATACAGACCATAAACGGTGAAAAAATTAATCGGCAAAAAGAGCGACAGCGGCGCAGCGATAATCTCGCCAGAACATTTAACCTCACCTATCGCAACTACCTGCTGGAAGATGAGATGATTGTTAAAGGCAGACGCCTTCACAACGACGACTGGGGAGATTTACAGGTTTCAGTGATGGACACGGTGGCTAAAATCAAAGATATGGATGTCGGTGATCGCATCACTTTCAACATTCAGGGAGTTCCGCTGCAGGCCAGGATATCCAGTATTCGTACCAGAACCCGGGAATCGATTCGGCCGTTTTTTTATTTTGTATTTCCCGAAAAAACTTTGCGGGATGCCCCCCAAACGATATTTACCGCCGTAAAAGTTCCCCGAATTCGGATACCGGTAATTCAAACAAAAATCGCAGCAAATTTTCCCAATATCAGTACTATTGATGTTACCGAAACCCTCAAGATTTTCACCCATGTAATGAGAAAGCTGTCATTAATTGTTCGCTTTTTTGCCTTATTCAGTATGGTTGCCGGTATTTTAATCATTCTTTCCTCTGTTTTGGCCACCCGATTTGCCAGAATCCAAGAAGCGGTTTATTATAAAATTCTGGGTGCCAAAAGCGCTTTTGTGGTTGCCGTGTTTACCCTTGAGAATCTCTTTTTGGGTCTGGTAAGCGCCGTTCTGGCCCTGGTGCTTTCCCAGACGTGCAGTTGGATAATCTGTTCAAAAGTGTTCGATATTTCATATAAGCCGTTTCTTGTGGAAAGCTTTTATTTGATTGCCGCAACAGTTCTGCTGATCGTCGCTGTTGGATTGCTGCCTTCTATTTCCATTCTGCGCCAAAAGCCGGTTGTTTTCCTGAGAAATCAAAGCCAGGAATGAGGCAATTGAATGACGAGTGATGAAGGACGAGTGACGATGGAGGAAGGAAGGAATCGCTTAGCTCTGTCTTTAGATATTTGAGTGTTATGAAAAAATTTATACCTGTTTTATATTTCATTTTATTTCTGGTTCTTTTTATCCCAGGATGCGGCAATGAATCAACGCCGCCTTCTGATCCTAAGGCACCGGATTATGAGGGAACTATTGTTGCCGTGGGCGACAGTCTCACCGAAGGATTAGGCGTTGCAGAAGAACTTGCCTACCCGGCTTTGCTTGAAAAAAAATTGCGGTCCAATAGCTATCATTACCGGGTCGTTAATGCCGGTGTCAGCGGGGAGACTTCCAGTGGAACCCTTGCAAGAATCAAATGGGTTTTAACATTGAAACCGGATATCGTCATCCTGGTCATCGGCGCCAATGACGGCTTTCGGGGCATTGATCCCGAGTTGATAAAAACAAACATTCTCACGATTGTCAGGGCTCTCAAAGAAAAAAAGGTGATTGTTTTGCTTGGGGGTATGCAAATGGGGCAAAACCTGGGGAAAGAATACATTACCGCTTTTGAAAAAATTTATCCGCTGGTGGCCCGGGAGGAACGCGTCGGTTTAGTTCCGTTTTTTTTGACGGGTGTTGCCGCCAATCCCAAACTGAATCAGACCGACGGGATTCATCCCACGGCAGAAGGATATCGGGTTGTCGTCGACCATATTTTTCCATATGTGATCGAGGCTATCGAAGCCCACAAAACAAATTCAGGATTACCCTAAAGCCACACGCTGGACCACGTCATATAGGCATTTAACTAATTGGATTTGAAGTATTATTGTATTAAACAACTTATGAAAATTCCAAGCACCAAACACCAAATCTCAAACAAATCCCAATGACCGAAATTCAAATTTAAAAACATGAAAACGGCATCAACATTAGATACTCACCACAATGTTTGGATCATTGGAATTTCGAATTTGAATATTATTTGGAATTTGGGTTTTGAGAATTGGGATTTTAGGGCTAAAACGATAGTAATGAATTGCTTCAATCTGACTGGGTAATTATCATCTTTGAAGTTTCCCTACAACCACCCGGTACCGTGCTTGACACCGGCAATGTCGGTGCCTAGATTAAGCTGATATTACGACACATTAAACCATAATCGAATTTGCTGCGGGCGCTTTTGAAAGGAGAAATATGATGAAGGGCTTTTTAAAATGGGGTGCAATTATTGTCGGATGCTTTGTGGCGGTCATCATTGCCGCCCTAGTTCTCATACCCATGTTTGTCGATGTCGCAAAGTACAAACCTGTTCTCGAAAGTAAGGTCACGGAAGCAACCGGTCGGCCCTTTTCGGTGGGAGATGATCTTAGCCTGTCCCTCTTCCCCTGGGCCGGCGTTTCTTTTTCAGATCTGCGTTTAGGCAATCCGGCCGGATTCACCGAAAAAGATTTTGTCAAAGTGAAATCTTTTGAAGTCAGGGTAAAACTTTTGCCGCTTCTCAGCAAAGATATTCAAATCAAACGCTTTGTGTTAAACGAACCGCAGATCGTGCTGGTAAGAAACAAAAAAGGACTTGAGAATTGGACCCAACCGAAACCACCGGCCCAAGATGCACCTGAAGAGAAGACGCCACCGACCGAAACGGCCCCGGGTGGGATGGGAATTCCGATCAGCGCCCTGGCCGCCGAAAATGTTGCCATTAACAATGGGTCGGCCCTCTGGATCGATCATACCACGGACACAAGAAAAGAAATTACAGATATAAGTTTGATCTTAAAAGACGTATCGCTGAATCGCCCTGTCAAGCTGATCTTTTCAGCCCAGCTGGACAAAAAACCATTGTCTCTTGAAGGGACTGTCGGACCGGTGGAGACAGGTTTGAAAGAAGGTAAAATTGCGCTGGATTTATCTTTAAAAGCCCTTAAGCAGCTGGTTTTGCGCCTGAAAGGCAATCTTGAAAATCCCGTCACCAGTCCCGGAGTCGATCTGGACATCGAACTCGCTGAATTTTCGCCGCGAATGCTGGTGTCAGAATTGGGCCAGGAATTTCCGGTGGCCACCACAGATCCCGAGGCCATCAGCCGCCTAGCTCTCAAAGCTCACGTAAAAGCGGACGCAAAGAAAGTATCCCTGACCAATGGCAATATGGAACTGGATCAATCCAGGTTGAAGTTTTCCGCTGAGGTGGCTGAATTTTCCAAACCGAATCTCAAATTTGATCTGGATCTGGATCAAATTAACCTGGACCGATACCTGCCCCCCAAGAGCGAGCAACCATCCCAGGAAAAAACTTCCGAGTCCGCAGGATCCGTTAAGAAAAAAACCGATTATGCTCCTTTGCGGCGGCTGATACTCGACGGTGCCGTAAAAATAGCGAAACTTACGGTAAATAAAGCCAAGATAGAAGATGCCGTGCTTCAAATCAAAGCCAAAGACGGCGTATTCAACCTGGATCCCATGAATTTAAAGATGTATCAGGGAAATGCAGCCGCTAAAGCCGTCTTGAATGTCGCCAAAGATACACCCCGTAGCAATATAAAATTACGACTCAATAAAATCCAGGTTGGCCCCTTGCTGCAGGATGTTTTGGAAAAAGACTTTCTGGTGGGTGCAACCAACGCCGACATCACCATGGCCATGGTCGGCGATGATCCTGAAAAAATCAAAAAAACCTTAAACGGCAAAGGCGAGCTACAGTTCAATGACGGCGCCATCGTCGGCATCGATTTGTCCGCCATGGCCCGTAATGTCGGAGCCGCTTTTGGCCTGGCCAAAAAGGGTGAAGAGCGGCCACGGACGGATTTCACCGAGCTTCTGGTGCCTTTTACAATCAAAGACGGCGTTGCCCACACGCCCCAAAGCAGCATCAAGTCACCTTTTATCAGGATTACGGCGGTTGGAACCGCAGATTTGGTAAAAGAAACCCTTGATTTCCGGGTGGATCCTCAAGCCGTTGCCACGATCAAGGGCCAGGGTGATGAGAAAAATCGTTCTGGCATCATGGTACCGGTACTGGTATCCGGAACTTTTTCGGAGCCAAAGTTTCGCCCGGACTTAAGTGCAGCCACCCAGCAGCGCATCGAAAAAGAGATCTTCGAGTCCAAGGAGGTCCAAAAAGTTTTGGAAAAAGAAGAGCTCAAGCCTTTAGAGCAGAAAGCCAAAGGCCTGCTCAAGGGGATATTGGGAAATTAGTTATGATGAAATTAATTCGAACCGTTCCGGCAATTGCAGTCTTAGCCATCGGTCTCCTGTTGGCAGGATGTGCCGGCCTTGGAAAACCTTTGGAACCGCCGCGTGTTTCGCTGGCCGATATTCGGGTAGAGGATTTTAGCGGCTTTGAAACGGTTTTCCAGATCCAGTTGCGGGTCATAAACACCAATGATGTGGATCTGAAAGTCAAAGGCATCGAGGCGGAGCTTGAGATCAATGGCCAATCATTTGCCGCCGGTGTATCCAACACCCCCGTGAAAATACCCTCCTTTGGCACGGAACTCGTGACGGTTGCGGTATATTCATCGGTCATCAAAATGTTTAAAAGTGTTTACGGCCTGCATGAATCTGAAGAACTGAAATATCGTTTAAACGGCAAAGTCAGAGTGGCAGGTGATAACGTACTTGCGACCACACTTCCCTTCGAATCCGAGGGCGTGGTAACATTGAACGGTTCAAAAAAACCGGAAAAAAGATAAAAATGAAACTCGGAATCATCGGCCTGCCACAATCCGGTAAATCCACTGTTTTTGAAGCCCTGACAAAAAACATGCCTGACATGACCCACAAGGGTGAAAATCGAATCAGTACCATCAGGGTCCCGGACAGCCGGATTGATATATTAAGCGAGATGTATCGCCCCCAAAAGACGATCTATGCCCAGGTGGAGTATTTTCTTCCAGGCACCGGCGGCGCAAATAAAACTCAGGCTAAAGAGCAGAGTGTCTGGGCCGCGACGAGAGAATGTGATGCATTGATTCATGTTATTCGCAATCATACAGGCGCGGGTTTTGAAAAAACAGCGCCTTACGAAGATTTTAGGAATATTGAGCAGGAGTTGATTCTGGCGGATCTGGTTGTAGTCGAAAAGCGTCTCGAACGGATCGAACTAGATCATAAACGCGGCAAAAAAACAGACCCTCGGGAGCACACGCTTTTAATCGAATGCCGTAAAAATCTTGAAAATGAAATCCCTTTGCGCAGGGTGACCGAGCTTGCATCCGCCCGCGAATTAAGAGGCTTTACATTATTATCCGCAAAACCGATGCTGGTTCTGTTCAACAATGATGAAGAAAACAACGGCATGCCGAAAGTAAACCGCCTCACTGACCTGGAAAACTGTCTGGTTATCAGGGGCAAACTCGAACAGGAGCTTGCTCAGATGTCCACCGAAGAAGCAGTCGAATTTCTAAATGAATTCAATATCAGCGAATCCGCCATGAACAGGGTCATCCGCGAATCTTACAATGTTTTGGGGTTGGTCTCATTTTTCACCATCGGCAAGGATGAGGTCAGAGCCTGGACCATAAAAATCGGAACCCAGGCGGTGGACGCAGCCGAGGTGATTCATTCGGATATAAAAAAAGGCTTTATTCGCGCAGAAGTTTTGTCCTATGATGATTTAATGGAAGCCGGGACCTATGTGGACGCCCGAAAAAAGGGAACTGTCCGGCTCGAAGGCAAAACCTATGAAGTCAAGGATGGCGATATCATAAATTTTAGATTTAATGTCTAAGCAAATATGTCGTTGAAACGCAAAATAGCCCTTACCGTGCGCATTCTTCTCGTGCTCACCGTGCTTATGGTCGGTCTAGGGGCCGGATTATATTTATTCCTTCCACACTATTTAGAGTCCAGAATCATTCCCCAACTTGTGGCAGAAACCGGAATTGCGGATTTTGCCTTTAAAGTTCGCCATATAGGCATCTATGGCGCCGATCTGGGTGCTTTGCGAATCGGACCGGAGCAAAAACCGGCACTTTTAATCCGGTCCGTACAGATCGACTATACGCCTAAAGCGCTTTATCAGAAAAAAATTGAAAGAATGACCTTAAGCGGAATTGAACTGTACGGCGAATTAAAAGACGGAAAATTTAACCTGCGCAGCATCGATCTCGATAAAGCTCTAACCAAGCTGCGGTCTAACCGGGGATCGATGCCGGAATCAGAGAGTGATTTGCCTCTCATCATTCTGAGGGAACTTGAGATTCGAAACGCTGTCATCTTTTTTGAAATCGATGACCAAACCTACCGGATGCCCTTTGAAATCAGTATTGCTCCTGAACAGGAAGATTACAGCCGTTTGAACCTCACGGTCTCAATGTATCCCTTGGGGGAATGGATTCATGCTGAAGCGAAAATCGATTTAAAGCAGCAAGATATCAATTTAAAGTTAGCGGCAGCCTCGCTGGATCTGAACAGATTTACCGGTCTGGTGCAAACGGTTTCAGATTTAATGCTTTCCGGTAAGCTGGATTTGAAGGCCACTGCTCATTTGAAGCTGGCGCCTTTTAAGATTTCATCGTTCGATGCCTCTGCAGAACTTCAAAACTACAAAATCAGATTAAACAATTTACGACTACAAAATATTCCCAGTGCCGATCAAAAAGAATTACCCTTTAAAATCAATCTATCGAAAATCGCCGCTGACGATTGGAAAGTAAGCGGCTCAGCCATATCGGCAACCTCGCCGTTACCCTTCACGCTTTCCGAATGGCATGGCAGGATCAGAACAAACGGAAACCAGGTTGAAAGTACCGGAAAATTCAACCTTGAATTGCTGCCGTCATCGGTCTATAAAAACAACCTGCTGCCGGTTGAAGTATCAGCATCATTGCCGTTGCACGGAAGTTATACAGCTGAATATCGTGAAGGTGGAAGCCTGCAATTCAGTATCACGAATACCCCCTCCAAACAATCCAGGGACCCTGCCGCCCGCTTCAAATTTAACCAATATGAGATAACTGCCGGGATGCCGGCAATTGATATTTCCGGTAAGGGAAAACTCGAGGATCTGTCGACGGCGTATGCGATCAGTGTTCCAAAAGTCATGATTGCTTCTCAAACACAGACGATTCACCTGCCCCAGGTCGTTTTAAGAGGCACGGCGGATTTGGGCAAAAACGGCAACGTCTTTGCGGAAGCAACATTTAAACTCCAATCACCGAATACTCGCATACTGCTTTCGCCTGCCCGGATAAATATCACAGACGTTACCATATCCGGTCAGGTAAAAACAAACATCAACGGCGCCATCGATCTTGGGGGGTTGCTGCAGTTTACAGGTGCCGGTGTTACCGTGCCGGAAACGGGTGTCAAAATCAGCGGGGCGCGGGGGGTAGTTCCGTTAAAGTGGCCTCCTGGAAAACAAATGAAAAATGGTGATATTTCAATTGCCGCCCTGTACTATAAACAAATGAACTTTGGAGAAATCAAGGGCAAAATTCAACAAACCGCCGCCGGTTTTGCTTTTGAAGGCCGACAGATCAACCGCCTGCTGCCGGAGATGTCACTGAAGTTTAATGGAGATGCCAGGCTTTTGGATACCAAAAATCCGGTGACGAACATGAATTTTACACTTCTTCGCCCGGATCACGCAGCTGAAATCGACCTCGGTAATTTCTTTCCGGGGTCTAAAGGCGTCAAAGTAAATGGAAAACTGATGCTCACTGGAGATCTGGCTGCAGACAGTTCCGGAATCGAGGGTTCCATTGATTTGCAGGTGCAAAACGCTAGCGTGCGGATGGAAAAAGGTAAATTTGCAGTTGAAGGCATTCAGATGTCCCTCTCAATCCCTGAGTTACCCAAGATACGCAGCGCCGCCGGACAACATCTGGTGTTTTCCAAACTAGCACTAGGCGATCTGGTTGCAAAGGACGGTAGAATTGATTTTCAGATTGAATCCGCACAATCTTTTTTGATTGAAAAAACGCACTTTATCTGGTGTGACGGCAACGTCGATACCCAGTCGATGCGAATATCTCCCGGTGTGGAGGATTATCGCATAACCTTTTACTGTGACCGTCTAAAACTGGCGCAGGTTTTGGAACAATTCGGTGCGGCCACGGCTGACGGCGAAGGAGCGGTTAACGGTCGAATACCGCTGCACTACAAAAATGGTAAGATTCGTTTTGACGATGGTTTTCTTTTTTCTACACCGGGAAATGGCGGTAAAATTCACCTCAAGGGGACCGAAATCCTGACAGCCGGTATTCCACCAAGCACCCCCCAGTATGTTCAAATGGAGCTTGCCAGAGAAGCATTAAAGGATTATGATTATTCCTGGGCCAAGTTGAACATAGCCTCTGAAGGAGAGGAGCTGTTGTTGCAGATGCAGATGGACGGCAAACCCGCCAAAATGCTTCCCTTTGTCTACAGGAAAGATATCGGCGGCTTTGTTAAAGTTGAAGCGGATAGCAAAGGTTCAAAGTTTCAGGGCATTCGTCTCGATGTCAACTTTCGGCTACCGCTTGACAAGATGCTGCAATATAAAGGTCTCATAAAAATGATCCAATAACCCAATTCATAAGCCACCGGCTTTGCGGTGAGAATTAAAAATGGTCTACCGTTACCGCGATGGCGTGCTTAATGGGCGCAAATCTGATCGATGCCGGCGGCTCATGAATTGAGATAAAAATTTTTAAAAATCAGCGGCCACCAGCAGAGGTGGTCTCGGCCCCTTCCAGGGGCCATCCTCATACCCCCAGCTCTGCTGGTGGTCGCTGATTCAAGGAGCAAGGTCATGATAAAAAGAAGTCACATTTTGCCGGCAGCGCTTATTTTATTAGTTTCGTATGGCTGCACGCAGCACAGAGTGGAGGTGGCACCCGTGGAAGTAAAACCCATTCATATCACCATCGATGTCAATGTCAAGGTAGACAAAGCGCTGGGTGATTTCTTTGGTGATGTTGATTCTGCTGAAGAAAAAATTAGGACGAAGTCTACCTCATCCGAGTAAAAAAAATGGCGGTCCCAGCTCAATAATCAAGGAGATTTAATTATGAAGCTTAAAAAGGTCATAGCTGTATTATTTGTATTTTTTCTGGGTATATGGATAAGCGATGTGTATTCTGCAGATAGCATCAAGCAGCGTATGATTGATCGGCTGCCGGTAATTAATGATTTGAAAGACCGCAGGATCATCGGGGAAAATAATTTAGGCTTTCTGGAATTTGTCGGCAACCAGAAAGAAAAAACCAACGTTGTGGCAGCAGAAAATATGGACCGCAAGTCAGTATATGAGGCAATCGCCAAAAACCAGGGAACCAACGTTAAAGTGGTTGGTCAACACCGCGCGATTCAGATAGCGGACAAGGCCCTTGCCGGCGAATGGCTGCAAGATGCCAATGGTAAGTGGTATCAGAAAAAGTAAAGACGATTATACGCCTTATTGGGTTCAAAAGGAATGCGGTCGATCAGAATAAAAAAGACAGAGCGTAGCGATACCTCAAATCTTCATTCGTCATTCGTCAATCATCATTTTGGTTCCGGCTTCGCCGGGTTAGGGTCTACTTAACGCCGGAGATGATTTCAGCCCTTGCCCCAGGTACCGGGTTTTCCTTGCTTACATAAACATCCCGCCGTCAACCACAATGGTTTGCCCTGTAATAAATCCGCCATGTGCGATGATGCTGTAGGCCACTTCGGCCACGTCTTCCGGTGTCGCGACCCGGCCCAGGGGCGTGCCCTCCCCCAAACGCTTGACGTGGTCCTCGTGACCGGCCACCCAGCGAGTCTGCACAATGCCGGGCGCAATGCCGTTCACCCGGGCCTCCGGCGCCATTACCCGGGCCAAAGATTTGGTCACACTGATTCCGGCAGCTTTGGAAGCCGCATAGGCAATGGAGCTTCCCAGGCCTGTCATTCCCGCCACACTGGTAATATTGATGATACAGCCTTTTTGTCTTCTTATCTCATCCGCCGCCGCACGGCAGCAAAAAAACATGCCTTTGACATTGACGCTCATCACGCGATCCCAGTATTCCTCTTTCAAGCCTTCGAGGTCATGTTGATCAACGAAATCAGTGACCCCCGCACAGTTGACCAAAATGTCCAAGCGGCCGAATTTGGCGATAGTCTCCGTCACCATTTGCCGCACGCGTCCGTCATGCGCCACATCGGCGCGATACAGAAGACTTTGAACGCCCAGGGCCTCACAATCCCTCTGGGTTGCTTGGGCCTCCTTTTCCGAGCGCGAATAATTGATCGTTAGATTGACGCCTTCCTGGGCCAAACGCAGAGCGGTGGCCCGTCCAATACCGGTTCCTGAGCCCGTGATTAATGCGGTTTTGCCATCTATCATCTCATTCCTCCTATTAAAGTTGTTTATTCGATTAGACTGGCCGCTTTTGAGGCCGACGGCTAGGCTGAGCTCTGAACCTGTGAACGGCTGCACATTCTTTACTGTGTCATCTTGACCCGGGCGAATCAATAGGATGGTCAGATAAACCCACTCCCGCCGATCATGGTTGGCGAATGAATTTCGCATCCAGTTTCATTTTGAAATTTATCATATGGATTGTGCTGTGTAAATACCTCCGTTGACGCCTGGCATTCAAAAAGATGTGGGTCAGATCTTTGATTTTGACATTTCATTTTTCATTCATATTTATTTGTCAAATTTAAAGATCTGACCCCTATCCTTAATTTCCAACATAGCCGAAATATCTTAGGCCAATAAAACTTGTGATATCCATTATCCCTACAAGGACAGCTGAGTTCCATGCATCTGCTATTTATTTGCAACGTTAGTTAAAACGGCCAGAGGATCGGGATAAACGCAGAGCCGAGCAGCAACACGAGCAGATTGAGGGGGATACCCAGTTTCAGGTAGTCCGAAAAGCGATAACCACCCGGTCCATAGACCAAAAGGTTTGTCTGGTAACCAATGGGTGTCGCAAAGCAGGCACTGGCCCCAAAACAAACGGCCATTACAAATGGTCTGGGATCGACCCCGATCCCAATGGCGGTGGATATGGCAATCGGAAAGAGGAGAACGGCCGTGGCATTGTTGCTCAGTATATGAGTACTTATACTGGCCAGCAGGATAAATCCGCCGAGAACAACTATCGGCGGGAAACCGGAGAAAATTCCCAGATAAGCATCGGCGTATAATTGACTGGTCCCGGTTTTTTCCATGGCCGTACCCAGGGCAATGGTTCCCGCGATGAGCATCAAAACATCCGCCTGAATAGACCGATAGGCATCACGCAGTTGGAGGCAACCGCTCAGAATCATCAGGAAAGCCGCAGTCAGAGCACAAATCATAATGTCAGCCAAGCCCAGACTGGCCACGGTGATAAGGGCGGCAAAAATGAGTACCGCCTTCCAGGCTCTTCTTTTTTGAACGATTTCATGATGCACATCCTCGGCAATTATAAAATTCGCCCCACCCCTTAAGGTTTCCAGTTTATCTGCACGACACCACACCAGGATAATATCACCTACTCTGAGTTTCACATCATGAATTTGTTTTTCGGTGTAGTGCAAGCCGCTTCTTTTTATAGCGATGATATGAAGGCCGAGGTCACGCTTGAGATAGGATTCCAAAAGCCTTTGGCCCAGCAGGGAGGATTGGGGCGGAATGATCAACTCCACCACGATGGATTCCTTTTGACCGACACCGAAAGAGAGCCCTTCCTCTGACCGGGGCAGTTCGACATCATCGTGATGGAGGATTTCGACAAGATCATTGGCGGAACCTTTGACCAGCAGCAGATCATCAGCGGCAATGGTGACAGCATCTCGCGAAGGATGAAAGATATGGGAATAGCGTATCAGTTCAAGCACCTCAAGATTCGGATATTGCTTCGCAAACACATTGGCGGGATCTTGATCGATGAGAGCACTGCCCCGGGGAATCGCAAATTCAGCCAAATACCGACGGTGTTCACTATTCTCAAGTTCGCAGGTGGGATTTAACAGCTCGGGCATAAAGCGCGGCGCGGCGACCAGCAGAAAAGCGATGCCAATGGCTGCGATGGGAACGCCCAGCGTCGAAAGTTCGAACATGCCGATCGCTCCATACCCGTTATTGGCGCTTAAATCACTGATAATGATATTGGTTGAGGTGCCGATCAGCGTACAGGTCCCGGCCAATATCGAAGTGTAGGATAACGGTATGAGTATCTTTGAAGGGCTGAGACCAAATTGACAGCACATTCGCATAACCACCGGAATAAAAAGAACGACCACGGGCGTGTTGTTGATAAATGCGGAAGCGACCGCCACGGTCAACAAGATCACCAACACGGCAAGCTTGGCGTTGCCGCGCGCAATCGCGATGACTTTTTGGCCGATATATCCCACGGCACCGGTTCGAACCATGCCCTTACTAACCAGAAACATGGAGCCGACCGTTATGACCGCCGGGTGGGCAAAACCGGCCACAGCCTCAATTGGGGTCAGCACCCGGCTGATCATCAGCATTACCATGATTCCGATGGCCGTTAAAGCCACCGGAATTTTTTCAGTGGTTAGCAAATACAGGGTAATAATTAAAATTACGGATACAATCCAGATCGTCATCGTATGTCTGCGCTCCGAGGCGGACAAGAATTTATCTTGCTGTCGGTAGCCCTTGCAGGCGGCTGTTTCGAACTTAAGCCGGCGATTTTCAATTGGGCTGTCGACAACATAAAAAAGGAGAGCGACCTTTCTTAAAAAGGTTCGCAAACTTGAAAGAAATTAATCATTCCTGCATGCTTATCAAGCAGAATTAGTGATATAGAATCCTGGACTTAGCAGGTGTGATTTCTTGCAGCGGGGACAGCGACCAGGCCGGGTAAAGCGCTGACGCTTTTCAAACACATATCCGCAGATAAGACACTCGGCAGGGCGAATTGTCAGTTTTCTACCCTTGACCGCCAGCGACCGCGCAATGTGGCAAAGGTGCTCAATCGCCTCTTTTTCCTTGATTCCCACTTCCCGCGACAATTCCCGAGCATCCATTTCCCCATCAGTCAAAAGCTCAATTATTTGTTGACGCAAGGTCGGCATTTTTTATGACGAAAAAAAGAATGAAATTGATTTCGTGGGCAAGGTGTTGCTTTGCTTGTAAGATATAGAAAAAGACAGGATACCGCTTTAATTCCGCATTCCGCCTTCGCGCCATCCTCCCCCCAAAAACCGAGCAACCCCAAATTTACTTAAGAATTGCGCGCTTCTTTCAACCTTCACTAATCTCTTCTTTCAGAAGGCAGCAGGCAATTTTGTACTCCGGCTCCCCGGCACT
>Ga0316192_10001767_pt1 | contig 15971 bp, 15 predicted proteins | sample MerIslwburrow_MG_FD_204931 | JGI IMG/M metagenome (GOLD analysis project Ga0316192, IMG submission 204931) | Coastal sediment microbial communities from Maine, United States - Merrow Island worm burrow | ecosystem: Environmental > Aquatic > Marine > Coastal > Sediment | place: USA: Maine...
GTATGACGACTGCAACGCCGGCCATCACCGCGATGTCCTTTCGAGAGCGGTCGGGCATGAACAGGACAGCGATAATGGCCAGCAGGACAGGTGCCAGCCACTCCATCGCGGCGACCCAGGCAGGTGCGGTAATCGTCCGATCCTGTTCGATATCGGCTAGTAAGGTCGCTGCTATTTCAGATTGAGTGACGAACTGGCCCGACGGCAGCAGTGCCACTGCACCAACGAGCGCAGGTGACGAGTCGAGAAATACGGTCGCGCCATGCAGCGGAGACCTGTCCGCATTCGGGTTCAACAAATCGTCGACCTCGACGCGTGGCAGTTCCGTGTAGCTTGACAGGAAAATTGCATCCTCTGCACTGGACAAGCGCTGATGTGTGGCTGCATCTTCGCTATCGAATGCCACAGCGAGTGGCAGAGACGGTGACATGACGCCATCGTTGAGCTGCCATAAGGCTGCCCGCCGCAGTATGCCGTCCCTATCTGTTGCAACACCTATAAAACCATCGCGCGTCGCGAGGTTGGCCAGACGATGGCGAGTTGGCGTGTAAACCGGGACTGACGAATTCATTGCGGCAGCCCAGCCGGGCAGATCTTCGTTGTCGGCGATGTCCGGTGGCTGTGTCATTACAATTCGACGTACGCCGGCGAGACTAAGGACTTCGATGATGCGGCCATAGGTGTCGCTGATGTCAGTCGCGGTGGTCCTCGACGGATCAATACTGACAATGAATGCGCTGTCGAGAGGCTTGCTTGGCAGGTGCGAGGCCAGTTGATCGTAGAGGACTCGGTCTGCGGCGATAAACCACTGCGCCAGCGGCCCGTAGACGAGCAGCAGCAACACGCTGGCAAAGCTCAGCGCGATAGCTCGGTTACGCTTTTGTTTTTGTTGCGATTTCAACGCTAAATAATTCCCTTTCGAGGGCGAAAGTATAGGAAAAGGTAAGGCTGTGTAATGAGATAGGGTTGGCATTTTTATGTAATAAACGTCAGTTGAAGCGGTGCTATCATTGGGCTGCAAGGCACTCGCTATGTGACGCAGATCCGAATTTTGCTGTCACTGCTACTACAGATTCCCAAAAAAAGACTTTTAAAACAAATGGTTACCGATGGCTAAGGCAAAGACGGCGTACGTCTGTACGGAGTGCGGGGCACACAGTGTCAAATGGGCGGGCCAGTGTCCCGACTGCCTGGCATGGAACACGCTTGCACAGACCCGAATCGCCGCATCCCGGCCTTCTCGCGAGGCCGGCGTGACTGCGGCAAGTCTTGACGCATTGCCGGATGACTTTGCGCAGCGCCATGAGACCGGGTTTGCCGAATTCGACAGAGTACTCGGCGGCGGGCTGGTGCCAGGCGCCGTCATTTTGCTCGGTGGTGATCCCGGCGTGGGCAAGTCAACGTTGCTGCAGCAAGTGTCGGCGAGCCTTGCTACGGGCGCTGCGGTTCTTTACGCGACAGGCGAGGAGTCGCTGCGGCAAATCGGGCAGCGCGGGCAACGCCTTGGCCTTGCGACATCCGATCTGAAGTTACTGGCGGACACATCACTCGAGAATATTCTTGAGCAGGCAACGGCCTGCTCAGCAAGCGTATTGATCATCGATTCCGTGCAGACGATGTCGAGTTCTGACCTGCCGTCCGCACCGGGTTCGGTCGCTCAATTGCGTCAATGCGTAGGACGTGTCGTCCAGTATGCGAAGCAAAACGAAGTGGCTGTCTTCATCATCGGGCATGTGACCAAGGAAGGCGCAATTGCGGGGCCACGGGTTGTCGAGCATATGGTGGATACCGTGCTCTACTTCGAGAGTGATCCGGCCAGCCGCTACACGTTGATTCGCTCGGTCAAAAATCGCTTCGGCGCGAGCGGTGAGATGGGCGTGTTTGCCATGACCGAGGCCGGTTTTCGACAGGTCAGCAACCCATCTGCAATTTTTCTTTCGCGTGACTCCGTCGCCGAGCCAGGCAGCATTGTCACCGTGGCATGGGAAGGCAGCAGACCCTTGCTGGTAGAAATTCAGGCGCTGGTCGCGGATGGTTCAACGACACACCCAAAGCGCCTTGCAACCGGGATTGATCAGAATCGGCTCGCGCTGTTGCTGGCCGTCCTGCAACGCCATGGAGGGCTTGCACTTGGTCCCGAAGATGTCTTCGTGAACGTGGTCGGTGGGTTGCGCATCGGTGAAACGGCGGTCGATCTGCCTGCCTTGCTCGCAATTGTTTCAAGTTTCAGAGACAAGGCCTGCAGCGAGCGCCTCGTGAGCTTCGGAGAGATCGGCCTGGCTGGTGAAATTCGACCGGTTCGCTTTGGTGAGGAGCGCATTGTGGCCGCTGCAAAACAGGGTTTCACACGCGCGCTTGTACCGCACGCAAATATGCCCAAGAAGACGCCGAAGGGTATTGAAGTCACAGGCATCAAGCGCGTCCGTGATGCGCTCGACGAGGCTTTCTAGGCGTCGTTCGGTGTACTCTCGTCGATGCGCAGTCCGATGCGCACGGTGCGAATACGAGTATCGTCGGACTCGATGATCTCAATCGGGTAGCCGTTGATCTTCAGGCAGGTTCGCGGTTCCGGAATCGTCTCCAGCATTTCCACGATAAGGCCATTAATCGTCTTCGGCCCGTCTGTCGGCAGCTTCCAGTCTTGTGATCGATTGAGTTCGCGGATATTGGCCGTGCCATCAACGAGCCAGGTATCGGCACCATCTTTGACGACGTCCTCGTCGTTGTCACCGGGGTCAGTTGTGAACTCACCGACGATTTCTTCGAGAATGTCCTCGAGTGTCACGATACCCTGGATATCTCCGTACTCATCAACGACAAGGGCTATGCGTTTGGATCGCCGCTGGAACTGCACGAGTTGCGTACTCAATGGTGTTCCTTCAGGCACGAAGTAGGGCTCGTCGAGTAGCTCGATCAGTGCATCCTGATCGAATGAGAGCTTCGCCAGGGCAGCGAGTCGCCGCATGTGCAAAATGCCAATAACCTGATCGATGTTGTCGCGATAGACGGGCAATCGCGTGTGATCACTTTCGGTAATGATGCGCTCGATTTCCTTCATGTCATCGTCGAGATCGATACCGATGATCTCGTTGTGCGGCACCATCACGTCGTCGACCGTGACTCTCTGGAGATCGAGAATACTGATCAGCATTCGTCGGTACCGGTTGGAAATACGACCCCCGGCCTCGTGCACAAGGGTGCGCAGTTCCTCATGCGTCAGGGCATGTAATTCGGTGTCGCTGCCGCGTACGCCGAGCAGGTACAAAACGCCGTTGGAAGCAGCGTTGGTCAGCCAGACAATCGGGTAAGTTATCTTCAGCAACGGGTAGTAAATCATTGCCGCAGGAAATGCGAAGCGCTCCGGGTGCAGTGCGGCGAGCGTCTTTGGGGCAGCCTCAGAGAAAATCAGTACCACTAGCGTCAGTATCAGCGTACCCAGGGCAACCGCAGGCTGGCCACCCATCTTCAGGGCAATGATTGCGACCAGCGAGGCTGCGGAGAAATTTACGAGATTATTGCCGAGCAGGATCAGGCCGATCAGTCGGTCGGGTCTTTCAAGAAGTCGTTCGGCAAGAACGGCGCCGCGATGACCTGCGCGCGATTTATGGCGCAGCTGGTAGCGATTCAGGCTCATTAACGCCGTTTCCGAGCCCGAGAAAAAGGCGGAAAGAACGAGTAATGTGACGAGTAGCCCCATAAGGGCACCTAGCGGAACGTCGTCGCCCAAAGAAAGGCTACCTCCTCAAAATATTGCACCTGCTCAGTTCAGCAGGACGCCATCGGGCTGTCAAGAATTCAGGTCTCAGCCCCAGCTCCGATTGAGGAGCTCTTCAAGCACGAATCGCGCTCCAAAATAGGCCAGGCAGAGAAATACGAATCCCCATAAGTAGAGGTAGACAGCGCGTTTGCCGCGCCAACCGGCAAACATCCTTCCGGCAACAAGAATGCCAAACAGCAGGAGTGCGAGCAGCGAAAACGCGGTCTTGTGTACGAGGTGCTGAGCAAACAGGTTTTCGACAAAAGCGAAACCGGATAAGACGGCGAGTAACAATACCGAGAAACCGGCAGCTGTGACGCTGAAAAGCATCTTCTCGGTCGTCTCCAGCGGAGCAAACAGCTGATTGCCAGAGGATAGCTTGCCCGCCTTGAGTCGACGGTCCTGAATCAGTGCGTATACAGCGACAATAGCGCCGGCTGTTAGCAGGCCGTAAGCAAACATTGCTATGAGGATGTGGGCCTGCAGCTGCCACGAGAGATTCAATGTAGTGGGCACATCGGGATGCATATCTATCGGAATGGTCGTGACGGCGGCGAGAAGCAGCAGCCCAGCGGCCATACCGCGCAGATTGGGCTCCAATGCGCCGAGCAAGCCAATTACAGCGAGTTGCAGACCGATGAGCGAAACAGCCCCGGCCAGCGACACGCTGAGCCCGCTGGCATGGTTGATTTCGACATAAAGGCTCTGGCCATGCAGCAGGATTCCCGCGATCGAAAACCCGGTTGCCACTGCCAAAAGGATGCGCGACTGGTTGGCAAACCTCGGCAACCGAGACATCGCGAAGGCGATGGCTGCCAACAAGTACAGCAAAAGAATTGTGATTTGAAACACAGAAACCGACCGGTGCTTAACCTAACGTTTCTCTGGACAGATCTTCCCACAGGGCGGAGTTCAATAGAACCCCAACATCATGCGTATTCGAATTCTCGGTTGTAGTGGCGGAATCGGCGCCGGCTCGCGTACGTCAGCGATGTTGGTCGATGACGACGTATTGATCGATGCCGGCACAGGCATCGGTGACCTCGAACTCGCGGAGATCGATTCGATTCGGCATGTATTCCTGACACACGCACATCTGGACCACATCGCCGGTCTGCCGATGCTGGCTGACAGTGTTTTCGACGAAAATTTCACCACGCCACTGACCGTGTACGCTCGCGAAGAAACATTACGCGCACTCCAGGATCACGTTTTCAATGGGGTGATCTGGCCAGATTTTGCGAGGCTGCCGAGCGCTGGAAACCCCATGTTGCGCTACCAGGTCTGCAGTCCCGGCGACACGGTGACGATTAATCACCGCGACTTTTACGCTGTCGACGTAATGCACACGGTGCCGACCCTCGGCTACACGGTGCAGAATTCTGGCGGCGTGTTTGCCGTAAGTGGCGACACGAAAACCAACCAAACGTTGTGGCCAGTGTTGAATGCCTGCGACGACCTGAGGGTGCTTGTCATCGAAGTGTCGTTTCCAAACGAGATGGAGCGCCTGGCTAACGAGGCCGGCCATTATTGCCCGAGTACTCTTGTGAAGGATCTGGAACGACTCCAGCACGAACCTGAAATCTGGCTGACGGGCATGAAGCCCGGCGAGGAAGATCGCATACTCGATCAGGTCCACAAGGCAGCGCCGGCAAAAAATATCAAGATGCTGTCAGCCGGAACCATCCTGACCGTCTAGGACCCCCGCCCCAACGAGCGACATCGGCAAGATCCTCATCTCTCGTTTAGCGATTCAAGTTCGCGCGGTGAGTATCCCCTCGGCCGAGGTATACTGAGTCCTTGGAAATAACCCGAAGCGAACGACCGCAGGCCCACAGCCATGAGTTCGTCGGCAGTGCGCATTCTCGTTGTGAGATGTGTTGCCAGTGCGGTCGAAGAGGAATTACAGATGACTGTTGTTGACCAGTTCATGAAGCTAGCTCTCGTCGCGGTACTGGCTGTTCAGGCTGGCTGCGCCGACCCTTCGGAATCGGAGAACAATTCGGCTGCCCTTCCTGAGATGGACACGCTCGTTAGCGCTCAGTGGCTCAAGGAGCACCTCGGTGATCCAGACCTGGTCGTCCTCGACGCGACAGTGATTGTTGAGTCAGATGCTGCAGGCAATATCCGATCGGTGAACGGTCGGGCCAACTACGAGGCTGGTCATATTCCGACGGCCGGTTTTGCCGATTTACTAGGTGAGCTGTCCAACGCCGAAGGTCCCCTTCAGTTCGGCATGCCGTCGCCCCAGGAATTTGCTGCCGTCATGGGTGCACTAGGTGTCGGCGACGATTCCCGGGTGGTGATATATGACGATATGGGCTCTTCCTGGGCTGCTCGGGTGTGGTGGATGCTGCGATGGATCGGTTTTGACAGGGTGGCGCTGCTTGACGGCGGGCTGAATGCCTGGACGGCTGCGGGAGGCGAACTGTCCACGGAGCCCGTGCTCCGAACCGCGCGTACTCTTACGGTCAACCTGCGACCCGAACTGATTGCCGATCAGGAGGAAGTGCGCGCGTCAATCGATGACGATGCCGTCAACCTCGTTGATGCGTTGCCCGAGATTCACTACCGGGGCGAATGGACGATGTACGATCAGCCTGGCCATATTCCAGGCGCCATCAATGTCCCTGTTACTTCGCTGTTCGACGAGACCGGTCAATTTCGTACGGACGAAGAACTGTCTGGACTCATTGCCGGTGATCGAGAGGCACGGACGATCACTTACTGCGGTGGTGGAATTGCCGCTGCGGCGGACGCGTTCGTATTGACGCGGCTCGGGTTCACGGATGTGGCGATTTACGCAGCCTCTCTCGAGGAGTGGACGGCAAAACCCGATAATCCTATGGAAGTCAACTTGGAAGATATTGAGTAGACCTCAGGGCTAACCCGTTGCCCGACGCGGTCAAGCGGGCTCCGGCAATTCATGTAAAATCCGCGTCATGTTTGAGAATCTCACTGGTCGGCTATCGGAAGCCGCACGCAGCCTGAGCGGCAAAGGCCGCATTACCGAAACCAATATCAAGGACACGCTTAGGCAGGTTCGCCTCGCGTTGCTCGAGGCCGATGTCGCGTTGCCCGTCGTCAAGACGTTCATCGAACGCATTCGTGAGAAGGCTGTTGGCGAGGAAGTCAGCAAGAGCCTCACGCCAGGCCAGGCACTGGTCAAGATCATTCATACCGAGCTCGTGCACCTGCTCGGCGACGATCACGCGCCTATTAATTTCAAGGCCCAGCCACCTGTCGTTGTCCTGCTCGCAGGATTGCAGGGCGCTGGTAAGACCACGACCGCAGCTAAATTGGCCAAGCGCCTCATCGACAAGGACAAGAAGCGCGTCATGCTGGTCAGTGTCGACGTCTACCGACCGGCGGCCATCCTGCAACTCGAAACGCTCGCGGGTGAGGTCGGTGCACTGCATTGCGCGAGCAATAGTGACGAAAAGCCGACTGCCATCGTCGATCGGGCTTTGGATGAAGCGCGCCGATCGCATGCCGATGTGCTGATTATCGATACGGCCGGCCGCCTGCATGTCGACGATGCCATGATGAACGAAGTCGTTGCGGTGCACGCGAAGTCGGGCGCGATCGAGACGCTGTTCGTTGTTGACAGCATGGCCGGCCAGGATGCCGTCAATGCGGCGACGGCGTTTGATAGCAGCCTGCCTCTCACGGGCGTCATATTGACAAAGGCGGACGGTGACGCGAAAGGCGGCGTCGCCTTGTCGGTGCGCGAGATCACTGGCAAACCGATACGTTTCCTCGGTGTCGGCGAAAAAGTCGATGCTCTTGAAGCCTTCCATCCTGAGCGCATGGCCTCTCGCATCCTCGGCATGGGGGATGTTCTGTCACTCGTTGAGGAGATCGAGGACAAGGTCAACAAGGAAAAGACCGAGAAACTCGCCAAAAAGCTCAAGAAAGGGCGTGGCTTCGATCTGTCCGACCTGAAGGACCAGCTTGAGCAGATGATGAATATGGGTGGTATGGCGGCAATGCTCGAGAAGTTGCCCATTCCCGGCAACGTGAACCCGGCTGCCCTCAAGGATAGTGCCAACGAGCAGCAGCTGAAGCGCCAGGTCGCGATCATTAACTCGATGACACCGGGCGAGCGGCGTTTCCCGAAGATCATCAACGGCTCCCGCAAAAAGCGCATAGCGGCAGGCTCCGGACTGCAGATCCAGGACGTAAATCGCCTGCTCAAGCAGTTCACGCAGATGGAAAAAATGATGCGCAAAATGTCTCGTGGAGGCATGAAAAAGATGATGCGCGGCATGCCTGGCGGCGGTATGCCTCCGGGAATGCGCTAAGCCACGGAAATTCCTCGAATTATTCGGCGCGAAAACGGCTTCACATTTGCTTTGAAACCGGTACAATGCGCAACCTGATCGGGCAGGGCCCCGACGGTGCAGTATCCCACGGGATTTTCTGCCTTTTTTGCATTCTTAACGGAAAAACAATGGTTAGTATTCGTCTGTCGCGCGCTGGCGCGAAGAAACGTCCTTTTTATCACCTGGTGGTCACCGACAGTCGCAATCGTCGGGACGGCCGGTACCTCGAGCGCGTGGGCTTTTTCAATCCGGTTGGTAAGGATCATGAAGAGAATCTGCGTATTGACCTCGAACGCGTGGACTACTGGGTCGGGCAGGGCGCACAGCCTTCTGACCGCGTCGCCGCGTTGTTGAAGTCGCACCGCAAGGCCCAGGCCAGCAACTGAGTGCGGAACTGCAACATCCGGTAGTACTGGGCCGCATTTCCGGCCTGTTTGGTGTCAAGGGTTGGGTCAAGGTGTTTTCATTCACCCAGCCGCGAGAAGCGATCCTCGATTACGATCGCTGGTATCTGAAACGAAAAGGAGATTGGCAAGCCACTTCGATTCGTGAAGGCAAACGCCACGGCAAGACTGTCATTGTCCAGATCGAGGGCGTCGATGACAGGGAAGAGGCGGCGTTATTTGTCGATTGTGACATCGCCGTATCGAAAAATGATCTGCCCGATGCCGAAGACGGACATTACTACTGGGCGGATCTCGAGGGCTTGCGAGTTGTGCACCGCGACGGCACCGAATTGGGTCGTGTGGCGTACATGATGGAAACTGGCGCCAATGATGTGATGGTGACCAAGGGCGAGCGAGAACGGTTGATTCCGTTTGTCGCGGACAAAGTTATTCTCGACGTTGATTTTGACGAAGGTGTGATCAGCGTTGACTGGGAGTGGGACTGACACGATGCAGGTTGCCGTTGTCAGCTTATTTCCCGAAATGGTAGGACAGGTCGGCGAGCATGGTGTCGTCGGGCGCGCAGTGGAGCGGCAAGTGCTGTCGTTACATTGTGTTAATCCGAGGGATTTTGCCGAGGACGCCCATCGCACGGTCGACGACCGGCCTTACGGGGGTGGCCCGGGGATGGTTCTGAAGTATGAGCCGACCGCGAAAGCCATTCACGAGGCGAGAAAGAGTTTGCCTGCAGAGAGTCCGGTCATCTGTCTCTCGCCGCAGGGCAAGGTGTTTGACCAGGATGAGGCGAAGCGCCTCGCGGGTTTGCAGGGATTTGTCCTGCTGGCCGGTCGCTACGAAGGAATCGATGAGCGACTGATCGAGAATGAAGTGGACGAGGAGTTGTCGCTTGGCGACTTCGTCTTGTCTGGCGGTGAGATTGCTGCAATGGCAGTAGTTGATGCCGTAACGCGGTTGTTACCGGGGGTGCTCGGTGACGACGAGTCAGCAAGCCAGGATTCCTTTATGGATGGGCTGCTGGATCACCCGCATTACACGCGACCGGAGATTGTTAACGGGCAGCGTGTACCGGCGGTGCTGTTGTCGGGTGACCATGCCCGAATCGCACGCTGGCGTTACAAGCAGGCACTGGGACGCAGTTTTTTGCGGCGGCCCGAGCTGGTGAAGAAGATGAATTTGGATCGGGAGCAACAAAAGTTGCTCGATGAATTTTTGAAAGAGCAGGGGCAGCCCTGACGGAAGCCCGGGTACTAAAGACATGAGCAAAGTAATCGAAGCGATCGAACAGGAACAGATGAACAAGGAAATCCCAGAGTTTTCTCCGGGTGACACGATCATCGTTCAGGTCAAAGTAAAGGAAGGCACTCGCGAGCGTTTGCAGGCCTTTGAGGGCGTCGTCATTGCCAAGCGCAATCGCGGCCTCAACTCGTCATTCACGGTACGCAAGATTTCGCATGGCGAAGGCGTAGAGCGCGTGTTCCAGACCTACAGTCCGGTCGTTGATTCGCTCAAGGTTAAACGTCGTGGCGATGTGCGACGTGCCAAGCTTTACTACCTGCGTGGACGCACCGGTAAGGCGGCCCGTATCAAGGAAAAAATTTAGCGCAACCCGGGCCACGGGCGTCAAGTATGGGATACTTGAGCTGAACTATAGCTTCGGAGGCAGGTCTTTCGTGGCATGAGCCCCAGATTGCAGAATTCACGTGTGTTGACGTTGCTGATCCTGGTAGCAGGATTAGCCACTTCCGGCTGTTCCATGTTCGTGGCGAAAGCGACGGATAGTTTTGGCACGAACCTCACCAGCGCGATCCTGAACCAGGACGATCCCGAACTCGTTCGGGACGGCATGCCTTCGTATATCTTGCTGATGGACAGCTTTGTCGAGGGAAATCCCGATAGTCCGCCCACGTTAAGTGCCGCTGCAAATCTGTATGCATCTTATGGCGCTGTTTTCGTCGACGACGAGACCCGGGCAAGGCGCCTGACATCGCGGGCACGCGGCTACGCGTTGCGGGCGATGTGCGAGTCCTATGCGGCTTCGTGTGACTGGCGTGAGCTGAATTACGAGGATTTCGTCGCAACCCTGGATGGGCTCACCGAGCAGCACGCCGAGTTCGTGTACACCTATAGTTTTACAACGCTTGCCTATTTGCGAGCGCACAGTGATGACAAGAATTCGTGGGCAGAACTGCCCCAAGCCGAAGCGCTGGTCAGACGTTACCTCGAGATTAGCGGCGACGACGCGAATCCTGCGTCGCACATGTACCTGGGTATTATTCTAACTCAGCGGCCGCCGGCACTGGGGGGCAAGCCCGAAGAGGCGCGGATACATTTCGAAAAGGCCATTGCTTTGTCCGGTGGCAGAGATCTTGGTGCAAAGATCGAGTTTGCGAAGGGCTACGCTAAACTGCTGTACGATCAGGAGTTGCACGATCAACTTATCAACGAAGTTCTTGACGCGGACCCCAAGGCCGATCGTCTGACGCTGACTAACATCCTCGCGCAAGAAGAGGCGTTGCAGATGCGACTTGAAGCGAGTGATTATTTTTGATCTGGATGGATACTCGATGAAGAAAATTGGACTCATTGTTGTCGCGCTATTTATTGGCGGTTTTGCAAATGCAGCCGTACTGAAAATTGCAACGGTAACGCCTGAAGGATCTTCCTGGATGAAGGATATGCGTGCGAGCGCAAAGGAGATCCAGGAACTCACGGAAGGCAGGGTGCAGATCAAGTACTACGGTGGAGGTGTCATGGGCAACGACGCCAAGGTGCTCGGAAAAATTCGTATCGGCAACTTGCATGGCGGTGCGTTTACGCCATCTGCATTGCAGAAGATCTATCCTGACATCAGCTTGTACGGCCTGCCTCTGGTCTTCGATTCGAACGAGGAAGTGGCCTACGTGCGCAGCCGGCTTGACCAGACCATCCAGGAAGGCCTGGAGGAAGCAGGTTTTGTCAGCTTTGGTTTTGCCGCAGGCGGCTTCGCTGTGATCATGTCAAACACGCCAGTAACACGTCTCAGCGACCTTAAAGGTAAGAAAGTCTGGGTTCCCGAGGGAGACACCATTAGTTATGCGTCAATGCAGGCATTGTCACTGTCACCCGTCACCCTGCCGTTGACAGACGTATTGACAGGGTTGCAGACAGGGCTGATCGACATCGTCGCCATGTCACCCATCGGCGCACTTGTGTTGCAGTGGCACACGAAGGTCAAATTCATTACGGACCTCCCGCTCCTCTACACCATGGGATTCATGGCGATCGACAAGAAAGCGTTTAACAAGATCAGTCCGGGCGACCAGGAAATTGTGCGGCAGGTGATGACGCGAACCTACGTGCAGTTGAATGATGCAAATCTCGTCGACAACAAGGAAGCACTGCAAGCACTCCTGAATACAGGCATCGAACAGGTCGAGCTGGCCGAGAATGAAGCTGCCGAAATTCGTTCGATACTCAACAAGTCGAATCGCGATATGGCGGAGCAAGGCGACTACTCCCTTGTCTTGTATGAGCGGATGTTGCAGTACCTGCAGGAATATCGTGCCGGTAGCGCAAGCGCTGCCGGAAACTAAACGTGGCATCTGGCCTGGCCGTCAATCTTGATCGACTCGACCGCTTTGGTCGCTTTCTTGAGAATGTAGCGCTCGTCACTTTGTTGAGTGGCTTGATGTTGCTCGCCGTCAGCCAGATCGTCCTTCGCGAGGTATTCGACACCGGTATCATCTGGGCAGATGAGCTGGTTCGGTTGATCGTGCTATGGCTCGCAATGATGGGCGCGATCGCGGCATGCCGTGAAGATCGCCACATACGTATCGACGCGATTACCCACTTGTTCCCGGATCGTGTCATCGATGTCATACGCATCGGAGTGGATGTTTTTGCTGCGGCTGTTTGCGGGGTCATCGCCTGGCATGCGCACCGTTACCTGCAACTTGAAATCGAGTTTGCCGATACCGTTCTTGTGGATACGCCTGCATGGATCGCCCACCTCGTGGTGCCGGTATCTTTTGCGGTACTGAGCTATCGCTTCATGGTCTCTGTCGTCAAGAAGATCTACGGGCTCATGTATGAAGAAAGCCAGGTGAGCCCATGATCCTGGCAAGTATTATTCTGGTCCTTCTGGCGATCGTCGGTGCGCCGTTGTTTGCCGTGATCGCCACCAGTGCAATGCTTGGCTTTTATCGGGAAGAGACGGACCTGATGAACATGGCCCTTGAGATCCAGGGCATCGGGGACCTGCCGTTTCTCGCGGCCATTCCGCTGTTTACATTTGCCGGTTACCTGCTGAGTGAAAGCGAAGCGCCCAAGAGGCTGGTGCGGATCACGGGGGCGTTTCTTGGCTGGATGCCGGGCGGGCTGGCACTGGTGTCACTCGCGGCCTGCGCTTTTTTCACGGCGTTTACGGGTGCCTCGGGCGTAACGATTATTGCGCTCGGTGCAATTCTTTATCCGGCACTCAAACATGACGGGTACCCGGACAAATTCAATCTTGGGCTCGTCACTTCATCAGGAAGTCTCGGGCTGCTGTTTGCGCCTTCGTTACCGCTGATTCTCTATGGCGTGATTGCCGAGGTTTCCATCGACAGCTTATTTCTTGCCGGCATTCTGCCCGGCCTGGTCATGCTGGCGATGTTGTCGATATGGAGTCTCTGGGTCAATCGTGCGAATCGCAAACCAGTAGGGACGTTCTCGTGGAAGGCGGCCGGGGCAGCTATCCGTGAGTCGGCCTGGGAGCTGCCGCTGCCATTCGTCGTCCTGGGTGGAATCTACTCCGGCTTTCTTGCCGTGTCGGAAGCGGCAGCCGTTACAGCGTTGTATGTGTTGATCGTCGAGGTTCTCATACACCGTGAAATTCCGTTAAAAGAACTACCAAGGATCATGCGTTCGTCGATGGTCCTTGTTGGTGGCATATTAATTATTCTCGGCGTGTCGCTTGCCTCGACGAATTACATGATTGGCGCAGGCATCCCACAGATGTTGCTCGAGTACGTTGCCGATCTCGTTACCAGCCCGGTTTCGTTCCTCATTCTGCTGCTCGTATTCCTGCTGGTACTCGGGGCAATACTTGACATATTTTCGGCAATCGTACTCGTGGTCCCATTGATATTGCCGATTGCCGCACAGTATGGCGTGAACGAAGTGCACCTTGGAATTGTGTTCCTTGCGGCGATGCAACTCGGTTACATGACGCCACCGGTTGGCCTGAATCTGTTCATCGCGAGTTACCGCTTCGAAAAACCGATCATGCATGTGTACTCGGCGACATTCCCGTTCCTGATCATCCTGATGTTGTCTGTCATACTGATCGCGTTCTGGCCAGGTTTGTCCCTCTGGCTGGTGCCGAGTTCATAGTGCCTGGAGTCGTATTATGAAGAGTGTTAGCCGATTACTGTTGGTCCTGGTTCTCATGACCGTGCAGAACGGCGCCTGGGCGGATGTGGACCTCGACGACATCAAGCTTCCTCGTGGATTTGAGATCGAGGTCTATGCCCACGTACCCAATGCTCGATCGCTTACGCTCGGGCATAACGGCGTCGTTTTCGTATCCAATCGCCGCGCGAGCTCGGTATACGCGGTTGTGCCGAGCGGCGACGCGAACCCACAGGTGATCGAGGTTGCGAAGGACCTCAATATGCCGAATGGTATCGCGTACCACGATGGCAACCTGTATGTGGCCGAGGTTGAACGCATCCTGCGTTACCGCAATATCATGGATCGAATGACCCAGTTGCCTGTGCCAGAAGTTGTTGACGTCGAGTTACCTGGCGAGGCCCACCATGGGTGGCGCTACATCGGTTTTGGTCCGGATGGCAAGTTGTACGTCTCGATTGGCGCACCCTGCAATATCTGTGACCGGGATGACGAAGGGTTTGGTCAAATCTGGCGTATGAATGCCGATGGTAGCGGCAAAGAAATATTCGCCCGGGGCGTGCGTAATTCGGTCGGCTTCACCTGGCACCCTGAGACCGGCGAAATGTGGTTCACCGATAATGGCCGCGACATGATGGGTGACGATATCCCGCCCGATGAGCTCAATCGTGTGACCGGCCTCGGCATGCATTTCGGCTATCCCTTCTGCCACGGGGGAGACATCCTGGATCCCGAGTTCGGTGGTGGCCAGCATTGTGAGAACTACGTTTCACCTGCCCGGAAACTGGGGCCTCACGTTGCGGCGTTAGGCGTCAAGTTTTACACCGGCAACATGTTCCCGCCTGAGTACCAGGGCCAGATCTTCATCGCCGAGCATGGTTCCTGGAATCGCTCCAGGAAAATTGGATACCGCATCTCATTGGTGGAACTGGAAGACGGCGAACCTGTCTCATATGACACTTTTGCGCATGGTTGGCTGAAGGGCGACAAAGTTTCCGGCCGTCCGGTGGACCTCCTGGTTCTTCCCGACGGGTCGATGCTGGTCAGCGATGACCATGACGGCAAGATCTATCGCATTTACTACGAAGGATGATGAACTCGTGAGCAACAGAAACCTGCTGGTCAGGTTGTTTTCGGCAATCTGGAGCGGCGTCGACGGCGTACGCAAGGTGCTGCACCTTGTACTGCTGCTGTTTGTTTTTCTGCTGTTTTTCGGGGCGATGCAGGACTCGTCGCTGGTGTTACCGGATCGGGCCGCTCTCGTCATTCAGCCTTACGGCTTCCTGGTAGAACAGATCGAAGGGGATCCTTTCGACCGGGCTCTTGCAGAGTTGGCGGGTGACGGTAAACCGCAAACGCTGCTGCAGGATATTGTCGATGCTCTGGAGTACGCGAAAGACGATGATCGTATCGAAGTCGTGTACCTGGAACTGAGCAGCTTGCTCGGCGCGGGTCTTAGCAAGCTGCAGCAACTGTCGGCAGCCATTGATGACTTCAAGACATCGGGCAAGCCGGTCATTGCGAGTGCCGATTTCCTGAGTCAGCAGGGTTACTACATTGCGGCTCACGCGGACGAGGTCTACCTGCACCCGGATGGCATGTTGCTTTTGCAGGGATACGGTCGTTTCCGCAGCTACTTCAAGGATGCGATTGATCTGCTGCGCATTGACTGGAATGTTTTTCGCGTGGGGACGCACAAGTCCTTTGTAGAGCCGTACACGAGAATGGACATGTCCGATGAAGATCGCGAGTCGACGTTGCACCTGGTCGAGCAATTGTGGTCGTTGTACCAGGTTGACGTCGAGACAGCGAGAGAACTGGACACGGGCACAATCCAGGATTTTACGGACAATTTCGCCGAGATCGTCGAGGAAGCCGGCGGCGACATGGCCACAGCCGCCGCTCAATATGGCCTGGTCGATGATTTATTAAAACGCACAGAAGTTCGCGAGTTGCTGATCGATTACGTTGGTGCTGACCCGGACAACCCGGACACCTATCAAGCCGCGTTCATGCACAACTACCTGGCGCAGATGCGCATGCTATCCGGTGACAAGGTTCGTTCGAAGAATGTGGCCGTCATCGTCGCGTCCGGTGAAATTCTGTTTGGCA
>Ga0316192_10001768_pt1 | contig 15967 bp, 14 predicted proteins | sample MerIslwburrow_MG_FD_204931 | JGI IMG/M metagenome (GOLD analysis project Ga0316192, IMG submission 204931) | Coastal sediment microbial communities from Maine, United States - Merrow Island worm burrow | ecosystem: Environmental > Aquatic > Marine > Coastal > Sediment | place: USA: Maine...
CGGGCAGCGTGATCGGACGACACGATCTCTGGGGCGGCGGGCTCGGCACCGACTCGGCACGGGTGCGATCGCGTTACGCCTTCGAGGTGCTCGGCCTGCGGATGCTCATCGCCACCGTCATCGCCTCGAACGAGCGCTCCATGGGAATGCTCGCCGCGGTCGGTTACCGCGAGGTCGGTCGGGTTCCGGGCCGCTACTGGAAGCGTGGCGCCTGGCGCGATCAGGCAATTCTGGTGCTCGATAATCCTGCGGGGTAGATGCATCGAACGCCGCCGGGTTGAATCGCTGGGGTGCAAGGGACGCGAGGCATCGCAGTTGAACCGCGAAGTACGCCAAGAGCGCCCATCGCAAACACGCGCGAAGCCATCGCAATTGAGAGTGGGCTACCCGGAGCTTGGTGGATTTCAGAATTCGTGGAGACGTCTTCTCGACCGGCAGGGCTCCGAACGGACGTGCTGCTTTCCCTGCCGCTGTCCTTGCCGCTGCCGCGGACGCTGCCCCGGACGCTGCCGCGGAAGGCGCTTCCTTCAGCCCCGGCCTTCCGGGCCGCCTCCGGCGACCGGCGTCGCACGGGCAGCGTGGTCGATGGAGCATGACGGGGAGGATTGCGACCGCGCTGCCCGCGCGAGCGGCGGCCTCATGGCGGGCCGGGAGAGATGCACCGGGTCGCCGTCGCCGTGGGTTGCCCGGTATGACATTGTGCGGAAGGCTCTGCGTTGCCGGATGGGTCTAGGGAGCACAATGTCAAACCCGGCACGCCCCGGTGGGGGTTGGTCTTGCGCGTGCTCGGAGCGCTGTTAAGGGCGCTGTCCATGCCGCTGATGCATCGTTCGTCGGGAGAGGGAGAGGGGGAGGATCGATGCGGAAACGGAAACGGATTTTCCCCTCCTCCTGCTACGATGCCGGGATGTATGACGACCCCACCATCGACGACATCCGCGACGCCGCAGAGCGAATTGCGCCGCACGTCCACCGCACCCCGGTGGCGACCTGCGCTTCCATCGACGCCATCGCCGGCACGACCCTGTTCTTCAAGTGCGAGAACCTCCAGAAGGTGGGTGCCTTCAAGGCGCGCGGGGCCGCGAATGCGGTGTTCTCGCTGTCGGATGAAGAGGCGTCTCGAGGCGTCTGCACCCACTCGTCGGGCAACCACGCAGCCGCGCTGGCGAGGGCGGCGGGTCTTCGCGGCGTTCCCGCCTACATCGTCATGCCGTCGTCGGCGCCACCGGTGAAGAGGGCCGCCGTGGCGGGCTACGGCGCGCTCATCACCGAGTGCGAGCCCACCCTCGAAGCGCGGGAGACGACGCTCGCCGAGGTCCAGGGGCGGACCGGCGCGACCTTTATCCACCCCTATGACGATCCGCGGGTCATCGCCGGTCAGGGCACCGCCGCCCTCGAACTCCTCGAGCAGGCACCGGACCTCGCAGTGGTGATGCCACCGGTGGGGGGAGGGGGACTGGCGAGCGGGACCACCATCACGGTGACGTCGCTTCGGCCCGAGATCGAGCTCTGGGGCGCCGAGCCTTCCGGGGCCGATGATGCCTTTCGCTCGCTCCGCGACGGGAAACTCTATCCCTCGGTGAAGCCGACCACCATCGCCGACGGGCTGCTGACCTCCCTGTCGGACCGGACCTTCCGCATTCTCTCGGGCGGGCTTGCCGGGATCCTCACCGTCGATGAGGAAACCATCGTCCGGGCCATGCGGCTGCTCTGGGAGCGGGCCAAGATCCTCGTCGAACCGTCGGGGGCGGTACCGCTCGCTGCTGTGCTCGCCCACGGCGAGCGTTTCGCAGGGCGGCGGATCGGGCTCATCCTCTCCGGCGGCAACGCCAACCTCGACAATCTGCCGTGGTGACGTCGGTTCCAGCCCTGATCAACTTATCCCTGGAACATCCCTGGACAATCCCGAGGACTTTGATGAGCACGGGTGCCACATTGCTTCCAGAACAAAAGGAGGCAAGAAATGGTCGGTAGTGTTCACGGTCGATTTGTCACGACACTTGTAATTCTCGTACTGATTTCGACGGTCTTCGCTGGGGTGGCCGCAGCGGCCGATGATGTCCTCGCCCAAGGCAATCTGCCGGGCAGCTACGGCGTGCGATTCGGGCCGAGCGGCAACCTCTATGTCTGCGCGCTGGGGGCCGGTATCGCTGTCATCGATCTGAGCCAGGGACAGATGGTGGACCTCATCGGACCGGAGCGTGGTGTGAACGGCCCCGAAGATGTGAATTTCGGTCCCGATGGGTCCATGTACTGGTCACAGATGTTCAGCGGCGAGATCGGACGTATGGAGCCGGACGGTACGGTGAGCACCCAACTGATCGGCCCCGGAGTCAACTCCATAGTGTTTTCGCCCGATGGGCGGATGTTCGTGACCGAACCCTGGTACACCGACACCCTTTACGAGGTCGATCCGACCTTCACCGAACCACCCGAACTGCTCGCACAGGGCATCGGTGGTCTCAAGAATCCGGAATTCGGCCCGGATGGGCTGATGTACGGAGCGCTTTCGCACCGGGGCCGGGTGGTGAAAATCGACGTCGACGTCTCGCCCCCATCGGTGGTGACCATCGCCGATGACATCACCGGTCCGTTCAATGTCAAGTTCGGACCCGACGGCATGCTCTATGTGCTCGAGCGCACGGGATTCACCGCGCAGCGTATGGATCCTGCAACCGGCGACCACTCGACCTATGTGGAACTTCCGTTCGGACCCGATAGCTTTGCGTTTGCTCCTACCGGGGCGCTCTTCGTCACCAGCTACTCCGATGGCGTGGTCGCGGTGGTCCTGCCCGACGGGTCCATTCAGACCGTGATGCCGGGTGAGTTGACGATCCCCAGCGGGATCGCCGTCAGACCGCGTCCGGAAGGTGAGTCGGTCTTTGTCGGCGCTCTGTTCTCATTGATCGAGTACGACGGAGACACCGGCGCCACCCTGAGCCACGAGCGGATGGCCTTTCCTCCGGTGGAGTTCGGGGGCGCCATATCGGTCGCCGGCGCCGGCGGCAATCTCGTTCTCACGAACTACTTTCCCGTCAGTCGGGTCCAGGTCTGGGACCCCGACACCCGTGAGGTGGTTTCGGAGATTCTCGACTATCCGGCGGTGGCCAACGCCATCCCCTTCGGTGACGATCTGGTGGTCGTCGATCTCGGGATGGGCGAGGGGCAGGCGCGGGTCCTCCGCGTTGGAGATGGAGGCGCCTCGGTCTTGGCAGACGCAACAGATCAGATCTTCCTCCCCCTCGGTCTTGCGGCCACGGACGACGATCTCTGGGTCGGCGATTGGGCCACCGGGATAGTGTGGCAGCTCATCGCCGATGGCGTGGAGCTCGACCAGCCGATCCCGGTGGCGACGGGACTCAGCGGTCCCGAGGGCATGGCCGTCGATCTCGATGGATCTCTGCTGGTGGTCGAGGGTACTGCGGGCCGCGTCTCGCGGATTCGTCCGGTGTCCGGGGTCGTCACTCCGGTGGTGAGCGGCCTCGAGTTGTCTTCGGTGGGCACGGGCATGCTGCCGCCGTTCGGCACGATCAATGGGATCGCGGTCGGCTCGTCGGGGGCAATCTATGTCGCCGGAGATCTGGGTGTGAAGGTCTATCGGCTGGTTCCGCGGACCGTCTATCTCCCGGGTGCGGCCAACATTGGCGGCGCCAACGGCAGCCGGTGGACGACCGATCTCGAACTTATGAATCGTGGGGTCGACTCGGCGTCCTACTCGGTCGAACTCCTGGTCCGCGATCAGACCAACTCCGCTCCCAATGCGGTGTCTTTCGAGCTGGCGCCGGGTCGTGCCGTGAGATACGACAACGTATTGGAGAGTTTGTTTGAAGCTGAAGGCGCGGGGACTCTCAGAGTCACCACAACTCGCGGTGACCTCATGGCGTCGGCGCGCACCGCATCCAGAGAAGGGGATGGTTTCTTCGGTCAGTACATCGGTGGGATGGACGGGATCCAAGCCGCCGGCGCCGGAACACAGCAGCATCTGATCCAGCTTCAGGATGACGCCGCCGCGAGGACAAACATCGGGATCGTCAACGCCTGCGCGCTAACGATCCAGGTGGAGGTGGCGTTCTTTGCGGCGGATGGTTCATCCCTCGGTGGGGAGCAGTTCGATCTCGAGCCGTTCGAGTCCACGCAGATCAACAATGTGTTTTCGAGCAAGGCACATGAAGAGGTGAACGACGCCTTTGCCATTGTCACTTCCTCGACCGATGGTGCGGCGTTCTTCGCCTACGCATCGGTCGTGGACAACGGATCCAACGATCCGATCTTTGTACCGGGTCGGTAGGCAGGAACGGTGGGCCCGGGTCATCGCCCGGGCCCACCATTTTCTCGAGTCATGAACGATCATCGCCGAGACGACGCCGGGCAGCCGATCCTCGGTACCGGGGTCGTCGTTCCTTTTCCCACCGCCCGAACCGCGAAGAAGAACTACAATGGGGCCGCAATGCGCCCCAAGACAGCACTGATAGAGGCAGCGAGCGGGTTCTTCGAGCTCGGTGATTGGGAGGTTCGGCCGAACAACAACGAGTTGGTGTCCGGGCAGGAAACACGGCATCTCGAACCCATGGTGATGGACCTCCTCGTCTTCATGGCGACCCGGGCACCCGAAGTCGTGTCGAAGAACGACATCATCGACTCGGTGTGGGAGGGGCGGTTCATTTCAGAGGGGACTCTCACCAACACCATCGCCGAGCTCCGACGGGTGCTTGGCGATGACGCACGCCACCCGCGCTACATCGAGACCATCCCGAAACGCGGCTATCGGGTGGTTGCCGGGATGAGGGGGACCGATGCGATTCCGGTGACCGGACGTGAAATCGAGAGCCGACAGATCCATGGATCTGATGCGCTCGATCCGAGACGCGTATTGGTGCTTCCATTCGAAAACCGAACCGGAGATCCGGCTCGGGATGTCGTCGGGCTCATGGCCATGGACTGGCTCTCCCAGGGATTGGCGAGGTGGGCCGTCGGCGATGTGGTGCCGACCTCCACCGCTCGTGAGATGGTGCGGCCCGGCGAGGCGCATCGCGGAGACGATCCGGTTCTTGCCGCTTCCGTCGAGACCGGCGCCGGGGTCATCGTTTGGGGCTCCTACTATCTCGATGGCCAGTCGATCATGATCCAGGCCAACGTCACCGATGCGGTCCAGGATCGACTTCTTTGGGCAATGGACCCGGTTGTCGGACGTTCGGACTCTGCCATCGAGCTCATCGAAAGCCTGCGCCAGCGGATCGCCGGTCTCCTCGCCTGCCACTTTGCGAGCGATTCAGACGAACTCGGTCAGTTGGATCTCGGCGTGATCGGTCTGCCGCCGCCGTTTGACGCTTACCGCGAGTTCATCGATGGACGAGAGCGGATCTTCAACGACATGGCGGAAGCGGTGCGTCATTTCCGCCGCGCCGTTGAACTCTCTCCGGGCTTCTTTCCGGCGTGGGCCAACATCGTGATCTGTCATTTCAATAGCGGTGATTGCGAGGCGGCCGCGGCGGCCATGGACGAAATGGAGGCCGCGTGCCCGTTGGACAGACCCGGCCACGAATTCCTTCGGGCGTTCTTCCGCGCGCGATTGGCCGGACGGTGGACTGAAGCGTTGGCTGCCCTGAGATCTGGCGAGGCGCTTGCACCGCACGACGGGCCGACCAAGATGGTGGTCGCCACCACCGCCCTTCGTGCCGGTGAGCCACGCGTCGCCGTCGATGCCTGTTCCGCGATCCGCCTCCGTGGGCGCTTTGTCCGCCATCCGGCAAGTATCGTCCGATGTCGGCTGATCGCATCGGCCTACCACGTGCTCGGGGAACATGACCGTGAGTTGGAGCAGGTCCGGGCCGTGGCTGCGGCGATTCCGAATCCGGTCGCCGTGCTCCAACTCGAGATCGGGGCCTTGGCCGCGGCCGGTCGGCTCGAGGAAGTCGAAACGGTACTCGATCGCGGTATCTGTGTTCCGGCCGCTCTGCCCTTGTTGGGCGCCCTCATGGTCGAGGCGGCCTTCGAGTTGCGCGCCCACGGACAGCGCAGGTCATCGATCGAGATGGCGTCGAGGGCCTCAGCCTGGGTCGAACGGCAGGGTCCGGATACGGTTTCAGGTGGAGTTCTGCGCGATGCGATGTGTATCGGTGGCCGTTGGTTGGAGGCCCGAGAGCTCTTCGAGCGAGATTGTGCTGAGGGCGATCTGCAAGCCATGGGCGCCGTTGGCTGGATGTCCGTGCGAATCGGCGACCGTGCTCGCGCGGAAGAGGTCGATCGTCTGCTGCAGGAGGTGGATCGGCCATACCTCTATGGCGAACCACTTGTTCAGCGTGCGTGCATCCAAGCCCACAGAGGATTCCTCGGTCGCGCCATGGAATTGCTCGGTGAGGCGTTCGCCGCCGGGATGCCTCACGACCTCAGACTGCACCGCGATCTCGGTCTCGAACCGCTGTGGGATGTACCGCGATTCCAGGAGGTGATCGGATCATGATCGAGTTGCACCAGTTTCCGCCGGCATTCGGGCTTCCCAGCCCGAGCTCATTCTGCCTCAAGCTCGAGACCTGGTTGCGAATGTTTGGGGTGGAATACACCGTCGTTCACGAGAACGACACTCGGCGGGCGCCGCTCGGGAAAATGCCCTGGATCGTCGATGACGGGGAGGTGGTTGGTGACTCGTCGCTGGCCATCGCGCATCTCAAACGCACCCGGGGACTGAACCCCGATGCGGGGATGACCCCCGAACAGGCAGCCACCGCTCATGCCATACAGCGGTTGGTGGAAAATCACCTCTACCACGTCTTCGTCTACTACCGCTGGGTCGCATCGGGCCCGGAGGTGATCAGCCGTTTCTTCGCCGGGGTTCCGGCCGTGATTCGGCCAGCGGTTTCCCGCCTCGTCCGGAAAAAGGTGGTGCGCGATCTCAGGGGACATGGTGTGGCCCTGCACCGCGCCGAGGATGTCTGGGAGATGGGACGGCAGGATCTCACGGCGTTGTCGCAACTGCTCCGCGATCGAGTGTATTTCTTCGGCGATGAGCCGACAACCACCGATGCCACCGTCTTCGGGCTTCTCGTGATGTTTTTCCGGTCCCCCACAGAGCCTTCTATGGTCGAACACGCACGGGGTCTCGGCAACCTCGAACCCTACTGCGACCGGATGCTGGAGCGGTATTTCTGACGAGGAGCGCCTCAGAGCGGTTGTGAACGGTGTCGTGGAGCACAATCGGGTGGAAGACCATCGGCGACCTCAGGTGGCGCGATGTCGTTCGCGATACTGCCGTGGGGTCAACCCGGTCGACTGGCGGAACTGCCTGGTGAAGGCGCTCTGATCGAAGTATCCGCTTGATTGAGCGACATCGCCGATGGGAAGAGCGGTGGTTCTGAGCAGGCGTGAGGCGGTGTCGATTCGGGTCTTGGTCAACAGTTGCCGAGTGGTGATGCCCAGGAGGCTCTTGATCCGTGTGTTGAGCTGATAGGCGGAGAGACCGACGCGCCGGGCAATATCGGCCACGCTGGGCAGATCGGTGGATTGAGACCGAATCAGCTCGATGGCGCCGAAGAGCTCGTCGGAATCGGCAATCGTGGCACCCGGGGTTTGAAGGTCACGAGAGATGCCGGCGACGCCGCAGATCGCGCCGCCATCGCCGGTGAGGGGCACCTTGTCGGTCAGACACCAGTCCTCGTACCGGTTGGGGTAGAGGTGGAGCTCCAGTCTCTGGTCGATGGGGAGACCGGATCGGATCACCATTCGATCCTGCTCGAGATAGCGTGTGCCCAGAGGGGGTGGAAAGACCTCGGTGGCGGTGCGCCCGATGAGCTCCGCTTTCGTACCTGCGCCGCAGCGTTCGACCAGGGTGGTGTTGACCACCCGGTATCGACCCTCGAGGTCCTTGACAAAGAAAACCACGTCGGGCACCTGGTCGAAGAGGTGTTCGACAAAGCTGGATGTCGTGACGATCGACGCGAGATCTGTAGCTGTTTCCATCCGAATCCCGATCCCCAAGACCTCAAGACCCCAAGACCCCAAGACCTCAAGACCTAATACCTAATACGTGAAATTGTGCCGATTCCGCAATTCACACTTTCAAATCATACAAGAAATCAAAGGCTCTGGAATATAGACTTTATGCAGGACGATGATTGAGCTTGATCGAATCCCGCCGACCGAACCCGCCCCGTCCGGGGTGGCGGTCTTCAATATCCAGCGCTGTTCGATCCACGACGGGCCGGGGATCCGGACCACGGTCTTCCTCAAGGCTTGTCCGCTGCGCTGCGACTGGTGCCACAACCCCGAGAGTCTGGACGGCGCACCCGAAGTCGCCATCAGCGAGGTGAAATGCACCTCGTGCGGCGCCTGCATCGAGGCTTGCCCGGAGTCGAACGGTGAACGTCCGGCGCGTGGAGCGAACTGGGACGACGGCACCTGTCAACGCTGCGGCGCCTGCGCCGAGGCATGCCCCGGTGAGGCTCGTGAGCTCATCGGCGAACCGCGTGCCGTGGCCGACCTGGTGGCGGAGGTCGAGCGCGATCGTCCGTTCTTCGAGTCATCCGGCGGGGGAGTGACCTTTTCCGGTGGCGAGCCCCTGTGCTATCCCACCTTTCTCGCCGCCTGTCTCGAGGCGTGCCGCGAGAAGGGTCTCCACACAGCGGTGGACACCAGCGGTTTCGCCTCGAAGAAGGTGATCCGCGATATTGCGCAGCTCGCCGATGTGCTGCTTTATGACCTCAAGCACATGGACGCGGTGGCGCACAAACGCCGCACCGGGGTCGACAATGGGCGGATCCTCGAGAACCTCCAGACTCTAAGCGAAGAGGATGCCGCCATTTGGATCCGCTTTCCGCTGATTCCGGGTTTCAACGACGACGCGGAGAATCTCGAGGCCATGGCGGCGTTCATCGCTGCCCTGCCCAACGATCATCCTCTTTTCGTTCTGCCCTATCACCCCACCGGTATCGACAAATACCGCCGATTGGGCAAGGACGCCCCCGATGTCGATTACCAGAAACCGAGTGACGAGGATCTCGAGGCGATTGTCGACCGGTTGCGCTCGCACGGTCTCGAGGTCCACTCCGGAGGAGCGCATGAATAGCCGAGTCAGCGAATTGAGGCGTGAGAGCCTGGACACCAACCCGTCGGTCTCCATCGAGCGGGCGCTACTCTTGACCGAGTTCTACCGCGAAAACAATGGTCATTGGCCGGCGCCGCTCATGCGCGCCCACGCGTTTCACCACGTCTGCACCCACAAGCGACTCCACCTCGGGAGTGGTGAACTCATCGTCGGCGAACGCGGACCGGCCCCAAAGGCGACGCCGACCTATCCCGAGATCACATGTCACAGCGTCGAGGATCTCGAGATCCTCGGCTCGCGGCCGCTCACGAGCTATGACGTCGCGGCCGAGGACATCGAGACCTTCGCCGCCGAGGTCATTCCGTTCTGGAAAGGGAAATCGCTCCGTGAGCGGGTCCTCGCCGAGCTCCCCGAGGAGTGGCACGACGCCTACTCAGCCGGCGTCTTCACCGAGTTCATGGAGCAGCGGGCGCCGGGTCACACCGTGGCCGACGGCAAGATCTACCGCAAGGGTCTGATCGATTTTCGGCGTGAGATCGCGGGCGCGATCGAGGCGTTGGGTGACGCGTCCGACTCCGAAAGCGAAGCCAAACGGAATCAACTCCGAGCCATGGACGTGGCCGCCGATGCCGCCATCGTCTTTGCCCGGCGTCACGCCGAGCTGGCGCGTGAAAAGGCAGTCAGCGAGACGAACGCTGATCGGCGAGCAGAGCTCGAGCGTATCGCCGAGATCTGCGAGTGGGTCCCTGCCCACGCGCCACGCGACTTCCACGAGGCGCTTCAGGCCTACTGGTTCTACCACTTGGGTGTCATCACCGAGCTCAACGGTTGGGACGCCTTCAACCCCGGCCACCTCGATCAGCACCTGGGTCCTTTTTTCGAACAGGGTCTGGCCGACGGCACACTCACCCGTGATCGCGCAAAAGAGCTGTTGGGCTGTTTCTTCGTCAAATTCAACAACCATCCCGCGCCGCCGAAGGTCGGCGTGACCGCGGCCGAGAGCGGCACGTACACCGATTTCGCCAACATCAACATCGGTGGACTCACGCGCGATGGCGAGGATGCGGTCAACGACGTGTCGTACCTGCTGCTCGAGGTCATCGACGAGCTGCACCTCCTGCAGCCGTCCAACAACCTCCAGCTCTCGGCCGAGAATCCGGATGAGTTCCTCCGCACCGGTCTCGAGGTCATCCGCAAGGGCTATGGCTTCCCGTCGATCTTCAATGCCGATGCGGTGGTCAAGGAACTCACACGCCAGGGCAAGACGATCGAGGATGCCCGAGAGGGCGGGACCAGCGGTTGCGTTGAAGCGGGCGCTTTCGGCAAAGAGGCCTACATCCTCACGGGCTATTTCAATCTGCCGAAGCTCCTCGAACTCGCCCTCAACAACGGGCTCGATCCGCGGACGGGCAAGCAGCTCGGTCCGAAGACCGGTGACCCTGCAGACTTTGTTTCCTTTGACGAGCTCTTCGCCGCCTGGCGCGCCCAGGTCGACCACTTTGTCGAGATCAAACACCGCGGCAACGCCATCTGGGAACGGGCCTACGCCGAGGATGCGCCGGCGGTCTTTCTGTCGATCATCATCGATGACTGCATCGCCAACGGACGCGACTACAACGCCGGCGGCGCGCGCTACAACACCAGCTATATCCAGGGGGTCGGGATCGGCTCCATCACCGACAGCCTGTCGGCGATCAAACACCACGTTTTCGATGACGAACGGTGGAGCCTTGCCGAACTCCGCGATGCGCTCTCAGGTGATTTTGCGGATCACGAACCGATGCGCCGGATGCTGGTCAACCGCACACCCAGGTACGGCAACGACGACGATCGCGCCGACGACATCATGGTGCGCTGCTTCGAGGCCTTCTTCGAGGCGGTGGACGGCCGGCCCAACGGTCGTGGCGGCAAATACCACATCGACATGCTGCCCACCACCTGCCACGTCTATTTCGGCTCGGTGATGGGCGCCATGCCCGACGGCCGGCGGGCGGGCCAGCCGCTCTCCGAAGGAATCTCACCGGTCCAGGGCGCCGATCGCAAGGGGCCGACCGCGGTCTTCAAATCTGCGGCAAAGATGGATCACCTGCGCACCGGCGGCACCCTGCTCAACCAGAAGTTCACGCCGCAGCTCCTCGAGGGCAAACCTGGGATCGATCTCCTCGTCGGTCTGGTCCGCGGCTATTTCGGGATGGACAGCCACCACGTCCAGTTCAACGTGGTCAGGGCGGACACGCTCCGAAAGGCCCAGATCGATCCCGACAGCCACCGCGACCTCATCGTCAGGGTGGCCGGATACAGCGATTACTTCTGTGACATCTCTCGCGAGCTCCAGGACGAGATCATCGAAAGAACCGAGCACGAGGGGTTCTAGTTTTTCGGCGTTCGCGGCAGGCGCCGCTCACCGATCACCCAACGCAAAGTGCTTTCCCTCCGGGCGTGGGCAGGGCCCGTTTTGGGACTGTTTGACGTCCCGAATCGATACGAACCAGGCTCAAGCCACCGAGATCGGCGCGATGAGTCCGATTTCAAATCTGGCATCACCTTTGCTGAAGAGAACAACGGAGTCGAAGAGACTGCCGCACATTCGGGAGGCATGATGAACCGCAACCTTTTTGTATTGATCGCCTTCTCCACCACACTATTGACTCCGTTCGCTGTAGCCGGCGAAGGTTTGATGCCACCCGTTTTTTGGGGAGAGACGGCCGGTGAGGTGATCGACAAGCCCAATCTGTGTCACGGCCCGTTGACCATTGGCAACGGCATCGAGGTTCACATCTGCACCATGTCGGTCCTCAGCCGGGATGCCCTGGTCAGTTTCTATTTCGTCGAAGGGTCCTACGCTTGCTTTGAGGTGACGATGGAAGCGACCGGGCGCAACGATGAACAGGTTCTGCGGGAGTTCGACGGTCTGGTTGGGCGCCTCGAGGTCGAGGTCGGACACCCGGGAGGGCGCGACTCGATTCCTGATGGCGAGCCTCGGGCCACATGGCTCACGCGGGACGAGACCATTCGAGCGGCGGTCAAGAGGAGCGGCTCGAAACGCCTGATCGGCATCGTAGGGATGGCTGGCGGGCACCACAAGAGGATGGCGAACCTCGTCCGTTGGTAGGGCGATTCAGATCAGCTCGAGCAGGTGCGCGATCATTTCGGTGCCGCGGTGGAAGTTGTCGACGATGAGCATCTCGTTGGGTCCGTGAATCCGTCCCTCGGGGACGTCGATCCCGAGCAGGAGGCAGGTCGCACCGAGCTTTGAGTCGATGGATGCCACGATCGGAATGGAGGCGCCATCCCGGATGTAGTGCACGTCTCCCTCGAAGGTCCTCTCCATGGCCTTGAAAGCGGAGCGGACGTGTGGGTTGTCGATGGGCGCGAGGAACGGGTGGCCGCCGTGGCCGAGACTGACCGAGACCCGAACCTCCGGCGGGGCGATCTCGCGGATGTGTTTCTCCAACAACTCGAGGACGCGATCGGGTTTCTGGTTCGGGACCAGCCGCATGCTGACCTTGGCCGTTGCGTGGGCCGGGACGATGGTCTTCGAACCCTCGCCGCCGAAGCCGCCGGTGATTCCGTTGATCTCGAGGGAGGGGCGCGCCCAGATACGCTCGAGGGTCGTGAAGCCCGCTTCACCGTAAGGTCCCTCCGAACCCAGCTCCCGGCAGAACACATTCTCGTCAAAGGGGAGCGAGGCGAATCCCTCGCGTTCACTCGGCGACAGCTCGAGGACGTCGTCATAGAAGCCATCGATGGTGATTCGACCGTCCCGATCCTTGAGGTCCGAGAGAATCCTGGCCAGAAACTCGGCCGGGTTGGCGATGGCCCCTCCATAGTTGCCGGAATGGAGGTCCGTTGCCGGGCCCTCGACTCGGATCTCGGCGGTAGCGATGCCACGGAGGCCATAGCAGACCGATGGGCAACCGCTGGCGAAGAACGGCGAGTCGCTGATGACGGCGACATCGGCGGCGAAGAGATCGCGGTGGCTGTCGAGCAGTTTCTCGAGTCCTTCGCTGCCCTCCTCCTCCTCGCCCTCAACGGCGATGACGACGTTGACCGGCAGCGTGCCCTTGACCTCCAAATAGGCGTCGACGGCGTTGATGTGCATTATCACCTGGCCCTTGTCATCGGCCGTCCCGCGGCCGAAAATTTTGCCGTCGCGAATTTCGGGTTCGAAGGGAGGGCTCACCCACTCGTCGAGGGGATCGGCGGGCATGACGTCGTAGTGGCCGTAGAAGAGGACCGTCGGCAGACTATCCGAGACGTGTTTCCGGGCCCATACGACGGGGTTGTGACCATCGACGACGAGCTGGCGCACCTCGTCCATTCCGGTGCGCTGGAGGCGCCGCTCGAGCCAGTCGGCCGCCTCGGTGATGGCCTCGGGGTGGGGGAGGCCGGGGCTGATGCTCGGGATCCGGACGAGCTCGATCATCTCGGCGAGGGCCCGGTCGCGGTTGGCGCGCAGCGTGTCGATGACCTGTTTCATTGATCCTCCCGATCGGATGGCGATGAGGGGGAGTATAGGGCAACGGGCGGACAGGCCCGCTTGACATCCTCCACCCGCACCACGCATCCTGCAGCCAGTGAAACTGCCGGAGGCCTCCATGTCAGCCAGCATCGTGTGCGCAGACTATTACCACGCCATGGTCAAGGACCGTCCCGGTGCGGCGTACGAGCTGCTCTCTCAGCTCGCTCAGACGGGGGTCAGCCTGATGGCCTTCAACGCCATACCCATGGGAACCGACCACACCCAATTGGTGCTCTTCCCGAGGTCGCCGAGCCGGTTGATCAAGGCGGCCGAGGAAGCGGGAATCGAACTTACCGGGCCGCAGCACGCGCTCATCGTCCGCGGAGACGACAAGCTGGGAGCCCTGGCCGAAACCCATCGAAAGCTCTACGACGCGAACATCAATGTCTTTGCCTCGGGGGGCGTGGTCGCCGACTGCGGCCGGTTCGCCTATGTGCTCTATGTCAATGAGAAGGACTTCGATCACGCGGCCAGGGTGCTGGACGCAGGCTGATCATTCTCGTGTAGTCTTGGTCTTTGTAAGTTTGATATTCGCGATGAGGTCGTGGGCGATCTGGTCGCGTTGGCGCATCGGGAGGTTGCTCGAGGGTGTGCACGCCGGTCAGCAAGATGGCAAACCGAGCGGAGGGCGGCGAAGTTCGCGACCCTTCGATCGGTAGGTTCGCGTTGAAACAGCGCCCCGTGGGGGGTGCTCTGTGAAGTACTCGGTCGCCCTTTTTTCCCTGCTGATGGCGGTTTGGTTGCTGAACTCCGGCCACTACACCGTCTTAATCACCTCGTTCGGCGTCGGCAGCTGCCTGCTTGTTGTGTGGCTGTCGCGCCGCATGGGAATCGTCGACGCAGAAGGCGTCCCCATCCACCTCTTGACGCGTCTGCCCCTCTACCTCCCGTGGATCGGAAAAGAAGTGGTCAAGTCCAACCTGGACGTGGCGCGGAGAGTTCTGACGCCCGGTCGACCGGACGTCAGTCCGCGTCTCTTCGACGCGCCGACCACCCAGCACAGTGATCTCGGACGAGTGATTTACGCCAACTCCATCACCCTCACGCCGGGGACGGTGTCGATCCGGGTACACGGCGCCAAGATCACCGTCCACGCCATCGCCGACGAGGTCGCGGACGATCTCCTGGAAGGCGAGATGGATCGCCGGGTGACCCGGCTCGAAGGCGAGTTCGAGTGACCGGGGTCTTTGCCGCCGCTACCGCCGCCATCGTGGTCTGCATGGGGCTGACATTGACGCGATCCATTCTCGGGCCCACCGTCTTCGACCGGATCCTCGCAGTCAACAGTTTCGGCACCAAGACTGTGCTGCTCATTGCCCTGATCGGCTACCTCGGCGGCCGGCCGGACTTTCTCGACCTCGCCCTGGTCTATGCGCTGATGAACTTCATCGGCACGATCGCGGCTTTGAAGTTCACCCTGTTCGGTGACCTTGCCGGCATGGAGGAAGAGAAATCGGAGGAGCTGTACTGATGGCTGGGCCGGTCGAGGTTCTCAGCTGGGTGTGCATCCTGACTGGTTCGGTCTTTGTCATTATCGGAGGCATCGGGCTCCTGCGGTTGCCCGATTTCTATACCCGGATCCACGCCGCCGGGATCACCGACACCCTCGGCTCGTGGTTGATCCTCATCGGCCTGATGCTGCACGAGGGATTCAGCCTGGGCACCGCGAAGCTCGCCATGTTGCTCTTCTTCCTGCTTGCCACCGGTCCGCTGGCGAGCCACGCTCTGGCCAAGGCGGCGTTCATGCGGGGGCTCGACCCGCTTCAGGGGCGTGATCTCGTCGATCGGCACGAGGTGGACGACCATGCTTGATCTCGTCCATCTGGTGCTCTTCACCTTTCTCGCGGTGGTCGCGGTGGCCATCATCCGGCTCAAGGATCTCTTTGCGGCGGTCATGCTCATGGGGATCTTCAGCCTGCTTTCGGCCTCACTCTTCACCGTGATGGACGCCGTCGACGTCGCCTTCACCGAGGCCGCGGTGGGCGCCGGGATTTCCACGATTCTCATGCTCGCGACCCTTGCCCTCACCGAGAGTGAGGAGCATCCGGAACACAATCGGTTCCAGGCAATGCCGCTCATCGCCGTGGTCGTCACAGGCGCTATCCTGGTCTTTGCCACCTTCGATATGCCTCGCTACGGCGATCCCGAAGCGCCCATCCACCAGCACGTCGCGCCGCACTACATCGAGCACACCGAAGACGAGATCGGCGTGCCCAACATGGTGACCGCGGTGCTGGCGTCCTACCGGGGCTATGACACCTGGGGAGAGACCACGGTGATCTTCACCGCCTGCGTCGGAGTCATGCTGCTCCTTGGTGGTCATGCCATTGTGGATCGCTTCCGCCGGCGCAAGGACTCGGGCCCGGAGGGTGAATCGTGATCTCCCACCACATTCCCCGGGTCCTGTC
>Ga0316192_10001774_pt1 | contig 15943 bp, 10 predicted proteins | sample MerIslwburrow_MG_FD_204931 | JGI IMG/M metagenome (GOLD analysis project Ga0316192, IMG submission 204931) | Coastal sediment microbial communities from Maine, United States - Merrow Island worm burrow | ecosystem: Environmental > Aquatic > Marine > Coastal > Sediment | place: USA: Maine...
GGCAGAACAGGCCAAAACCGAGATCGAACGGCTGGAATCGGATCGGGCCCGCCTCAGCACCGAGATCGACGCCCTGAAATCCTCCGACGCCTACGTCGAAGGGCGCCAGCTGGAAGACCTCCGCTCCCTGGTCACCAACCTGTCCGCCCAGCTGACCCGTCTGCAACGCCACCATGACGCCCTGGCCGGCCGCGCCGTGACCGACCGTCAGGCCGTCGCCCGGGCCGAGGCCGGCGCCGACCACGAGGCCGGGGCCCTCAGCGACGACCTGGTGACCCTGGCCGCCATGGCGGCCGAGGTCCATCTGGCCGCCCGGCCCCCTTCGGTGGCACCGATTGAGCGCACGGCGCTGACCGGCCCTTCCGGTGGCGGCGGTAGCGGTGCTGAGGCCGCGGGGAGCGATACCCCGATCGCCGAGCCGAACCAGACCTTCGACCAGGAACCGATCCGGCGGGGGCTGGCCGCGGTGCAGGGATCGACCCAGGTGCGGGCCGGTGAGGTGGCCGAGGTGAAGAAGCTCCTGGCCGCGGTCGACGAGGCCCTGGTCAGGCTGACCGCAGCCGAGGCCGACCGAGGCCACCGCCTCGACGACGTCGAGGATGCCGGGCAGGCCTTCAGCACCGCCCGAACCGCGCTGAGGGAAGCAGGCACGACGTGGGATCAGTCGGTCGTCGAGTGGGCGAGGGGGGCCTGGCCGATGTTGGCCGAAACCGACGTGCCCGCGGTAGCGGTGAACACGCTCGTCTCGACCGCAGTCGACGACCCAACCGCAGGTGCCGACGGCGACGCCAAGCACGGGCGTAGCGATCACACCGGTACCGACGCCCCAACTGCTGGTCCAGAAGGTGGCGGCGATCGGCCAGGCGCAGGACCCGACCCTGACCCCGGGAACGACGTGCCCCTCGGCGATCGACCCGCGCTGCGTCAGGTCTTGGCCGAGGAGTCGGGCCGACTGGTGCTCCACCGCCAGCGCTTGTTGGCCCGGGTCGAGGTGATCGAGACCGATGCCGCGTCGGAAGTGGCGAGGACGGCCACCATCGTCGAGGACTTGGCGGCACGATCGGAGCCCGACCCCCCGTCGCTGTGGTGGCAGCAGGACCGCTCCCACTCTCTGGCCGATCTGATCGACTTTGCCCCCGATGTCAACCCCGAAGACCAGGCCGGACTGGAAGCGGCCCTGGAGGCGTCGGGCCTGTTGGCGGCATCGGTCGTCACCGCAGGCGACCCCGCCACCGGAGTTCAACAACCCGGCCTGCGACTGGAGACCGGGGAGTTGGTGCTCGTGCCCAGTACCGACGCCGAGGCCGGCCACGGCGGCGAAGCGCGGGCCTTGAGCCGGCTGGTGACCGTCGTCGTTCCTGAGGGGTCCGATGTCGACCCCTCGCACGTTTCGCTGGTTCTGGATTCCATCTCCACCGATTTCAACGGCTCCTCCCCCACCGTGGCCGCCGTCGACGGTTCGTTCCGGGTTGGAGCCCTCAACGGTCGCCATGGCAAGGACCGGGCCGAGCACATCGGGGTCACCGCTCGACGGGCCGCTCTCGAACGCCTCCGGGCCGAGGCCGCTGTGGCCTTGGCCGAGGCCGAGGCGGCGCTCGGCGCAGCCCGCGGGCGTCGAGCCGCCGCCGAGGCGGGGCTTACCGAGGCTGCGGCCTTGAACGAGCGTCTGCCATCGCTCGATCCCGTCGACCGGGCCCAGGTCCGATCCGAACAGGCCGAGGATCACCTGAACAGCGCCAGAGTCAAGTTGGCCGAAAGCGAACGTGAGGTGGCGAGCGCCGACCAGGTGCACGCCGAGTGGGCCAACGAACGGGACCGGGTGGCCAACACCCATCAGCTACCAGGCGACGCCGAGGGCCTGCGCCTGACCGAGACCACCCTGGCCGAGATCAACCACAGCTGTCGGCATGCCCAGCAACGAGCGCAGTCCCTGGTCCAGAGCTCAAGCCAATGGATCAACACTGTCGAACGGTGGCAGGAAGGCGTCGCCGAGCTGACCACGGCCCAGGCCGAACTGACCCGGGGCCGCGACGATCATCAACAGCAGGCCTCAAAGCTGGCGACCCTGGAGGACACCACCGGCCTGCCCTATCAGGAAGTGCTCGCCTCCATCACCATGGCCGAATCCGAGTTGACCCTGGTCGTCGACGGTGTTGCCCCCGCCCGGGCCGAGCGGGAGTCGGCCATCAACGAACAGGCCCAGGCCCGGGCCGAGGCCACCAACGCCCTGAGCCGCCGCCGGGCCTCCGAGGCAGCAGGGGTGCGAGGGCTCGAGCGTCTGGGCCAGGCCCTGGCCGTACCCGGCCTGGTGGCCGCCATCGTCGACGATGAGGACGACGGCACCTCCACCGTGCTCGCTCCCCCCGACATCAGCGTCGACGGGTTGGGCCATGTTGTCGACCAGCTCCTGGCCCTGCTGCCTCCAGCCGACCCCAACGACGCCGGGGCCGACGGGGTCCGCCGCTCGTTGCGGGCCCGGCGCGACTCCCTCGGTGCAGGCTGGGATGCCGAGGATCGCCAACCAGACCCCTCCCTGCCGCTGTCGATCCAGGTCAACGGCCCCCAGGGCAAGATGGTTCTCGTCAACGCCCTGTCGTCATCGCGCCACAGCCTGGCCGGACTGGCCGCCTTGTTGACCCAGAAGCAGGATCAGGCGCTGCGTCAGCTGCTCCAGGGGCTCGTGGCCCGAGAGGTGGCGGAGAAACTCGACGGCGCCCTACGGCTCGTGGCAGGCATGAACGACCGCCTGACCGGCGTCACCACCGCCCATGGCATCGGCGTCGAGCTGCGCTGGCGGCGGGCGGCCGAGCTCGACCAGGCCACGGTCCGCATGGTCGAACTCCTGGCCAAGCTGCCAGACCTGCGCACCATCGACGAGGACGCCGAGCTGCAGCAGTCGTTGTCGGCCCGACTGTCCGAAGCCCGCCGGGCCCAGCCCGATGCCTCCTACCAACACCTCATCGCCGAAGTGCTCGACTACCGGCAATGGTACGACATGGCCGTGTTGGTGCGCAGGGGCGACGATGCAACCCCGACCAAACTGAACCGCCGCACCGCCTTGTCCGAGGGAGAGAAGAAACTTGTCACCTACCTCCCCCTGTTCGCCGCCGTCGCCGCCTCGTGCGACGCCCTGGCCGGCTATCAGGAGGGGGTGCCTCGTTTTGTCATGCTCGACGATGCCTTCGCCAAGGTGTCCGAGGACAACCACGCCGCCCTGTTCGGTCTTCTGGTCAAGCTCGATCTCGACGTGATCGCCACCAGCGAGCGCCTCTGGGGCACCCATGCCTCGGTGCCCCAGCTGGCCATCACCGAGGTGATCCGCGACGCCGAATTGGGTGCCATCCTGCTGGAGCACTCCCACTGGGACGGCGTCAACCTCACCCGCTCCGGCTCGTCGGGAATCGGGATCGGGCAATGACCGATCAAACCACCGAGGCCGCCGATGACCCAAGCAACGGCGAGGCAACGGGGGCGTACGTGTCAGCCCAAGACCCAAGCAACGGCGAGGCTACGGGCGCCGATCGGGCCCGGCAACTGTTCCGCTATCTCAACGGAACGGAGTGGCAGGAGTACCGTGCCATTCTCGGCATCTTTGCCGGGACATTCTTCGCCGAGTTCAGCCCCGACGACGTGATCGCCCGTCTGAATGAGCCGCAGGCCGACTCCACCGGCACGCTGCCGGTCCGCGTCGTGGTCGATCCCGAGAGCGTGCCCGACCGGTTGGAGAGTCTGAAGACCTGGGGAAACCTGACGGTCTCCAGCTCCATCGGCGACCCGTCCAGCCTCGCCGACTACTACCGCCGTCGTCATCGTTATCTCATCACCCGTGAAGGTCAGGAGGTCTTCGAAATCACCGAAGGAGTCCTCACCAGGGTGGACGAGGTACGCGACGTGCAATCGGGGCGCCTGCGCGACCTGCACCGGGCCCTCCTGCGACTGATCGACCTGGCTGGAGACGGTGACGCAACGGGGAGCGGCGGCCGCACCGGGAACGGCTTGGCGGGAGTCGACCCCGACGACATCGTCGACGCCGTCCGAGCGGTATTCGACCCCCATGTGGCCTTCACCACCGAGGTCACCCAGTTCTTCGCCGCCATCAACCAATGGCAGAGCCGGTACGACCTCGAGGCCGACCAACTGCGCTTCTTCGCCGAGGTCCTCGTCGGCTACGTGTCAGAACAACTGGCCGACATCGAACGTAGCGCCCGCCCCATCGCCCGCGCCCTGGTCCAGTTGGCGCCTTCCCTCGACCAGATCGTTGCCCTGGCCAACCAGGGGCTGGCGGCCCGGGTTGACGAGGTCGGATTGGCCGACCAGATCACCGTTCGTGGCACCCCCGGCTCGCGACGACCCGACTGGGACCACCTGGGCGAGTGGTTCAGTCCCCGGGGCCGGCGCCGCTCCCGCATCGACAGCCTCACCGGCCAGGCCGTTGCCGCCGTCAGGACACTCACCGTGAACCTGACCCGCCTGTCGGGGGTGGGCCTCGGCTCCACCTCCCGCCGAGCCGATTTTGTCGATCTGGCCCGTTTCTTCGCCGAGGCCGAAACCGTTGACGATGCCCACGACCTGGCCGCCGCCGCCTTCGGCCTCGGCTCGGCCCGCCATCACGGCGTACTCCCTACCGACGCCGACGATCCGGTGACCTCGAACACCTCCTGGACCGACCCCCGGGGCCCCCGGGCTTCGGTGCCGGTGTCGATGCGGGAACGGGGCGAGGTGACGTTGCGGGGCCGGGCCTCGCCGGTGCGGGACCGGTCGGCCGAACGGGAGTTGCTGCGACGCAAGCGGGAACGCACCGCCGAAGCCGAACGTCGAACGGCGGCCGAACTGTTGGCCGCTGGGGGTGAGGACGGAATCATCAACGACGTTGAGCTGACCGAGGCGGCCTTTGTGCGACTGCGCGACCTCGTCGGCCGTTCCAGCCACCGCCGCCGGACCGGTGATCCCGAGCGCGAGGCCGTCGACGCCGGCCTGTGCTGCCGAGCCCGTCGGGCACCGGGGGTGACCACCTCGATCTCGTCGCCCGAGGGACGGCTCCGTCTCATCGACCTCGAGATCCGGATCGGTGCGGCCGGCGCGGCCGGCGCGGCCGAGGTCGGCGTCGTCGGACCCGCCGACGCCGCGGTGCCGATCGGTGAAACGGCGGCCAACGGTCCGGCCGATTTCGATGACTCGACCGACGATTCGACCGACGATTCCGGTGCCGCCTTCATCTCGGGAGTGGCCCGGTGAGCGACCCGCAGGCACTCAACGATCGTCGGGCCGCAGCGCGGCATCTCTTGACTCGGCCCCTGACCTGCGCCGAGCACGATCCCGACATGTTCACCCTGATCCGGCGACACGAGACCGAACTCGACCGCTGGTTCACCCAACGCCTCGGCTACCGGCTCCATCTCACCGCCGACACCGCCCGCCTGTTCAAGTCGACGGCCGTTCCCGATCGCCGCCCCCTGCTCACCGCCACCAGCGATCCTCGGCCCTTCACCAAGCTCGAGTACACCCAACTGGCCCTCATCCTGGCGGCGGTGGCCGCCGGGCCCCGGGTGACCAGCCTCAAGAACCTGGTTGATGAGATCCGCTCGGCCGCCACCGACGCCGGGGTGCAGCTCACCGATGAAGCCAGGGAACGTCGGGCCGTTGTCACGGCGCTGAACTGGATGGTCAGCCAGGGCCTGGCCCGAGAGCTCCACGAACGGGTCGAACGCTATGCCGCCGACGGCGGAGCCGATGCCGTTATCGAGGTCTTCCCCGACCGGATAGCGCTCGTACCCCTGCCCGCCCTGAGCCACGCCGAGACCGCGGCCGAGGTGCTGCAGCGCGACGAGCAGGTCAACGCCTCACGGCAATGGATGCGGGCCAAGCTGGTTGAGGATCCCGTTCTCTACCGCTGGGATGTGAGCGATGACCAGTGGCGGGAGATCCGCCGCCGCCTCGGCGAAGAGGCCGGACTGCTGGAGGAGATGTTCGACCTCGTGTTGGAGTCCCGAGCCGAGGGCATGGCCGCCATCGACCCCAGCGGCGAGCTGACCGACCGCCGCTTCCCGACAACCAGAACCGTCGGCCACGCTGCCCTCACCCTGCTCGAACGGCTCACCACCGACAACCAGGTCGCCAGCGCAGTCGTCGACACCTCGGGCACGGCCACACACGCCGAACACCAACCCAGCCCATCGGAATCCGGAGGAGACCAGGCCGTCCCCGACCCCGCCGTTCCGGAGGCGGAAGGTCCCGTTCAGGAAAAGCCCAGCTGGACCGCGGGCCCGGTCGTGAGCCACCAGGTGATCGTCGACACCCTGGCCGAACTGGCCGCCACCCATCGCCGTATCTGGTCCAAGGAGGCCGAGGACGCATCCCGCCTGGCCCGCAAGGTGATCCCGCTGCTCGTCGATCATCGGCTGCTCGAGCAGACTCTGGAAGGGCTGCGCGTGCTCCCGCTCGCCTATCGCTATGCCGTGGCCGGACCCGACGAGGACACTACCGGCACCGCTACAGGTGCAGGCACCGAGGCCCGGCCGGGGGGTCGGGAATCAGGTGGCACCGGGGCCGCCGGGAATGGCAGTCGGGCCAAGGCTCCAGCACAGGATCAGCTCTGGTGAGTGGGGAACGTCGAGCGGTGCCGTCGTCGCTGTCGAACCCCGACCTTGACCCCTTGTGGGCCTCGGCCCGGGCTCGCCTCGATCGCTACGGAACCAAGCGACGGGGCCGGCTTACGCTGCCCGACGGGCTCTCCGACATCGCCCGCCATGCTGTCCGCTCGCTGCTCAACCGAGACCGCTTGCCCCGCCAGGTTGACCTGAGTGAGATGGAATCAGCTCTCACCCGCCTCGACCTCGGTCCCGACCTCGACGCCTCGCTGTCGCTCCTCGGCTTTGCCCCCTCCCCGCACGCCGCCGACCGCCGGGCCCAACGGGAGTCGACCCGCTCAACCCGCCTCGCCCTCGAAGCCGCCGTGGCAGTCTGGCCCGAACCGTGGGCTGCAACCTGGCTCGACGAGGTCGTGGCGGGCGGGGTGCTGGCCGGGCTGAGCCCAGCCGAGGCCGTCGCCGTCGTAGCCGATGTCCGACGCCTCCTCGACACCATCGAAGTCACACGCCAGCCAAGGCCGCCGTTGATCACCAACGACGACGGCCTCGCCGCCCGGAGCGATCTCGCGGCGGCCGTGCTCGGCTCCGCTCACGCCCTCGACAACGATCAGGTCCGGCAGCGGGCCATGGTGCGAGCACTGAGCCACCGCCAGAGCCACGCCGTCCACCCCGACCCGCTCCCCTCGCGCCGCGGCTCCGACAGCCCCGATCCGCTCCCTGGTAGAACCGGTCAGCGGGATCATCCTGAGGCAAGGAACACCACCGAGACGGCCAAAGTCTGGGAGCGAGCGGGCTTCCACCTCGACTCCGTCTCAGCCCCCGTGCTCACCTGGGGTCTCGACCTCAACCCAGACTCAGCCCTGGCTGATCTGGCGACCCAGGCCACCGCCGCCGGGATTCCCCTGCACCTGTCGAACTTTGCCCTGACCCGCCACTCGCCGGTCTCGGCCAAACCAGGGGCGATGATACTGCTGGCCGAGAACCCCCGGGTCGTGGAGGCGGCTGCTGAGTTGCGGGTGCCATGGACCGTGATCGCCACCGGCGGCAACCCCACGAGCGCCCCCCTTACCCTCGTCGGCCAATTCCTGAACTCCGGCGCCGTTGTCCGCTATCACGGCGACTTCGACCCGGCAGGGCTCGGCATCTGCCGCCGGGTGGCCTCGCTCGGCTGCGAGCCGTGGCTGATGTCGGCCCGCGACTACGACCTGGCGTGCGAAGAAGCGATCGCCTCCGGGGTGGAACTGCCAAGGGCGCCCGGCCCCTGCGGACCGACCCCATGGGACAACACCCTGCAAACCAGGTTCGACACGGTCGGCGTCGTCGTCCACGAGGAGTTCGTGCTGCACCGTCTGCTCGACCCGAACCGGTGGTGACAGCTCCGCCTCGATCATCTCGATGTATTCTCAGGAACATCCGCCATGCCAACGGCCGGACGAGCCGACCACTTCGACACCTCAGTCCGCTTACCGGCGCTCACCTTGCTCCTGGTCATATCGAGCCAGGCGGTGACCCACCTTGGCCACCGTCGCACCTGAAGCTGAGGCACCCAGGGGACAAATCTTCCACCCCCCGTACCCCAATTCGGGGAGGGTTGGGGCGACGTCGGAGGGGAGGTTTCTGGGAGATTGGGGGGAAAATCTCAGCGAGAGCGAGGGGCTGGAAGAATCTTGCAGCAAAACCCTACAGACTGCACTCATCTGCCCTTTACTGTCACACCGTCCGAGTAGATTCACCGGTATGGGAATCTCGAACCGGCAACGACGAGCACGCAAGACCCAGAAACGGGCCAACAAGAAGCGGTCGGCGGGCCAGGAACACCAGGGCCATCATCACCCTCCTCCCCGCACCGACGACCAGCGGGCAACTGATCTCCTGCGCCTGGTTGCGACCACCCCGGTCAAGGGTGACGAGCGGGTCCGAGCCGAGGTGGTGCGGTTGCTGGCCGACCTACCGGTGCCGACGGTGGCCCGGGCCATCGAACGGGAGATCGCCGCCCTTTTCCCGCTCGTGTGGAATGACGGATGGCTGCCGGGTGAGGTTATTCGTCAGATCCGACGGGCAACGTCGGCCCGATCGGGGCGGTTGGGGGCGGCGGCCATCGCCATCGATCACCAGCGGCGTGATCCCTCGACCCTGCACCCCCGCTGGCAGGCCCATGTCAACAGCCTTCGCCTCCCGCCGGCGCCAGGCGAAGGCTGGTTCCGACGCTTCGTCACCGATGCGGACCTGCCGTGGACCGGGGGTATCAGCGCCGCTCTCGATGTTTTTGGCACCATTGCCGGGTTGGCTCCGCTCGGCATCATCATTCCCCCGCCGGGCTCCAGCGCCGACTCGGCGTCGTTCAGTGATCTGGCCACCGCGTCAGCCGGGAGTGATGCGGAGATCGACCCGGTGTTGGAGAAGGTGCGGGGGCTGCTGGCCAAGGCGGAGTCAACCTCGTTTGAAGCAGAGGCCGAGGCCTTCACGGCCAAGGCCCAGGAACTGATGGCTCGTCATGCCATCGATGCCGCCCTGTTGTGGGCCCGATCGGCGCGGGGCGAAGAGCCGACCGTGGTCAGGATTGCCGTCGACGACCCCTACGCCGAAGCCAAACAACTGCTACTCCACATCGTGGCCAAACACTCCCGCTGCCGGGCGGTGATCTACGATGGCTACGCCATGTCGGCCGTTATCGGGTTCGCCAACGATCTCACAGCCACCGAGGTGCTCTTCACCTCATTGCTCGTGCAGGCCCAGTCATCCATGCAACGACTGGTAGCGACGTCGCCGCCAGGCAGCAGGCCACGTTCCCGGCCGTTCAAGACCTCGTTCCTGGTGTCCTACGCCAACCGCATCGGCCAGCGCCTCAGCGAGATCAACGACGAGATCACGGCCACGGCCGAGCAGGAGGTGGGAACAAGTCTGGTACCCGTTCTCGCCGAGCGCGACATTGAGGTCGACGCGAAACTGGACGCAGAGTTCGGCGAGATCCGAACCAGCCCGGTGAGGGGTGGCCACGACTGGTACGGCTGGGATGCGGGCAGCGAAGCGGCCGACGCCGCCCACTTTCCGGGCGGAGCCATCGACGCCCCGCCCTCGGTGTGAACCTCGGCCCCCAGTGAATCTCAGACAGCGCCGAGGCAGACGATGGCCCCATTGGTCAGTTCCACCTGGCGCAGGGTGGCGAGGGGGCAGACCCCGTCGGGAAGGCGAGCGCCGATCACCCGACCGTCGGCGGCGGCATCACAGGGCCGGGCCAGCAGCGCTGGACCGGTCAACACGCTGACACAATCGTTGGCTTGGATTCCCGCTCCGAGGCTGGGACCGGGCAGCGTCGTCGTTGCTCCGGCGGCGTCGTCACCGCCATCGCGGGCATAAGCGGTGAAAACGAAGATGGCGACGAGCAATCCCAGGATGGCCAGGGCTGGAGCAACCCGCAGGATGAGCGAGCTGCGATTCGAGATCTGATCACTCTGGGCGTGGCGGCGGGCGGCCAACACCGACGGATCAAGCAGGCGGGGGTCAATGCGGATGACACCGTCGGCATCAGCCCTCGGGCCGACTCGGGTGCCGCCACCGGCAGTCGGACCAGAACGACGACGAAGTTCCAGGTCGTAGCTGCGGCGGCGGTCCTCGTCACCCAGTACCTCCCAGGCCCGGTTGACCAGCCGCATCTCCGCCTCGGCCCGCACCGCGTCGGACTCCTCACCGGCACCAAAGCCGTCGGGATGCCAGCGTCGGGCTGCCTGGTGGTAGGCCCGACGAATCTCAGCCTGGTCGGAGCGCGACGCAACGTTGAGCACCTCGTAGTGCGTCGGCACCGCCGGGTGTTGAGTTGTCATGGCCGCGCTGACCTCCTTGCGGTGCGCTGGGGTCGGTCGTTCCGACCAGGGCTCGAGTCGGTGTCCTGGTTGCCCCATGGTAGGGCTGCTAGACCAAAGCCAAGGCACTGAACGGCGGAGCAGTTTGTTCCGCGACCAACACGGAGGTCTTTCCCATGCGTCTCGGACTCGGACTCGGATACTGGTCAGCGGGCCCGCCACCGGGGGCGGCGGAGCAGATCGCTACGGCCGAACGGCTCGAATTCGACTGCATCTGGACCGCCGAGGCCTACGGGTCCGATGCACTAACCCCCCTGGCCTGGTGGGGAGCGGCCACCTCGACCATCGGGCTCGGCACCTCCATCTGCCAGCTTTCGGCCCGAACCCCAACGGCCATGGCCATGGCCGCCCTGGCCATCGACCACCTGTCCGGGGGCCGGTTCCGGCTCGGGCTTGGCGCCTCCGGCCCCCAGGTGGTCGAGGGGTGGTACGGCATGCCCTACCCCAAACCCCTGGCCCGAACCCGGGAGTACGTCGAGATCGTCCGCAAGGTGCTGGCCCGAGACGAACCAGTGGCCTACGACGGCAAGCATTACCAACTCCCCTACGACGGTGGCACCGGGCTGGGCAAGCCACTCAAGTCGACCGTGCATCCCCTGCGCAGCGACATTCCCATCTACCTTGGCGCCGAGGGCCCCAAGAACGTGGCCATGACGGCCGAGATCGCCGACGGCTGGCTACCACTATTCTTCGCCCCCAAGGACAACCAATTCTACCTCGACGCCCTCAACGAAGGGTTTGCCCGCCCCGGCGCCCCCCAGACCTTGGACTCTTTCGACGTGGCCGCCGTGGTTCCCGTCGTCGTCAACGACGATGTCGAGGCCGCGGCTGACGCCATCCGACCCATGCTGGCGCTCTACGCCGGGGGCATGGGGGCCAAGGAGGCCAACTTCCACCTCGACGTGTTCAGCCGCATGGGTTACGAGGGCGAGTGCGCCAAAATCCAGGAGCTGTACCTGGCGGGCGACAAGGCCTCGGCCGTCGCTGCGGTGCCGACTTCCATGGTTGAGGACATCGCCCTCGTCGGACCGGCTGCCAAGATCCGTGACGAACTCGACAAGTGGGACGAATCAGTGGTCAACACCCTCGTCGTCAGCGGACCCCCACCACTACTCGAAGCCGTGGCCGACATCGTCAACCGCTGAGGGTCAGACGGCCAACTGAGGTCGGGCGCCGCTTGGGTCAAAGCCCGAACGCGGGGCATGCCGGGGCGGCGACCCGCCCCGGCCGTGGTTCAACCTCCGAGGGCGAGACCCAGGGCCAGCAGCAGCCCAGCCAGGAGCTGCGTTCGCCCGGTGGCCCCCAGAACGGGGATGAGGGCGGACCCCAAGGCTCCGCGCCGCACCAGGCGGGCCGGGACCAGGGCCGTGGCCCAACCGACGAGGCCAATCAACGCGGGCAGGCGGATCGCGCCGGTGGCCACGATGCCGACCCCCACACCAAGCAGCAGGCCGAGGTAGAACCGGCGGGTGGCGGGGTCGCCCAGGCGAACGGCCAGTGTGCGTTTGGCCGAGGCCGTGTCGCCGGGGATGTCACGCAGATTGTTGACCACCAGCAAGGCCACCGCGGCCAGGCCAACCGGCACCGAGGCCAGCAGCGACAGCCCCGTCACCGATTCGGTCTGGACGTAGGTGGATCCAACGGTGGCCACCACCCCGAAGAACACGAACACGAACACCTCGCCGAGCCCGAGGTAGCCATAGGGTTTCGGCCCCCCGGTGTAGGCCCACCCAGCCGCCATCGACACCAGCCCCACCACCAGCAGTTCCCAGCCAACGGCCAGGGCCAGGCCACCACCGGCGATCCCGGCCACGGCAAAAGCAACCAAGGCCGCCCGACGCACCTGACCCACCGTCGCCGTTCCCGAACCAACCAAACGGAGCGGACCCACCCGCTCGGTGTCGGTACCCCGGGCCCCGTCGGCATAGTCGTTGACGTAGTTGGTGGCCACCTGCAACGCCAGCGACACCACCAGCGCCGCCACCGCCCGCCACCAGATGAAATCGGTAACCCCAACGGCGGCGGCCGAGCCGACCGCCACCGGCACCACGGCCGCGGGCAACGTCCGCGGGCGGGCCCCGGCCAGCCACAGGCGCCAACCTGGCGATTGCTCCACCGCAGTCACGATCGACCAACACCCTCGACCCAAACGTGACCGCCGCCGTCCAACCCAACGCGGCCCGTCATGACGAACCCAGCAACTCGTTGACCAGCAGCTCCAGACCTGCCACCCGGCTGCCCTTCACCAACAACGCCACCCCTTCACCCACCTCGGTCATCTCCCCCAACGCGGCGGGAACCTGGGATCGATGGCCAACGTGAAGCGCCGACGGCCCGTAGGCCGGGGCACCAACCGCAATCAAAGAAATGTTCAACGCCGCGGCCTCGCCGGCGATGGACCGGTGCTCCCCCGGGCCTTCGACCCCCAACTCTGCCATTGCCCCCACAACGGCGATCCGCTCGGACGCCGGGATCTCGGCGAGGGCCTCAAGGGCGGCGCGCATCGAGGTGGGGTTGGCGTTGTAGGCGTCGTTGATGATGACCATGCCGCTGCCGGCCTGCACGACCTCCATCCGCCACGGCGACAGGGTGGCGCCGGCCAAACCGGCGGCAATGTCGGCCAGGTCGACCCCGACGGCCAGAGCGGCAGCGGCCGCCGCGGCCGCGTTGAGGACCATATGGGCGCCGGCCACCGCCAGTTGCACCTCGACGGCCCCCTGTGGTGTTTCCAAGGTGAATGAGGGCCGCAACACCGCATCGAGCTGCACGTCGGCGGCCCGAACATCACCCCCGTTCACGCCGAAGGTCACCACCCGGGCCCCGGTCCGCGCCGCCATGGCCGCCACCAGGGGATCGTCAGCGTTGAGCACGGCGACCCCGTCGGGTCCGAGCGCCTCGATCAGCTCGCCCTTAGCCGCCGCCACGGCCTCGATGGAGCCGAACAGCTCGGAGTGGGCCAGGGCCACCGTCGTCACCACACCAATCGTCGGACGGGCAACGGCTGCCAGTTCGGCGATATGGCCCACCCCCCGGGCACCCATCTCGATGATGACCACCTCGGCGTCGGCCGGGGCGTTGGCCAGGGTCAGGGGCACGCCGAGTTCGTTATTGAACGACTTCTCGCTGGCGTGGGTGACGAACGAGGAACCGCAGGCGGCGGCGATGAGATCCTTGGTCGAGGTCTTGCCGACACTGCCCGTGATCCCGATCACGGGCCCCTCGATGCGGGTCCGGGCCAGCTGGCCGAGCCCGGTCAGGGCCGCCGCGGTGTCGGCGACCTCAATCACGGCCACTCCATCCGCGGGCGAGACGGCTGACCCTCCGGGACCGTCACCGTCACCGTCACCGTCACCGTCAGTCGGGCCCGCCTGGCGTAGATAGCCGCCGGCCCCGGCGGCCAGGGCGGCAGGAATGAACTCATGACCGTCGCGTTCGGCCACCAGGGGCACGAACAGATTGCCGGGGGCGACGGTCCGACTATCGATGGAAACCCCATCGAGATCGACGTCCGGCCCCTGCAGATGACCGGTGAGTTTGGTTGACAGCTCTGCTGCACGAAAGCGCACCCGATAGGTGTACCCGAATATGGCGAGCTCTGCGATTAACCTTGCTCTGTGGAGTCCTCCAACCATCCCGTCAAGCTCATCGTATTGTTCGGCGGCCAGTCGGCCGAGCACGACGTTTCGTGCACCACCGCCGCCCATGTCCTGGCCGCCGTCGATCCCGCCCGCTACCAGGTGGAGGCCATCGGCATCACCCGGTCCGGACAGTTCGTCACCGCGTCCGAGGCCATGGCCGCCCTGGCCGATGGCGCCCACTCGTTGCCGGCGGCGCTCAAGGCCGAGGGACCGCCAGTCAACCTCACCGCCCTCGTGGCCGAGAACGCCCCGGGAGCGTATCCCAACGAGGTGCCCCCCGCCGAGCTGCCCTCGGCCCCGGCCGGTGCTCCGATCGCCGTGCAAACCGCGGGCGACGTGGTCGTGCTGCCACTGCTCCATGGCCCTCTCGGCGAGGACGGAACCATGCAGGGCATGCTGGAGCTGGCCAACGTGGCCTATGTCGGAGCGGGTGTGCTCGGCTCGGCGGTGACCATGGACAAGGCCATGGCCAAGACGGTGCTCGATGCCCATGGCATCCCCCAGACCCGGTGGCTGGCCGTCAACGAGATCGATGTCGATGCCGACGCCGATCAGGTCGCCGCCGACATTACCGAGACCCTGGGGCTGCCGGTATTCGTCAAGCCGGCCAACATGGGTTCCTCGGTCGGGGTGTCAAGAGCCTCGACCGAAGCCGAACTGGTGACCGCCCTGCGCAAGGCGCTGGTGTACGACGAGTTGGTGGTGGTTGAGGAGGCGGTCGAGGCTCGCGAGATCGAGATGTCAGTGCTCGGCAACGCCGATATCGAGGTTTCGGTTCCCGGCGAGATCGTGCCCGGCGCCGAGTTCTACGACTACGACGACAAGTACCTCGACGGCAGCGCAAAACTAATCATCCCCGCCGAACTGCCCGAAGAGGTGGCCGAGCAGATGAAGACCTTGGCCGTCGCCGCCTACCGCGCCCTACGGGTCGAGGGCATGGCCCGGGCCGACTTCCTCTACGAGGAGCATGGCCGCGGCCCGTTGCTCAACGAGCTCAACACCATCCCCGGCTTCACCCCCATCTCGATGTATCCCAAGATGTGGGAAGCGTCGGGGCTGGCCTATTCCAAACTGATCGACCGCCTCGTCGACCTGGCCCTCGAACGCCACCAGCGCCGCGGCGCCAAACGCATCACCAACCGAACCTGAACAGAGCCACACCCACGCCAGGCCATCGTCGTTCCGGGAGATAGCCGCTCCCCCACGTAACCGTTCCTGGAGATGGCCGCTCCCCGATGTGGCCGTTTCCGGGCGAAGCTCGGCGGGGGCTCTAGCCGGCGCTCCGCCCAGAACTGACGATCGCATTTCCCCCGATAGGGATTCGCCGAGCACCAATCCTTGATCGTCGCGCCACGGGTAAAGCCTGATCACAGACCCACCACCAGGTTTTCTGACTCACGCATGGGCGCCGCAGTTTGACGATGGAGACCAGACGGGGAACGATGAGGGAAACAGAACACCACAGAACCCGGGGGGTGTCCCCGTCATGTTGTCAAGGGTTGGGGCCAGTTTTGTTGGTAGGGGGTTCGGTTGGTGAGGATGGCCCAGATGATGTCGCAGCGTTTGCGGGCGACGCAGATGGTGGCAGCGTTGTGGTGTTTGCCTCGGCTGCGTTGACGGTCGTAGAAGGCGGTGGCTGAGGGGTCGTGGCGGGAGGCGACGAAGGCGGAGAGGAACAACGCGTTTTTGAGGCGGTGGTTCCCGGCTCGGTCTTTGTTGACGGTGTTGAGTCCGGTCCCGGATTGGCGGTTGACGGGGGCGAGGCCGGCGTAGGAGGCGAGGTGGCCGCCGGTGGGGAATCGGGTGATGTCGCCGACTTCGGCGATGAACCGGACCGCGGTTTTGGGTCCCATCCCCG
>Ga0316192_10001779_pt1 | contig 15927 bp, 15 predicted proteins | sample MerIslwburrow_MG_FD_204931 | JGI IMG/M metagenome (GOLD analysis project Ga0316192, IMG submission 204931) | Coastal sediment microbial communities from Maine, United States - Merrow Island worm burrow | ecosystem: Environmental > Aquatic > Marine > Coastal > Sediment | place: USA: Maine...
GGGCGCGATGAGTTCCTGGACCGCGGCGGCGACCGCCTACTCGAACCACAACGTGCAGATGGTGCCGTTCTATATTTACTATTCGATGTTCGGTTTCCAACGCATCGGCGACTTCGCCTGGGCGGCCGGCGACATGCAGGCAAGGGGCTTCTTGATCGGCGCGACCGCGGGCCGCACGACACTCGCGGGCGAAGGGCTGCAGCACCAGGACGGCCACAGCCTCGTGGCTGCGTCGACGATTCCCAATTGCCGTTCCTACGACCCGACATACGCTTACGAGCTGGCCGTCATCGTGCAGGACGGGCTGCGGCGCATGATCGGGGAGCAGGAGAATATCTTCTATTACATCACCTGCATGAACGAAAACTACCAGCACCCGCCCATGCCGTCCGGCGTGGAAGACGGCATCCTGAAGGGCATGTACCTGCTGCACGTCGGCAGCCAGGGTAAGGTGCGCGCGCAGCTGATGGGCTCCGGCACGATCCTGCGCGAGGTTCTCGCGGCCGCCGAGCTGCTGTCCAAGGACTTCCGCATCCCGGTCGACGTGTGGTCGGTAACGAGCTTCAACGAGTTGCGGCGCGAAGCGCTCGAGGTCGAGCGGTGGAACCAGCTGCATCCGGACGAGGAGCCGCGCAAGAGCTATATCGAGCAGTGCCTCGCCAAACGGCCCGGTCCCTACATTGCCGCGACGGATTACATGAAGATCGTGCCCGACCAGATACAGCGCTGGGTGCCGGGCAGGTTCGTGTCGCTCGGCACGGACGGCTATGGCCGCAGCGACGCGCGCAAGGCACTGCGCGAGCACTTCGAGGTCGACCGGCACTACATAGCGGTTGCCGCCCTGAAAGCGCTCGTCGACGACGGCGCCCTCGACAGAAAGACGGTGTCGCAGGCAATCAAAAAATACGGCATCGATCCGGACAAGCCGGATCCGGTGACGCTCTAGGTGGCGGCGGGAGAGATCTGTGGCTGACAGCATCGATATTGTCGTACCCGACCTCGGCGATTTTTCAGACGTCGAAGTCATCGAAGTTCTCGTCGGCGGGGGCGACCGCGTCGCGCGCGAGGACGGGCTCATCACGCTCGAGACCGACAAGGCCTCGATGGACGTGCCTTCGCCCGAAGACGGCGTCATCGAATCACTCTCGGTGTCCGCCGGTGACAGGATCAACAGCGGCGACGTGATCGGCAGGATGTCCGTCGAGGGGGACGCGAGCGACGAGCAGCCGGAGGAGGATTCTTCGTCCGGCGAACAGGACAAGCAGGAGGAGCAGGACGAGCGGGACGAGCAGAGCGGCGGCGAGCAAACGCTCGAAGTCCCCGATATCGGCGATTTCGAGGACGTCGAGGTCATCGAGGTGCACGTCGAGGACGGTCAGGAGATCAGCGCGGAAGATCCGCTGATCACGCTGGAGACGGACAAAGCGTCGATGGACGTTCCCGCGGAGGTCGGGGGCAAGATCAAATCCGTGCAGGTTTCGGTCGGCGACAAGGTTTCCCAGGGCTCGTCCATCGCGGTGATCGAGGCGGCCGGCGATGCCGGTTCGAAGCCGGCGAAGTCGGAGCGCGCTGAGAAGCCGGAATCTGAAACGAAGAAATCAGCGCCGGCAAAGGAGCCGCCGAAGGCGAAACAACAGGCGGAGCCGTCGAAGCCCGGCAAGCTGCCGCCGATCAACGAGGCCGGGTTCGCGCGCGCGCACGCCAGCCCGTCGGTACGCAAGCTGGCGCGGGAACTCGGCGTGGACCTCGCGCAGGTCAAGGGCTCCGGGCCGAAGAACCGGGTCCTGCACGACGACGTCAAGGCATTCGTCAAGGCGATTCTCAGCGGCGAGAAGTCGGCGCCCGGCGGCACGGCATTGCCGCAGACGCCGAAAGTCGACTTCGAGAAGTACGGCGAAATCGAGCTGCAGCCGCTGACGCGTATCCAGAAGATATCCGGGCCGAGGCTGCAGGCCAGCTGGATCAACCTGCCGCACGTCACCCAGCACGACCTGGCGGACATCACCGACCTGGAAGCGAGGCGCCAGAAACTCAAGGGCCCGGCGAAGGAGAAGGGGATACCGCTCACGCCGCTGGCGTTCATCCTCAAAGCCTGCGTTGCGGCGCTGCAGGAGTTTCCGAAGGTCAACGCCTCGCTGTCCAATGACGGTGAGAAGCTGGTCATGAAGAAGTACTGCCACCTCGGATTCGCCGCGGACACGGACCAGGGGCTGGTCGTCCCGGTCATTCGCGACGCCGACCAGAAAGACGTCTACGAGCTGGCGCAGGAACTCGCCGACCTGTCGCTTGCGGCGCGCGAGGGCAAGCTCAAGGCCGACCAGATGCAGGGCGCAACGTTCACGGTATCCAGCCTTGGCGGCATCGGGGGCACGGCATTTACGCCGATCATTAATTCGCCCGAAGTGGCGATCCTCGGCGTGTCGCGGCACACGATGCAGCCGGTCTGGAACGGCGAGAAATTCCGCCCGCGGCTTATGTTGCCGCTGTCGTTCTCCTACGACCACCGCGTCATCGACGGCGCCATGGCCGTGCGCTTCACGACCTTTCTCGGCGAGACGCTCGGCGACGTCGACGGCTTGTTGCAGGCGATCCCGTAGTGGCAGGGCGAATCGAACTCAAGGTCCCCGAGCTCGGCGATTTCTCGGACGTCGAGATCATCGAGGTACTCGTCTCGCCCGGTGACGAGGTCGCCGTGGAAGACGGGCTCGTCACCCTTGAGACCGACAAGGCGTCGATGGATGTGCCGGCGTCACACGCGGGCAAGATCGTCTCGGTCGAGGTCGCGGTGGGCGATACCGTGTCGACCGGCGACGTCGTTGCGATCGTCGAGCCTGTCGGGAAGTCGGGACAGGCGTCGGACGACGAGGCGCCCGAGTCGGACGACGATGAAGACTGGTCGGTCCGAACGCAACGCATGACGCCCGAGGAGATCCAGGTCGCGACGGGCGCTTCTTCGCAGGGCGACGCGACGCATTCGGCACAGCTGGTCGTTATCGGGTCGGGGCCGGGCGGCTATACCGCGGCCTTCCGCGCGGCGGACCTCGGCCTCGACGTCATCCTCGTCGAAAAGGACCCTTATCTCGGCGGCGTCTGTCTCAATGTCGGCTGCATTCCGTCGAAAGCGCTGCTGCACGCTGCGAAAGTCATCGATGACGCCGCGGCGATGGCGGACCACGGCGTGGTCTTCGGGCCGCCGAAGATCGAGGCCGACAAGCTCGTCGACTGGAAAAACAAGGTGGTCGGCCGGCTCACGGGCGGCCTCGCGCAGCTCGCGAAGCAACGCAAGGTGCGCGTGATCACCGCGTACGCGAAGTTCCGGTCGGCGAATCGTCTCGATCTCGACAACGGCGAGACGATCGCATTCAAGAACTGCATCATTGCGGCCGGCTCCGAGCCTTTCATGCTGCCCGGCCTCCCCGACGACCCGCGTATCGTCGATTCGACCGGCGCGCTGGAGGTGCATCCGCTTCCGGAGAGCCTGCTCGTCGTAGGCGGCGGCATCATCGGTCTCGAGATGGCCTGCGTGTATGCGGCACTCGGCGTCAAGGTCAGCGTCGTCGAACTCATGGATTCATTGATGCCGGGCACGGACAAGGACCTGCTGCGGCCGTTTCTCAAGGTGGTGAAACCGCGCTACGAGAAGATCATGACCTCGACGAAGGTGACCGGCATGAGCGCAACGGACGCGGGAATCGAAGTCGCCTTCGAGGGCAAGGACGTACCGGACAGCGCTGTCTACGAGCGCGTGCTCGTGGCGATCGGGCGCCGGGCGAACGGCGACAAGCTCGACGCCGCCAAAGCGGGCGTCGACGTGGACGAGCGCGGCCTCATCGCCGTGGACAAGCAGATGCGCACCAACGTGCCGCACATTTTTGCCATCGGCGACCTGGCCGGCGGGCCGATGCTCGCGCACAAGGCGACGCATGAAGCCAGGGTGGCCGCAGAAGTGGCCGCGGGTGAGAAGAACTATTTCGATGCGCGCGTCATTCCGTCGGTTGCGTATACGGACCCCGAAGTGGCCTGGGTCGGCCTTACCGAGACCGAGGCGAAGGAAAACGGCACCGACTATGCCGTGGCCAAAATACCCTGGGCCGCGAGCGGCCGCGCGTTGTCATTGGGGCGTGACGAAGGCTTCACCAAGCTTTTGTTCGACAAGAAGAGCGACCGCGTGCTCGGCGGCGCGATCGTGGGCCCCAGTGCAGGCGACCTGATCGCGGAGATAGGCCTTGCCATTGAGATGGGCGCCGACGCCTCGGATATCGGCCTGACGATCCACCCGCACCCGACGCTGTCCGAAACCGTAGCCTTCGCTGCCGAAGCCTACGAAGGCACGATCACCGATCTCTACATGCCGAAAAAGAAATAGCCCCTAGCGCTGCAGGAAGCGGCGCTCGACCGCGTACAGTACGAGACCGACCGCGAGCAGGATGCCCACGGTTCGCCAGTTCTGCGCATTTGCCTGCGCCGTCAGCCAGAGGCAAATCGCGAGACCGATAAACGGCACCAGGTAGCCGCCGCGAATCCGGTAAGCACGCGCTTTCATCGCGTCGCTCGCCCTGTTCCTGATAATGGGCAGCGCGGCTATGCAGACAATGTAGGAAAGCATCCGCGACAACGAACTCGCGACGGCCAGTTCGACGAACGATCCGGTGAGCGCCATAACCAGTGCCAGCGCCCCCATGACCAGGATCGAATGATCCGGCGTCGCGTATTTCCGGTGCACATTGCCGAACCAGGCGGGCAGCAAGCGGTTCTCGGCGAGCGCGAAGATCAGGCGCGGCGCCGCGATCATCGAGCTGGCCAGATTGCCGCCTATCGAGAACACGGCTGCCAGGGTGATCGCGATCGCGCCCGCGGGACCGGCCAGCATGCGACCGACGTCCACGAGCGTCGCGTCCGCATACGTGTCACTCGGAATTACCGAGATGAATACCAGGACGATGAGAAAGTACAGGATGCCCGTGCCGATGACGGTGCGTATCAGGGCGCGCGGCAGCACGCGACGCGGTTCCGCGGTTTCACCGGCCGTCACGGTCATGGTTTCGAAGCCGACATAGGCATAGATCAGCAGCAGCGTCGTGCCACCGAGATCGCCGATGACGTCCGAGGCCGAGGGAATCAGCGTTCCGGCGGTGACATGTTGCAGACCGAGCAGGACGAGCAGTATCAGGGGCAGCACCTTGAGTATCGTGAAGAAGCCCATGGTGCGCACGCCATCCCTCACGCCCAGTATGTTGGCGTACGTCAGTCCCAGCGTAACGACGCTGATGATAGTGGCACGCCCGGGGCCGTCGGCGAACCAGGGAAACAGCGACCCGAGGTAGATCGCCATGACGTTGGCATTCGCCGCGAAGGCGGTCATCCGGCTCAGGAACAGTATCCAGCCGGTACCGAAGCCGGTCAGCGGCCCGAATGCATAGGTGGCGTAGAGGACCGGACCACCAGAATCCCTGAAGTAGCTCGCGAGCTCCGCAAAGGTCAGGACGACAGCAAGAAATACGACGCCGACCACCAGGAACAGCCACGGGCTCAGCATGCCCGCATTGACCGCGACTTTCCCCGGCAGCGCGAATATGCCTGCGCCGATCATTGCATTGAGGACCAGGAACGCGGCGCCGAAAAAACCGATGTCCCGGCGCAGCTGCGCGCCCTTGTCGTTGGTCATCCCATCCCCATGTTGTATTTATTGCGCGCGCGACCGGGTGCATTATACGCGCTGCCGTGGCGACGTTCGGTTGCCTGTAGAGACAAAAAGGATTGGAGATGCAGGACTTTCCCCATCATTACAAGACAACCGCAGAGGCCCGTCATGACAGCCATGTGGATTTGACCAGCCCGGGATTGCCGAATCTGCCTGCGGCTGCTCCGGCCGAGTTCGGAGGCCCCGGCGATCACTGGTCGCCCGAAACGCTGCTGGCCGCCGCTGTTGCTTCGTGCTTCAAGCTTTCATTCAAAGCGATTGCGCGGGCCGCAAAATTCGAGTGGATCTCGATACGCTGTGACGTCGTCGCCGTACTCGACAGGGTGGACAAGGTCACGCAGTTCACCGAGTTTCACCAGACCGTGATTCTCGAGGTGCCGGCTGGATCCGACGAAGCAAAGGCGATGCGCCTGCTGGAGAAGGCGGAGCGGTCCTGCCTCGTCACCAATTCCCTGACCGGGACGACGCGCCTCGATGCGACCGTGCGCATGGCCGACGAGTGAGTCCTATAGCCGCAGTTTGACGATCTCGCCCTGCTTCATGATCAGGGCGAGGGCGTTCTCCGGGTCCCGCAGTACCGAGATGTCGTCCAGCGGCTCGCCGTTGATGAGCAGCAGGTCTGCAACCCAGCCCTCGCGGATTTCGCCGAAGTTGCCCCAGCGATTGAGCTTGCCGATCATACGTATGACCTCCGCGCTTTCCGACGTCGCCTGCACCATGATTTCCGCCGGGGTCCAGTACTCGGCACGCTCGGTGAACTCCCGCGTCAGCATCGTGTAGCCGCCCTGGATGAAGTCCGTCGCGAAGCCCGTCTTGATGTCGTACTTCTTGATGAGGCGGATCAGGTTTTCCTGGCCTTCGAGCACGGCTTGCAGCTTGCGCAGGTTCCGGTCGCTGATTCCCGGCAGGTCCTGCAGCGTGCGGTAAATGACGAGTTGGGTGCTGATCACCACGCCCTTGTCCGCCACGAGCTTCGCCGTCTTGTCGTCGAGCAGCAGCCCGTGCTCGATGCATTTCACGCCGTTGACCACCAGGCGTTCGATGGCCTCGCTCGTATACGCGTGCGCCAGCACGTAGGTACCCCAGTCGCTTGCCGCCTGTACCGCGGCACGGATCTCGGCGGGCGAGGGCTGCAGCGAGTGGATCGGGTCGAATTCCGACATAACGCCGCCGCCGCCCATGATCTTGATCTGCGTGGCACCGGCCTTGAGGTTTTCGCGCGCCGCCATCAGTGTCTGGTCGACGCCGTCGGCCAGGATCGAGCTGCCGTGGGCGAGATAGGGCGAGCCGCTCTCGAGTGTCGGATGCGGATCGTGCGGCGAGCGGAAGTCGCCGTGACCCGCCGTCTGCGATATGACGGCGCCGGACGGGAACAGCCGCGGCCCGTAGACGAGTCCCGCTTCGATTGCGCGCGCGAAATCGGGGTGCGTGCCGCCAGCGTCCCGGATTGTCGTGAATCCCGAATCGAGATAATGCTTCGCCATTGCAGCCGCGGTCGCGCCGGCGACCGTCGGATGGTATTTCTCCATGCTGCGCGGATTCTGGCCGGAGAGGTGCGTGTGCAGGTCGATGAAGCCCGGCGAGAGCACGCGGTTGCCGCCGTCGATGATCTGTGCGCCGTCGGGTGCGTCGATGCGGGTTTTCGATACCGTCCCGATGATGCCGTCGACGACGAGTACATGGCCCGGCGTCAGTCTTTCATCCACGCCGTTGAAGATCCGGACGTTTTCGATCAGAACAGTCTGTGAGAATGCCGTAGCCGAAATCAGGCTGAAGATTAAAGTAACTGCAGTACGAAACATCGGTTCCCCTCTATTCTGGCACCGTTGGCGACAGCTCCAGCTACTTGGTGCATTCGATGCCGAGTCTCTGAAGTGAGGCTTCCGGCAAAGGTATTTCCTTACTACATACAAGCCAATTGACCAGCAGATGGTTGTACTGACGAGCGTATAAAAAGACTCGCCTGTTCAATTCGGCGTGTTCGTCTGATACCTCGACGTTAAACGTTTGAGGCATTACATGCAGAACGGCGCGGTTTGCCCGATCACCATAGCAGGGAACATAAAGGCCCATAAACTTCGGTGCAGCAAGGAATCGCAGGTCGCCTGCTTTGGTCGCCGATGCCAGACGCTTTTCCGGCGAGACTGACAGAAATTCACGGATTCTTTCAAGCTGTTCGGCATCGGACTCGGGTACCACGGGATCGACACCACACGGGCACATCGCACAGCCTGAATGCGTGGCGTATTGCTCGCGCAAGATGCGCGGATTCTCCGTGCCGTATGGGTCCAGTGTATTCGCCAACCCGCGAAGAATGCTTGCACAGAATGCATCTTGTGTATCCGGAATCGGGTCTCCGCAGTCGTCGACGGAGTTCTTTGCGCCCGTATGTTGTGCGCAGACAACCGGCGCGCAAATAATGAGGCAAGCGAGACGCAGGATCATTGGCCCGAGCCAGGATGACGATATATCTGACAATTAATTAGACTCACTATTCAAGCGAGAAGAATACCGGGTTCCCCGGGAGGTAAACCATTGGGCGACCGGTGCCGGGAGTTTTTCCATGACCGTTGGACTCCTACTGTACCGGGTATTCTAACCGACCCGGCGCGGGCGCCGATCCGGCTCAGCCGTCAGTCCGGCGGAGTTACCCGTGCCTCATTCGAGTCGATTCCAGCACGACTCCGCGGAGTCGCGTGCAAGTCATTGATTTCCGGATCTACCACGTCGTCTAACCTGTCGGCCATGCGATACCCGCAAGCCGGCACGGCGATCCCGTCGGGCCGTCTGAAAATCCAGCGATCCTGGAAGTCCTTGTCGATGCGATAGCCACCTTCGTGCACCAGGCGGTGATGGCGGGAGCAAAGCAGCAGCAGGTTGTCCAGCCGCGTCTCGCCGCCGGCCGCCCAATGGTGAACATGGTGCGCATCGACAAACCGGGTGTTACTGCAGCCGGGAAAAGAGCAGCCTTTATCGCGTGCCTGCAACGCGCGTCGTATGGCCGTCGGCACGATGCGGGTCTTGCGTCCGACGCTGAGCGGCTCGCCGTCTTTGCCATCGACAACCAACACCGCGTCGGCGTCGCAGCACAGGCGCCGGACCGACTCGACCGGCAGGGCAGAGCGACCGTCGTTCTCAGCGAGTGCGGAGTGTTCGACATGCACGTTGACGAGGTAATTGTCGGCGGTGCCGCCCGACGGAGACTGCTCATCCGAAAGGTAAGCGCGCGCCAGCGCTACGAGCGCATCCGCCTTCCGGGCAGCCCAGGGCTCGTCGCCGAATTCCACAGAGGCGGAATCGTCTCGTGCCCGATCCAGAGCTTTATCGACGAGTTCCCCGACTTCCATCGGCAATTCGACGGTGAATGTCATCACCCCGCGTCGGGCGTCACGACGAATCGTTAGCGAGCGCGCCAGGTAGGCTCGGTTCGCTTCGTCGAGAGAGTCCCCCATGCCGCAACGCAGCTCGCGACAGCGTTCCTCGACGATGGCGGCCGTCGTCTTCAGCGCGAAGCCAACGAGTGCTTCTTCGTTCTCGCGATTCGCCACCCGCACCAGCGCCCGCACCTTGGAATAAGAGAGTTCACCGCTTCGAAACGCAGCCGATACCGCGTGCAACGATTTCAGCGCATGCGCAACGCGCACTTTTTCACGCGCGGCGCCAATGCTGAGATCGCAGCGCCAGTGCAGCCAGCTGGCGCAGTCCGTGAAACCCCACTTCAGCCAGCCGGCGCGTTCGTCGAATTCACGGACGAGCACGAGCAGTTCGTAGGTTTCCGAGTTGATGCGGGCGGAAAGGTTGACGATCGCGCGATCGAGCTCGTCGATCTCACGTAACGGTTTGGCAATCGGCATGCACGACATGATCACAGCTCCCTGTGCTTATCAGAGACACTGTCATTTTATTCAGGGCCATTCGCCGGTATTAGTTGCGAATCCGCGCATTACATACAGATTCGCAACGCACAATGAATCCTCCGGGACGTTTACCGGATAGTCTTCGCCAGCACGTGATCAACGCTCAGCTTGCCGCCGCCGATGAACAACAGCGGGAACAGCATTGCGAGGAACAGCAGCGGCACGCGGTAGTTGCCGAAGCCCTTGTCCGTGATGGCGTAGCCTTTCCAGAGCTCGGCAAGGCTCGACCACTCGTCGGGCCAGTGAACGCCGAATATCGCCACGATCGTCAGGATGATCAGGCTGAAGGCCCAGAAGCGCGTAAACAGGCCGACGAACAGGCACAGCCCTCCGAAGATTTCCGTCCACGTCGCGAGAAACCAGCTGATTTCGACGGGAATCACATTGAACGGGAACGGGAAATTGTCCTGAATATTGCCGAACCAGTTGCTGCCGTTGAATTTCGTCATGCCGGCTTTGAAAAACTCGTAGGCCATGAGCAGACGGATGGGCAACAGCGCGACCCAGTCGCCCGCCGGGTCGAGAACGCCGACAACGGAATTCCACAACGCTTTCAGCTTGTCCATGAAGAGGCTCCTTTAACCGGCGCTGCGCGTGCCGGTGAGAATGTCGAGGGATCGCATCTCCTGCATGGCCGCGAGGCCGTGCGCGATAAATGCGTCGGTGTCTGGATAGTTGATGTCGGCAGCGAGCTTGCGGAGCAGCGCATCGCCGGACTGGACGGCGTCGTTTTCCTGGATTGCATTCAGCAGACCGGCAGTCACGGCGTTCAGCTCGAGGAAGCCTACCTTGTCTTCCGCGTCGCGATAAACGGCCAGGTAGACCGGCTGTTCGGCAGGCGCATCCGGCAGGAACTCGGCGGAGATGCGATGCACGGGATATTGGTAGGCATACACCCAGGCGAGCGCCGACTTGACCGGCACTCCGGCCAGCAGGTCGCCGTCCGGATCGACACCGTCGAGATCGTTGGTTTCCTCGGATACTGACAGTGCGAGCTCGATGTACTCGTAGTGTGCAAGTTCGACGAGAAAAGGAAGGTCGTCGGCGCCGGGCTCGTATTCGTTCTGCAAAAACGCCAGGAACTCGGCCGGCAACTCGAGAAAGTATGGCGTCTGCGCCTGGTGGTGCTGCATGAAGCCGCGTATCAGCCGGCTCCAGTGCGGGTCGCTGTGGAGCTTCCTGAGGACGGGGAACATGGTCGAAAGCAGGCTCTTCAGGTTGTTGAAAAACAGCTCACGGTAGATCGCCATGCGGCGGTCCTCGATGCCCTCGGGTGCCGGCGCTTTTTGCGGGTCGCGAATATGGGCCGCGAACGCGTACTGCTGTTCCTGGAACTTGGGCCGCTCAGCCATTGGCTGCCTCCGCGGCACCGGCCTGCAGCTGCAGCTCCCTGATGCGCCGGACTTCGCCGAGCAGTTCGTCCATGGGCGGGAAGTTGAAATCGCGCTCGAGCAGCGTTGGCACGGCGCCGAAGTGCGCGTAGGCATCGGCAAGCAGGCCCCAGGCCTGGTCGTCGACGGCTGCGCCGTGCGTGTCGACGCGGAGGTCTTCGGCTTCGACGTAATGACCCGCGATATGGAAGTAGCGAATTCTCTCGGCGGGCATCTGCAGCATGAACTCGTGCGGGTCGTAGCCATGGTTGATGCTGTTGACCACGATGTTGTTGATGTCGAGCATGAGGTCGCAGTCGGCTTCCTCGAGCACCGCGTTGACGAAGTCTGCTTCGGACAGCGACGTGTCGGTAGGCGCGTAGTAGGAGACGTTTTCGAGCGCGATGCGCTGCTCGAGGATGTCCTGCACGCGCCGTACGCGCTCGGCGACGTAGCTGACCGCCTCCTGCGTAAACGGAATCGGCATCAGGTCGTAGAGCTGGCCGTCGTCGCCGCAGTAGCTCAGGTGTTCGGAGTACATGCGGATACCGTGTTCGGCCATGAACGCCTTGATGTCGCGCACCAGTTGCTCGTCGAGCGGCGCGGGTCCGCCGATCGACAGGGACAGGCCGTGAATCACGAACGGGTAGCGCTCCGTGAAAAAGCGGAATTTCTTGCCGAGCGCGCCGCCGACATGGATCCAGTTTTCCGGCGCAACTTCCATGAAGTCGACGTCGGTCGGCGGATTCGCCATCAGTTTGTCGGCGATCGCGCGCCGCAGGCCGAGACCTGCGCCGCTGACGGGATAGTGTGAATGGCTTCGATTCATCGTTGTACCTGCTGGATTACGACAACAGACCAGCCGGGCGCCGCTTTTATTACAGGCGGCGCAGGCGTTCGAGATAGCGGGCTTCGTCGGGAGGTCGGTTGGAACTCTGGGCCTCCCAGAGCGTCTCGGCGAGACACTCGATCATCCCGTGTTCGGCACGATGCGGATCGCCGTCCCGGGCCGCCAGGGTTGCGTGGATCTTCGCGATGCCGGCCGGCCGGTCGGTGGCCACCTGTTCGCGGATGCCGAGGTGCAGGCCCATGTGCAGGAAGGGATTGCTCTGGCCGCCGTCGGGCGTGTAATCCCTGTCCAGGTCGGTGCCCGTCAGCGCCTCGTGATATTCGGGGTGCTCCGCGACGACGGCCGCAATCTGGATTTCGAGCGGCGACATAGGCCGCCCGTCGAGGTGCTTTTGCCACGCATCCGCGTACATCTTCCTGAGCTCGTGACGGTCCTGGCCGAAGATCATTCGAGTTCCTTCCTGCGGTATTCGCAGCACTCGACGATCGGACACCGCCAGCACTCTGGCTTGCGTGCCTTGCAGATATAGCGGCCGTGGAGGATCAGCCAGTGGTGCGCATCCTTCAGGAACTCCTCGGGTGTGAGCTTCACCAGGCGCTTCTCGACTTCGAGTGGCGTTTTGCCTTTTGCGAGGCCGGTGCGATTGGCGACACGAAAGATATGCGTGTCCACGGCGATCGTCGGTTCGCCGAAGGCGGTATTCAGGATGACGTTCGCGGTCTTGCGGCCGACGCCGGGCAGCCGCTCCAGTTCCTCGCGCGTACGCGGGACTTCGCCGCCGTGCTCCTTCACGAGGATCCGGCAGGTCTTGATGATGTTGTCGGCTTTACTGTTGAAGAGCCCGATGGTGCGAATGTAGGACTTGAGGCCGGCAACGCCAAGATCGAGTATGGCATTCGGGGTATTGGCCACCTTGTAGAGTTTCGCGGTCGCCTTGTTGACGCCGACGTCGGTCGCCTGCGCCGAGAGGATGACGGCGACGAGCAACTCGAACGGCGTTTTGTACTCGAGTTCGGTCGTGGGGTGCGGATTGAGGCCACGCAACCGGCTGTAGATGGCTGTGCGTTTTTCCCTGTTCACGTGTTGTGCACGGCGTCCCGTTTGCCGTCCAGGTAGTTCTTCAGCGCGACAGCGAGCGCGAGGCTGAAGAACGCGCCGGGCGGTAACACGGCGAGCAGCCAGCCGCCGTCGACAACCACCAGTCCCGCCAGGGGGTCGCCACCGAAGAGCTTGTCGAATTCCGAGAAGATCGAACCCTTTCCGACCAACTCGCGAACGAAGCCGACGGCCATCAGCAGCAGGGCGAAACCGGCGCCCATGCCGAGACCGTCGAACAGGCTGGAGACGACGCCGTTGCGGGACGCGAACACCTCCGCGCGGGCGACGATTGCGCAGTTGGTGACGATCAGCGGAATGAAAATACCCAGCGAGCGGTCGAGGGCTGGGAACCAGGCTTTGAAGATCAGTTCCGTGCACGTCACGAGGCTCGCGATGATCAGCACGTAGATCGGCACGCGGATCTCCGCCAGTATCCAGCGGCGCGTGGCCGAGACGAGGACGTTGGAGCAGGTGAGCACCGCGAGCGTCGCGATGCCGAGGCCCAGGCCATTGACGAACGTCGAGGTGACGGCGAGCAGGGGGCAGAGGCCGAGCAGCTGCACGAGCCCGGGATTTTCCCGCCAAAGCCCCGCCTGCATGCGATCGGCGAGCTGGCCCGAACTCATGGTGTCTCAGCCGTTGCCGGCATGTCGAAGATCTCCTGCTGCTGAGCGTCGAAGTATAACAACGTCTCGCGGACCGCCTTGAGGACTGCGCGCGGCGTCACTGACGCGCCGGTGAGCTGATCGAACTCCCCGCCGTCGACGCGCAGCCGCCAGGCGGCGGCGGGCGGGTCGCCGAGTGAACGGCCGTCGAATTGCCGGACCCAGTCGGAGCGGGAGGCTTCGATGCCGTCGCCGAGCCCGGGTGTTTCGCGATGTTCGAGGATGCGGACGCCGGTAACGGTGCCGTCAACGCCGACGCCGACCAGGATACGAATAGGGCCGGCATAACCGCCGCGTGCGGTAACGGCAAACAGCGCCGCGACGGGCGCGCCGCCGGAATATGCCCGGTAGATGATTGCCTCATCGTTTCCGGGGAGACCGTGAGGCGGCTCGAGGACGAGCCTCGATTCGGTGATGCTGCCCTCGTAATCCACGCCACCGAGCGCGGGTGCGAGGCTCTGCTCGAGCCACGACTGTTCGTTTGCCGCGATGCGCTCCAAGGTGAGGCGGTAGGTCGCCGCGACGAGCGTGGTGCAGATCGCGGCAATCGCCGCCAGCGTCAGGCCGCCTTTTGCCACACGGGAAATCACGGCGCTCTCGCATTCGGCGCATGCCCGACGATGCGGGGGCGGGTAATCCGGTCGATGGCGGGCACCGCCATGTTCATGATCAGAACGGCGTACGCCACGCCGTCGACGTCGGCGCCCCAGGTCCGTATCGCGTAAATCAGGAAGCCGATGCCGGCACCGTAGATAAAGCGGCCCTTCGGGCTGGCGGCGGCGGAGACCGGGTCGGTAGCGATGAAGAACGCGCACAGCAGCGCGGCGCCGCTGAACATGTGGAAACCCGGGCTGGGCTCGGTCCCGGGGCTGAGCAGCCACATGACCCCGGCCGGGATCAGCAGGCCGGCGCCGACCCCCAGCGGGATGTGCCAGCGAACGATCTTGCGGATCATGAGCCAGAAGCCGCCGATGGCAATGAAATTGCCGATCCACTCCCAACCGACGCCGCCGAAATCCCCCATGACCGGCAACGAGCGTATTTCGGCGGTCGTGCGCATGTCGATGAGGCCGGTCTTCATGGCGTCGAGAGGTGTTGCGCGGCTGACCTGGTCGTACGTCAGCATGTCCGGGAGGTTTCCGGTGAGCGTGTATTGCAGCGTCTGCAGGACGGTGAGGAACTGGTAGTCGATGTCGCCCATGCGCGGCGCGACCCACAGGTTGAGGTGCATGGGAAACGCAACCAGTGCGACCACGTAGCCGGCCATGGCGGGATTGAAGATGTTGAATCCGAGACCGCCGTACAGGTGCTTGGCCACGATAATGGCGAAAAGCGCTGCCGTGGCCGTAATCCACCAGGGCGTCAGCGATGGCAGGGCAAACGCGAGCAGCGCCGCCGTCACGAGCGCGCTGTAATCGGAGAGGGCGTTTGCGGCGGGGCGTCCTCGCAGGCGCATCATGAGTGCCTCGCCGCCGATGCAGGCCGCGGCGGCGACGACCAGGTTGAAGATCAGGCCCGGGCCGAAGAACCAGACGTGAGCGATGGCTGCGGGCACGAGCGCGAGCAGCACCTGCTGCATGATGCTCGCGACATTCGCGGTCGGGGCCAGGTAAGGCGCTTCGCGGCGCTCGAATTCCACCGTCAGTCCCCGTCGTCCCGCTGTTTGCGTTTCATGATTTCCGCTATTGCGTCGGGGCCTGCTTGCCGGGCGCGTTCCTTTTGCCGCGCGAGTTCCGCCTCCCGGTCGCGCTGCTCCCGCTGCAGCCGTTCGCTGCGCGCCTCGAAGCGCCGCCGCGCTCGCTCGGCGCGGGCCTTCTCGTCTTGCAGTTCGCGGATGCGGGCCTTCGCCATGCGGAAATCGTACGTAAGCGGTATATGACTGGGGCAGACGAGGTCGCAGCAGCCGCATTCGATACAGTCGATCAGTCCGTGGCTGCGGAGTTTGCGTTCGTCGTCTGCACAGGCATACCAGAACAGCTGTTGCGGCTGCAGTTGTACGGGGCACACGGTCGCGCACTCCCCGCAGCGGATGCAGGGCAGCTCCGGACCCGGCGCACGCAGGTCGGACAGGACCAGTATGCAGTTGGTCGCCTTGACCACCGGTACCCGGTCGGTACTGATCGATTTCCCCGTCATGGGCCCGCCGATCACCAGGTGCCTGGCGCCGTCGGTGTAGCCGCCGGCGAACTTCGCGAGCTCGGCGACCGGTGTGCCAATTCGTGCCCTGACGTTCATCGGGCTCGCGATGCCGTCGCCCGTAATCGTCGTGATCCGGGAAATCAGCGGTTCGCCATTCTCCAGCCAGTCGTGGATGGCGGCGGCGGTG
>Ga0316192_10001780_pt1 | contig 15923 bp, 18 predicted proteins | sample MerIslwburrow_MG_FD_204931 | JGI IMG/M metagenome (GOLD analysis project Ga0316192, IMG submission 204931) | Coastal sediment microbial communities from Maine, United States - Merrow Island worm burrow | ecosystem: Environmental > Aquatic > Marine > Coastal > Sediment | place: USA: Maine...
TGGCCAAGCCGGGAAACGCGGCAGATGTGCCCTTGTGGGCGAAACCCCAGCGGGGCCGGGCCTTTGCGCCCCTGGTACCGCGTTGCACCTCGCTCATTGGCAGCTCACCTATTTTCCTCGGGCCAACTTCGCCCGGTGCGCCTTGTACGAGGGAGCGCAAAGACCCCGGCGCGATCGCATCAATTGTTCAGACCCTCCCTAGGGAGCACGCGACGTGATTGCCGCCACTTCCGCACCGCTCCCGACCCATCTCGATTATGCCGGGGGCGGTCTGAGCAATTTGATGTGTTCACTGATAGCCGGGCTGGGCGGCGCGCCACCACCTCAGCCTCCGCTGGGCATACTTCCACCCGAACGCGTCGCGGCGTCACGCAATGTGGTGCTTATTCTGATCGACGGCATGGGGTTCAATTTCTTCAAGCGCAACGCCGGCCCGCTGGATGAACACCTGCTGGGTTCCATGAGCTCGGTGTTTCCAACCAGCACCGCTCCGGCCATCACCACGCTGATGACCGGCGTGCCACCCAACCGGCACGGGGCGACCGGCTGGTTCATGCATTTCAAGGAACTCGGCACCGTCGGCATGATTCTGCCGTTCAAGCCACGCTGGGGCGGCGTGACCTTCGATCAAGCGGGCATCGAACCGAATATGCTGCTGGGTGCGCCCGGACTGTTCGATTCACTTCCCGTGCACAGCACGCTGGTACAGCCCCGTGAACTGGTTGACTCAGCCTACAGCCGCAGTCTGGCTGGTCAGGCAACGCGGCTCGGGTTCGGACCTTTCACCGAATGCCTCGAAAACATCAGCAAGATCGTAGGCACCGGGTCGGGACGCCAGTATGTGTACGCCTATTGGCCCCGCTTGGACGGACTTGCTCACCGCGATGGAATAAACAGCGCGGCCACCGGCCATCACTTCGCTGATCTTGAACACATGCTGAGCGCCTGGTTGGACACCCTGACCGGGACCGATACCCTGGTGCTGATTACCGCTGATCATGGCTTTGTCGATACCTCAGCGGCGGAAACCATTTGGATGGATCAGCACCCCGTACTGGAGAACGCGCTTGCACAGCCCCTGAGCGGGGAGCCCCGGGTGGCTTACTGTCAGGTGCGAGCGGGGCACGCGGCATCATTCGAGGACTACGTACAGACACATCTGGCCAACGCCGTTGACCTGCACCATTCACAGACCCTGCTGGACCAAGGCTGGTTTGGGCCCGGGATACCGGATCCGAGGGTTCAGGACCGGATCGGCGACTATGCGCTGGTGGCCAAGGGCCGCCATGTGATCAAGGACAGACTGTACAACGGCGGAACCGGGTCGGACATCGGCGTCCACGGTGGCATCAGCGAGGACGAGCTGCGGGTGCCCCTGTTGGCGGTGTTCCGATAACAAGGCCATCCGGGGAAACTGGCGTCCCGTCCCCTAAGTTCGCAGCGTTTCAGATAGGCCCTACGGTCACCGCGGGTCCAAATTGGCTACATCAAGTACAAGGATTCAATCAAGAATGCTCAAAGGCCCCGTACTTCTAGCAAACGCTTGAGCGAAGCCTCGGGCCTGGCACCGTAGTGGGCTACCACCTCGGCGGCGGCAAGGCTACCGATGCGGGCGGCCGTGGGCAGGTCGCGCCCATTGGTGATGCCAAACAGAAAACCGGCGGCAAACAGATCACCGGCGCCGGTGGTGTCCACCACCTTGGAAACCGTTTCCGCGTCGATCACATGTACCTCGTCCCCGGTCACCACCACCGATCCATGGACGCCCCGGGTCAGGACAGCGATTTCGCAGTGGCCCCGGACCGCCTGTAGCGCAGCATCAAAGCTTGGCGCCTGGTATAGGGAGCAGATCTCTTCCTCATTGGCGAACAGAATATCCACGCCCTCGCCCACGAAGTCGCGGAACTCGTCACGATAACGACCCACGCAGAACGGATCTGACAAACTCAAGGCCACCTTCCGCCCCGACGCCTGGGCAAGGCGACTCGCCTTTCGAAACGCGGCCTTGCCGCCCGCCGGATCCCACAGGTATCCCTCCAGATAGGTCACCTCCGCCTGGGCGACGACCTGTGGATCGACATCGTCCGGGCCCAGTTCGACGCATGCGCCGAGGTAGGTGTTCATGGACCGCTCCGCATCCGGCGTGACCAGGATCAAGGAGCGCGCGGTGGGCGGGCCCTGCTCCGCCATGGCGGTCTCGAAGCGCACACCCGCAGCGCGAATGTCGTGGGTGAATACTTTGCCCAGCCAGTCGTCTCGAACCTTACCCACATAAGCGGCGCGTCCACCCAGGGCGGCAACGCCCGCGACCGTATTGCCGGCGGATCCTCCAGACATCTCGATGCCGGGACCCATCGCTTCATACAAGGACTCGGCCCGTTCCGAATCGATCAGCGACATGGTGCCCTTGGGTACCTGGTGGCGGGTCAGAAACGCCTCGTCGGCCTGGGCGATGACATCCACGATGGCATTGCCGATGGCGAGTACATCGAACTGGGTTTCGGTCATGGGGTGGGAATCCATCTGGTAGCAAACAAACGTGACGGATTGTGGGGAATCCGGCCGCAGTCCACAACCGTCCGATACACGCCCCTTCGAACAGGATGAGGTTTGGAGCTGCCAGGCAGCACGGCGCATAAACGGACCCCAGGCCAGGAACCGGGGTAGACTCCGGGATCGAATTCGCCAACATCACCGAGCCTGCCATGTCGGACACCGTCCAACTGCTGAACACAGACCTGATCCAGCAGATTCTGAGTGCGGCCCAACAATCGCCTCGTGGACGGATGAACCACAACTTCCATCCGGGCGCAGCATCCAACCCGCATCGATTCCTGAACGTCATGTGCCGTGGGACCTACGTGACGCCGCATCGGCATCTGCTGCCTCCCAAAAGCGAGTCGTTTGTGATTCTGCACGGTGAAGTGCTGTTCTTACTGTTTGACGATGACGGTCGGGTCACCGAGTCGCATGTTCTGCGTGGAGTGGATACGGGTGTCGGCCCCTTTGGCATCGACATCGCTGCCGGACTGTGGCACTCCCTGGCGGTGCTCACAGATCACGCCGTGTGCTACGAAGTAAAGGCGGGGCCCTGGGATCCGGCCACGGACAAGGAGTTCGCGCCCTGGGCGCCGTCGGAGGGCGATGCCGCGTGTTCTGAATACCTTGCCCGGCTGCTGGCCAGGCACCGGGCTACCGCCGACCCGAGCGCGGGGCCAGGCTGATGCAGGGCATCCGCGCCGCCACCGGAGCCGACATGGCCCGGCTGGTGCTGGTCGGCGCCATCTGGGGCTCATCCTTCCTATGTATCGACATTGCACTCACCGGACTGCCGCCAACCTCCATCGTTGCTGGCCGCCTGCTGCTCGGGGCATTGGTGTTGGTTGCAATGCTCTGGTCCGGCGGGCAACAGCTGCCGACAGACACCCGGATATGGGGGCTGCTGGTGGTCATCGGATTTCTCAACAGCGCACTGCCCTTTATGCTGATCAGTTGGGGACAACAGTTTATCTCGGGCGGGCGGAGCGCCATTCTGATGGCCGCCGGCCCGTTTCTGGTGGTGCTGATGTCACACCTTTGGACCCAGGACGATCGGCTTACCAGACCCAAGCTGGGCGGGATGCTGCTCGGGTTTGCCGGGGTGATTCTGCTGGTGGGATATGAAGCCGTATTCGGTCGTTCTGAATCACTCGCAGGTCAGTTGGCCGTTATCGGCGCGACCGCCTGCTACGGTGTGTCGGCCATCCTCACGCGCTACGTCGCCTCGGTGCCGCCCCTGGTGAACAGCGCCATCGTCCTGGCCAGCGCCGCCTGTTACATGGTGCCCGCGGCGCTGTGGATCGATCACACCCAGGCACTCCAGCCGGCCGCGGGTCCCCTGTTGGCGGTGTTATGGCTGGGTCTTTTCCCGACCGCGCTGGCCTACCTGTTGCGTTTTCAGATCATCCAGGCCGTGGGCGCCACGTTCATGTCGCAGGTCAGCTACATGGTCCCGATGTTCGCTATTCTCTGGGGCTGGCTGTTCCTGTCCCAGGTGCCACCCGCTCGGGCCTGGATCGCCCTGGCACTGATTATGGGCGGCCTGTATTTGAGCCGAAGACCCAACATGTTCACCCGTGGCCATGACCGCTGACCCGATCCACTCACCCTGGGTGCGGGCGGTGCCCGCCCTGTTCGTGCTGCTTTGGAGCACAGGCTTCCTCGGCGCAAAGCTGGGCTTGCCCTATGCGGAGCCCTTGACCTTCCTGGGCATCCGGATGCTGATTGCATCTGCTCTGCTACTGGCGTTTGCGTTGCTCACCCAGGCACCCTGGCCGCGCAACTGGCGCTCGGCGGGACACATCGCTGTAGCTGGATTGCTGGTACACGCGCTCTATCTGGGTGGTGTTTTCAGCGCTATACAACTCGGTCTGCCGGCAGGGGTAGCCGCGCTGATTGTGGGCACTCAACCCCTGTTGACCGGGGCCTTGGCCACCGTCTGGCTCAAGGAGCGCCTGCGTTTGCAGCAATGGCTAGGGCTGTTGCTGGGTTTCGCCGGCGTTTTCATGGTTGTCTACGACAAGATGGGCGGGGGTGCCACCAGCGCCGCGGGAATCGTGCTGTGCCTGGCCGCTCTGCTGGGTATAACCCTGGGCACCCTTTACCAGAAGCGCTTTTGCTCCGGCATGGATCTGCGTACCGGCGGCGTCATCCAATACGCTGCAACGGCCGCTGCCATGGCGGTGGGTGCACTTGCGCTGGAGGAACGGACCGTGATCTGGAGCGGTCAATTCGTGTTTGCGCTGACCTGGCTGGTTCTGGTCTTGTCTGTGGGTGCGGTCGGTCTCCTCTACACCCTGATCCGACTGGGCGAGGCGTCCCGGGTGGCAAGCCTGTTCTATCTCACACCACCGGTGGTGGCGATCTTCTCGTTTCTATTGTTCGACGAGCGCCTCGGCCCCTTGGCCATGGTGGGCATGGCCGTGGTGACCACAGGCGTAGCCTTGGTCAACTTCACGCCTGCGCGCCGCTGACCGGCCGCTTATCTCGCTGAGCCAAACACGCTGCTCAAGCCTTGCTCCGCGGGCGCAATGCCTCGAGCGCGACCGCGCGTAGTGGGCCATCCGGCAAATATCGACCCGGCATGCTGATTCTCCAGCAGGTCGGTACCTGCGCCCAGCAACCGGGCTACTCGGCCTGGCGTATCTCAGCCTCCCTCGCCTCGATGTGGGCTTGAAGCCCCTCGGCGTCGCGCTGGCTGCGCGCCAGATCCGACTCCAAGGCGGCCCGCCCAGCCTCATCCGCATCGGCAACACGTTGCTTGATCTGAGTGATGTCCTCTTTCAGGGCCACCTGCTGGGCGCGCAGTGACTCCAGCTCTGCTGCCGCCTCGGCCTTGTCAAACACCTGATCCGCCGCATTCGAATCCATCCTGCCTCGCCGGCGGGAGACCCGGGGGATGATCAGCTGATCCGGCGCCAGGGGACGTTGATTCATAAATGAGGGCGAGACGATTTCGATGCCGGCGCCGTGCAGCGTATCCAGGATGCTTCGCCGCAGCTCGGATCGAACCGTGAGCAGGTGCTTGACCTCGTCGAGGAAACCGGCGGCGCGATAGGTGACGGAAAAATCACCCAGATCCACCACCTGGACAAAGGGCTCGACCAGGCCGATGCTCTCAGCAGCCTTTTTCAAGAGCGGCTCAACCGTGGCGTGGTCTGCATCGTAACCGAGAGACAGGGACGCGGACACAATGGTGCCGGAGGCTCGGACCACCGCCACCGGGTTGGTCACCATGTGAATATTGGGCAGGGTGACCAGGTCCCGGTCCTCGGTCTGTATCTCGGTGTGGAACAAACCGCGTTCGGTCACCCGCCCCACGTTATCACCCACCCGAATAAAGTCTCCCGGTCGAAAACTGCCCACCGCCCGCAGCATGAACCCGGCCATCGCATTGCTGACAAAGGTGGTGGAGGACAATCCGATCACCCCGGTGAGGACGATGCCCAGCAGACCGATCAATTGCGCGCGGGTGCTGTCGGTGAGCGGGTAGGCCAGTATCAGCGCGATCAGCATGAGCATGGACAGGACCAGCATGATCAGCTGACGTGGCAGCCGCGCCTCGGGACCCAGGTTCGGCTGGCGACGGATCAAAAACCAATGGGCCAGCATCAGCCCGGCGCCACCCAGAAGCAGAACCAGGGCCGAAGGGATCAATGACTGCAGGATAGAGATCATTTCAACCGGCGCGGTTTGTTGTTCCATGTCAGAGTCGCCTACCTTCGCAGGCTCGAGAATAACGCCAAATCCATTGCCTTGCGTGCGTGCCGGGGCGCATCGCTACCTCTCCGAGCTAAAGATATTTTTCCACCGTGCGGACGATGCGCTGAGCATAGCGGTCGACGACGTGCTCGATGGCATAGATATCCTCGCCTCGCAATTCAAGGCTGTAACCCCGACTGCGAAGCACGGCGAACAGCATCTCCAACGCCGGTTGGCCAGACCCAAACTCGCCGTCGGCATAGGCGTCCAGCACACGGGTCAGACCAGGGTCGTCCGGGCTGACCTGAAACGAAACGGTCTTGCCCGACCGCTCTACCCGGCGCCGCACTTCAATGGCCACCAGCGGCATCACCAGGGAAGCAAGCAAACCCAACCCGGACAACACCAGTTCCACCGACCCCTTGCGCGCATCGATGATTTCCGCGTGTCCCCGGGACTGACCCATGATGCCCAGATACCGGTTAAACGGACGTGCGTCCTCACCGAAGTATTTGTCGGCCTCGGTGGTGCGGCCCTCAGTCATCAAATCGGCGAAAGCGACCACATGGTACAAATCGGTGGTGATGTAACCGAGATCATAGAGATTGGCGATCTTGTCGCCAAAACGGACGCTCAAGGTGCGCTCAGACATGGCTGGCGAATCTCAGCCCTTGAAGGCGTCCGGAGAGGCCAGCCAGACCTGCTCCTCCGGCGTGCTCGACCGCCCGAGAATCGCATTGCGATGAGGAAAGCGAGCAAAACGCTTTACGATCTCACGGTGGTGGCGGGCGAACTTAAGATTGCGTGACAAGCCCGCCGCCTCGAACAGGGCCACCGAACGATCTTGATCCGACAGATCCTCGCTGTGCATATAGGGCATATACAAAAAGGACTGCTGTTCGGGCGTCAGTGACCGATCGAAGCCCCGGTCAATGGCCCGCCCGGCCACTGCCCGCGAAGCCGCTTCGGTGGCAAAACTGCGCGGATCATCCCGGAACATGTTCAAGGGCAACTGGTCCAGCACGATCACCATGGCCAGTGCACCATCGGGCGTGGACTCCCATTCCGACAAAGCACCCGCCCGCGCCGACTCCCATAGACTCAGAAAACGTTCCCGCAGCATCTCGTCGAACTCCGGCGTCGAATCAAACCAGCGGGCACGGGCCGGTTCTGAGAACCAGAAGGTGTTCAGGTCGGCGGCTGAAATCATGAAACGCAGTTGCATCCAGAGTTGGGAGATGACGCATAGTGTACTGCCTCGGCAGCCGCCCGACACGTGATCTGGGCTCGATACGGCGATCCACTCTGATTCGCGTTGCGCCATACTTTGCTACCATCTCTGCGATCCATTTTTACTTTATTCAGGAGACAGCCATGCGCTGGAGAACCGGAAGGCGCAGCGACAACGTGGTGGACCGACGGGGCCAACGCCCACCTCGTGGGCGGGGCGTCAAGCTGGGCGGTGGCGTCATCATTGCCTTGGTTGCTGCTGCATTCCTGGGCATAGACCCATCCCTGGTTCTGTCGCTGTTTGGAGGCGGTGGCACAGGGATGCCCGAAACGCGCTACGACACGCCGGCGGCGCCGCCACCGGCACAGGACGAGCAGGCCCAGTTCGTTTCGGTTGTGCTGGCCGACACCGAGGACACCTGGGGCGCCCTGTTCGCCGATGCAGGCAGCCGCTACCAACCGCCCAAACTGATTCTGTTCAGCGACGCGGTTCAGTCGGCCTGTGGCATGGCGGGGGCCGCGGTCGGACCGTTCTACTGCCCGGGGGACCAGCAGGTGTACATCGATCTGGGATTTTTCCGTGAGCTTCGCAACCAGTACCAGGCACCCGGCGATTTCGCCCAGGCCTATGTGCTGGCCCATGAAGTCGGCCACCACGTGCAAAATCTCACCGGAATCATGGGTCAGGTCAATCGGGCACGCGGATCGGTTTCAAAAGCGGATGCCAATGCCCTGTCGGTGTTGCTGGAGCTGCAGGCCGACTGCTACGCCGGTATCTGGGCCCACCACGCACAGCGCAGCCGCCAGATTCTGGAGAGAGGCGATATCGAGGAGGCCATGCGGGCGGCAGCGGCTGTGGGCGACGACACCATCCAGCGGCGCAGCAGCGGCCATGTGGTCCCCGACGCCTTCACCCACGGTTCGGCCGAGCAACGTATGAGCTGGTTTCGGCGTGGCCTACAGAGTGGAAACGTCGGCGACTGCGACACCTTCCAGGCGTCGAGCTGAGCGTCAAGCAAGGTCTGACCTATTCCGGTAGGCACAGATCAAGGACCCGTTGAGGTGGGCCTCAGGTGTTTTACGCTTCCGGCGGGCCGCCCAGTCGGCAGCGCAGAACCACCTGCTCGCCCGACAACAGCAATAAATTGTCGCCGGAAAGCCGGTAGGCGGTGACCCTCTGCAATGCCGCCAGAAGCGTTGACTCCTGTTTCATCAGTTCGGCCGGACCGAACCGGCGAGTGCTGCCCAGAGGGCCTAGGGTTAAAGCGTCACCGTCACACTCATAGGACCCGAAAAATCGGTTGCAGCCACCGAATCCGTCCACCTGATGTGTTCTGGAAAAACACAGTTCGAGCCCCGGGCTGCCGGCGAATTGCAGGGCGGGTTGACCGTTCAGCTCGGTGGGGATCCATTGACTATCGATCAGGTCAGAGGGTTGCATGGCGGGCCAGAAAGCGGTCGAGCTGGTTGGCGAACGCCTGCCGATCACCGTGGTTGAGAGCCGCCGGCCCGCCGGTCTGGACGCCACTGCCCCGGAGTTCGTCCATGAAGTCCCGAAGCGCCAGGCGTTCCCGGATGTTGTCCTCGGTGTAAAGCTCCCCGCGCGGATTCAGCGCGTGGGCTCGACGCTCGATGACCTGGGCGGCCAACGGAATGTCCGCGGTGATCACCAGGTCGCCGGGTGTGATCTGTTCGGCGATGTAGGTGTCGGCCACATCGAATCCGCCCGGCACCTGGACCGAACGGATCAATGGTGACGGGGGGGTTCGCAGCGGCTGATTCGCGACCAGGATCAGCGGCACCTGCACGCGTTCGGCGGCACGAAAAAGGATGTCCTTCACCACCTTCGGGCACGCGTCCGCATCAACCCAGATCTGCATCTCCGGACCCCGCCGCGCCGATCAATCGGTGCGTTCGGTCACCTCAAGCAGATGGTAGCCGAACTGAGTTTTGACTGGCCCCTGAACCTGATTCAGATCGGCACTGAACACCACCCGGTCGAACTCCGGCACCATCTGGCCCGGTCCGAACTCGCCCAATTCACCGCCGCGCTGCCCTGAAGGGCAACTGGAATGCTGTTTTGCCAGGTCGGCAAAATCAGCACCATTCTCGATCTGCTGTTTCAGGCTCTCACACTCTGTTTCTGAAGCCACCAGGATGTGGCGGGCACTCGCTTTGCTCATAGTTTGTCTCCAACTGTTAAACCAACGAAACGCGAAAACCGCATCGTCGTGGTGCGGCGAAGGCCAAGCCTACACGTCCCGAGTTCGCGCTGCATGAAAATCGAAGCGCCGATGTTCAGCCCAAAGTCCAGCCCGGCCAGAGCCGGAACCCCAGGGTCGCCAGCCCCGCCGTCAGCATGAGACAGCCGATCACCGCAAGAAGCGTCGGCCTGTCAGCGCCACGCTGAACCAACCGGCGGCTCCCGGCATAGGCGCCGACGGCGGTCACGACAACCCCGAATTCACTCAGGATCAGCATGGTCAACAACGGCAGCCGGGGCCCCTGGTCGGTATCCAGCGCGCCAGCCAGGAGCAACAGGATGGCGATCAACAGCCCGACGCCCAGGGCCAGCCAGGGAAACCTGTCTTTCATTCGGATGGACGGCCTTTGCGGGCGAACAGGTTAGTGAGCTCGTAGACGATGGTGGCGGCCGCCAGCGAGGTGACCTCGGCGTGATCATAGGCCGGCGCCACTTCCACCACATCGGCCGACACCAGATTGAGTCCGGCCAAACCGCGCAGCACGCCCACCATTTCCCGGCTGGTCATTCCGGCAATCTCCGGCGTGCCGGTGCCGGGTGCGTGGGCCGGATCCAGCACATCGATATCGATGGACAGATACAGCGGATGGGCGCCCACGCGCTGACGGATGCGCTGGACCACATGGGCCACGCCCTCGGTCTGAAACGCGTCGCAATGAATCACCTTGAACCCCAGGTCCGCGTCACGCTCCAGATCGTGCCGGCTGTACAGCGGCCCGCGGATACCCACGTGCATCGAGGCGTCGTCCAGAAACAGACCCTCCTCGGCGGCACGCCGGAACGGCGTGCCATGGGTATAGGGTGCGCCGAAGTAGGTATCCCAGGTGTCCAGGTGGGCGTCGAAGTGCACCAGTGCCACCGGACCGTGGTGATGATTTACCGCGCGCAGCAGGGGTACGGCAATGGTGTGATCGCCGCCAAGGCTGATGATGCCGCCGACGGTGCCCAAAAGGTCCGTGGCAGCCGCCTGAATCTGGGCAATGGCCTGCTCGATGTTGAAAGGATTGCAGGCCACGTCACCGGCATCGGCCACCTGCTGTTCAACAAACGGCTCGGTATCGTAATCCGGATGATACTGGGTGCGCAGATGGCGCGACGCCTGACGAATGGCCTGGGGCCCGAAGCGTGCGCCGGGTCGATAGCTGGTGCCGGAGTCGAACGGAATCCCCAGGATGCCGACGTCGCAGCGCGGCACGTCACGCAGTTCCGGCAGACGCGCGAAGGTGGATGGCCCGGCATAGCGCGGCATCACGGTGCCACTCACCGGCTGTATCGGGCGATCATGCTCAGGCACTTGTCAGCTCCCGGTTGTGTCTCGATCTACGCGACGGGCCCGTCATCGAGGCGATATATGCGCTTGGTTCCAAACCCTTTGATCGCAATCTCCCCCCGATCGGTGAACCTGTACTCCGCACTCAGCAAACGGTGCATGTCGGAGCATAGGGTGATTTCCATGGGTGCGGACAGGGCCTCCATCCGTGCCGCCAGATTCACCCCAGGGCCAAAAATATCGTAAACGTACTTCTGCACGCCCACGATGGAGCCGATCACCGGGCCGGAATGGATGCCAATACGGCCGCGCCACTGCGTCGGATGGGTCTGATTGCGCCGGGTCAGGTAGCGCAAAATGCGCAGGGCTATGTTGGCGATGTTCTCCGCGTGCTCGTGCATGGCTTCGGGGACGCCGCAGACCGCAAGATAAGCGTCGCCTATGGTTTTCAGCCGTTCGCCGCCAAACCGCTCCACGATTCGATCAAAGGCAGTGAAAAGATCGTTCAGCTCGGCAATCAGTGCGGGCGGATCGGCCGCAATGCTCATTTCAGTGAAATCGACAAAATCGAGCATCAGGATCGAGCATTCGGTGAACCGCTGCGGGGTATTGACACCCAGATCCTTCCATTCGTCATACACCGTCTTGGGCATGATGTTGAGCAGCAGTTTTTCGACCCGATCCTTTTCACGTTTCAGATCCCGATTCTGGCGCTCTACCATGTTGGAGTAGGACTCGATCATGTACTCAAGCTCTTTCAGCTTGGTCACGTTCTGGCATTCGATGATCAGCACATCGCCGGCCTGGCCGACGCCGGTTTCGATTTGCACCAGCAGGCTGATGGTGCGGCGCCCGACTCGCGTCTCCATATCCATCGTGTAAGCCCGCTGGCGCGCCAGTTGCTTCTCCAGACGGGCGGCATCCATCTGCGGCAGAAGATCCGCAAGCGTGATGTCATCCTGCCCGGCATCGGGGAACCACTCTGCAAAACGGCGGTTACGGGTGATCAGCCTGCGACTGTCCGTATCGGCGATGGCAAGCCCGACGCCGGTCGACGCCAGCAGAAGGCTGTTGAAGCGTTGAAGATCCACGGTCAGGCGGCGCCGACGGGTTCAGCTGGACGCATGGCGAACGACGAAGGGCCTTCGTCGTCTGATTTCACCAATGATGTGCGCGGTGTCGTCCGGATCGAAGTCAAAGTCCTCCAGGGTTTGCTCGAGGATCAGGGCCATTTCCTCAAACGCTTCCGGGCTGATGTCCAGGTGGGCATGAATCTGATGCAACGCTTCGTTGGTATAGCTCGCCGGCCCACCCATGAGCGAGGCGATGAACTTGGTCTGATGATCGATCAGGCGACGCATGTCCGAGTCCTCGAAGTAGTCCGCCAACAGATCCGAATCCAGCAGACTGTCGTAGAAGGCCATTACAATCTTGCTGACCCTTGCGAAACCACCATACTTCTCAAACAGACTGACGCTCACATCCGCTCCCCCGAAAACCACCTTCCGACGCCTGAATGCGCCCGCAACCCATTTGTGAGGCTCCGGGTGGGTTTTGTCAAACCGCTGTCCCGCGGCCCGGTGGCGGCATCCATGCGATGCCCACAAAGCAACCCAGCGCTCCGTCCAGCATGATGGCCACCAAGCATCCATTGACTCGAGCGGTGTCCGAGCGAGGCGTGTATGGGTCAGTCGCTCCCCTGGCACCGGATTCGATCCGCTCATGGTGCCTCATGTCCGCCGGCCGGCTGCTGGTCCGACTCAGGCTGTTCAGACTCAAGCTCCGGGTCCTGCTTTACCCAGGCCATGAACAACTCATACCCCAGCGCAAGGATCACCGAGCCAATAAACAAACCGATGATCCCGGACACGATCATGCCGCCGATCGCCCCGATCAGAATCACCAGCATGGGCGTCTCGAGACCGCGACCCAGCAACAACGGCTTGAGAAACGCATCGCTCATGCTGACCATCAGTGACCACAGGATGAACAGTACCGCCGGCACCGTGTCGGCGGTATTGAACACATAAATCATGATCGGTCCCAGCACCAGAAGAGGCGGCAGCTGCACGACTGCCAGCAACAACACCAGCGCCGCCCAGAAACCGGCGCCGGGCACGCCCATGGTCAGCAGTCCGATCCCTGCCAGAAGACCCTGTATGATGGCCACCCCCAGCACCCCCTGAGCAACACTGCGCACAGTGGCGCGGGCAAGGTCGATGAACTCCGCGCCCCGGGCGCCGGTAATGCGGTGCGCGATCATCTGTGCAGCGTGGGCGCCGGAGTCCGAATTGGCCAGCAGGGCACCTGCGATCACGATCGAAACCACGAACTGGAGGACACCGATCCCCACACCCGCACCGGCCGACAACAACCATTTTCCGAAACCCTCGAGACGGGGTGCAATGCGGGTCACGGCAGCCTCGAGGTTTTCCGATGCCAAGTCCCAGAACTCATGGATGCCCTCACCCACCAGGGGCCACTCAGCCACGCTGTCCGGTGGCGGCGGCAAGTCGAATTCGCCGTCACGAATCTGGTTGGAAACAATCTGGACGCTTTCCACCAGCGACTGGGCCAGAAACACGGTCGGCGTGATCAACAGCGCAAGCGCCAGCAGGGTAAACAAGGCCGCAGCCAATTTGCCGCGTCCGCTCAGCCATTTGACCAGGTGCTGGTACAGGGGATAGACCGCCACCGCGATGATAATGCCCCAGGTCACCGGCCCGACAAATGGGCGCATGATGCTGAAGCACCATGCGCCCAGCAGCGCCACCATCCCGATTCGAACGGCGGCCTCGAGCGCCGTGTCGACAAATCGCGGGTCTATATGAGAAGTCCGGCCCTTGTCCATTAACGACGCTCCTGCTCTACCCGGCAACAAAAAGGTGGGGTGGCGATTGTAACGAACGGGGGCAACCCAACCGAATACTCGCCCCTGTCTACCGGAATCCTACTCAGGCGTTACCGGCGATCAGTTCCCCCAGCTTTCTAGTCAGTATGGCGTTCTCCCGGTAGTCTATGGGCACGACTAGGAGGCTCGGCCCCGATTCGGCCAGTGCCCGCTCCAGCGTGGATTTGAATTCGCGGCTCGCGTCCACTTTGTGACCCTGCCAACCGAAGGCCTGGGCCAATTGCAGCCAATCGGGATTGCCGAAGGCGAGATCCGTGTGCCGATGAAACTCATTGTCCTGTTTCCAGGCAATCAGCCCATAGCCCCCGTCCTCCCAAACCATCACTACGATGTCACTGTTCAAACGTCTTGCGGTTTCCATCTCCTGTACATTCATCATGAACCCACCGTCGCCGCACACCGCCAGCACCCGACGATCCGGGTTGATCAGCTTGGCCGCGATGGCGCCCGGCAGTGCAAAACCCATAGAGCAAAAACCGTTGGGAATCAGGCAAGTATTGGGCAGATGGCAGTGATAGTGGCGGGCGATCCACATTTTATGGGCGCCCACGTCAGACAACAGGATGTCTTCCGGCGCCAACACCTGGCGCACGTCCCAGAGGATCTTCTGCGGTCGAATCCGCCCCTGGGTGTCGTCGTCGGCATGCTCGGCCAGATCGGCGGCCATTTCCGTGCGTACCCGCGCCTGTCCCGACAAATCATATTTGGGGGGCGCGGGGAGCTTGTTCAGGCGTTGGTTCAACATGGCCAGGGTCGCGGCCAGATCCCCCACCAGTTCCACCTCAGGGAGATAGCAGGCATCGATCTCCGCCGGCAGAAAATCGGCATGGATGATTCGCTTGTCACCCTTCGGATTCCAAAGATGGGGGTGGTACTCCACCATGTCGAACCCCAGTGTCAGGATCAGATCGGCCTCGTCCAGGGCCTGGGACATTCGGTCCCGGGTGCCGAGACCGATGGTGTAGAGACAATAGGGGGCGTCCACATCGACACAGCCCTTGGCCATGAACGTGCTGGTCACGCCGATGCCGGAGGCATCACAAAATGTGCGCAGTTCCCGACTGGCGCGTCGACGTATGCAACCGTTGCCCGCCAGAATAATGGGGCGCGAGGCCGCCGCGATCAGATCGAATGCCCGGTCGACGATCCCGCCATCCGGCACCGATCGGCGGAAGCGTCGAGGTGGAAGAGGCGCCTGCGTGGTGGGCGCCTTGGCCACGTCCTCGGGCAACTCGATATGCACCGCTCCGGGTTTTTCCGTGCGCGCCACCCGCACCGCCTTGCGCACGATCTCCGGAATGGTGTCCGGATGATGCACGCTGGTGGCCCACTTGGTGACGGGTTCGAACATCGCCACCACGTCCATGACCTGATGCGATTCCTTGTGCAGCCTGCGCACCGCGCCCTGGCCCGTCAGCACCAGCATCGGCGCGTGATCCATATTGGCGTCCGCCACCCCCGTGATCAGGTTGGTCGCGCCGGGTCCCAGGGTGCCGAGACACCCCGCCGGATTCCCGGTCAGACGCCCATAGACCTCGGCCATAAAAGCCGCGCCCTGCTCATGTCGGGTCAGCACGAACCGGATGTCGCCGGATTGCTCCAGCGACATCATGAAATCGGCGTTCTCCTCGCCCGGCACTCCGAAAATATACTCGATGCCTTCGCCGACCAGGCACTGCACCAGCAGGTCCGACGCCTTCACCTCAAGCCCTCCGCGGGCCGCGAGAACAGGTGCCGATTCGGTGTCGCAGTCATGGTCACTCCTTGTTTGTATTGATTGGGTGCCGACCCCCTGCAAGTGTAGACGTCCACCGGCACACGCAGCTTGCGCGTATCACCTGCAAGGTCAAGACTGAGCGGCAGTGTGCCGGATCGGCCCACTTGGCCGGTGATGTGATCAGACGCCCAGGGGATGGCCGTGTCCAACGCAATGCCTTTAACACGCAATTCGCACAGCTCTCGCTTTCCATTGCATGTGCACATTTCGACTCTGCTCGCGCTTCTGATCG
>Ga0316192_10001781_pt1 | contig 15920 bp, 16 predicted proteins | sample MerIslwburrow_MG_FD_204931 | JGI IMG/M metagenome (GOLD analysis project Ga0316192, IMG submission 204931) | Coastal sediment microbial communities from Maine, United States - Merrow Island worm burrow | ecosystem: Environmental > Aquatic > Marine > Coastal > Sediment | place: USA: Maine...
CCCCAACACCCGGTCCGCACACTTCGGCGGTGGAGACGAAGACCCGGCTCCCTCACTCCCCCGGTGAAGACGAGGATTCTGCTCCTCACTCCTCCAATGCCGACGGACCCTCGTCGAGCAGTCGCAGGAACGCTGCCTCCTCGAGCACGGGCACACCGAGATCTTCGGCTTTCACCTGTTTAGAACCCGGAGAAGCGCCGGCGATCAGGGCCGACGTCTTCCCGGAGACCGATCCGGTCACCTTGCCGCCGAGGGCCTCGACTGCGGCCTTCGCTTCAGCGCGCGAGAACCCTTCGAGGGACCCGGTGATCACGACGGTCACGCCGTCGAGCAGATCACTCCCCTCGCTCTCGAGCGTGGGATCCTCCATCCGGACCCCGGCGGCGCGGAACTTGTCGATGAGCTGGATGTTGTCGGGATCGTCGAACCATCCGGCGACCGAGCCGGCGATCTCTGGTCCGATACCTTCAATCTGCATGATGTCTTCGTCGGAGGCTGCCGCGAGTGCCTCGATGCTGCCAAAGCGTCGTGCGAGGACTCTCGAGACGGTGCCACCGACGTGGTCGATTCCCAGCCCGGTGAGCAGACGCGCAACCTCCTGATCCTTGGCCGCGTCAATCGCGGCAAGGAGGTTTGACACTGAAGTCTCACCCCAGCCCTCCCGGCCGAGTAGGTCCTCCGGCTTCAAGGTGAACACGTCGGCCGGGTCACGGATGAGTCCTTCGCTGAGCAGCAGGTCGACGGTCTTGTAGCCGAGCCCCTCGATGTCCATCGCTCCCCGACCGGCGAAATGGGCGAGGTGCTCCCGGATGCGGCTGGGACACTCGTAGCCCCCTGTGCATTTGGCTTTCGCCTCGCCTTCGGGCAGCACCAGGGGGTGGTCGCAGAACGGACAGCGCTTTGGCATGTTCCACTCCGCAAGGCCCTCCGGGCGGCGAGACAGTACCGGCCCCACAACTTCCGGTATCACGTCTCCGGCCCGTCGTACGATGACGGTGTCCCCCGGTCGGACGTCGCGTCGATGGACTTCGCTCTCGTTGTGCAACGTCGCGTTCGTGACCGTGACACCTCCAACGAAGACCGGATCGAGGACCGCATACGGGGTCACCGCGCCCGTTCGGCCCACGTTGATCTTGATGTCGAGCAATGTCGTCGCCTTCTCTTCGGGCGGGAGTTTGTAGGCGACGGCCCATCGAGGGCTCTTCGCGGTGAAGCCGAGGGTGCGCTGGTCAACGAGATTGTCGACCTTGATCACAATGCCGTCGGTGTCGTAGTCATGGACATGCCGCTGCTCCTCGGCACGACGGACGTAGGCCTCGACGGCCTCGATCGTTTCAACGGTGCGATTCTCCGGATTGACGGGCAGTCCGAGTGTGGTGAGCCACTCCATCTGTGCCGTGTGCGACTCGAGAGCCGGTCCACCTTGGAGATACCCGATCTGATAGGCCCACAACAGCAGCCGTCGGGAGCCGGTTACCGCCGGATCCTTCTGGCGGACCGATCCTGCTGCCGTGTTGCGCGGGTTGACGTAGGGAGGTTTGCCGTCGTCGGCTTGGCGTTCGTTGAGTTCATCGAACGCCGAGACGGGCATGTAGATCTCACCACGAACCTCGATCACGGCCGGCGGATCACCGGATAGCACGTGAGGTATGTTTTCCATCGTGCGCACGTTTGCCGTGATGTCCTCACCCGTGACTCCGTCACCACGTGTCGCTGCCCGCACGAGATGCCCCGCCTCGTAGGTGATCGAGATGGCGAGTCCGTCGATCTTCAGCTCGCACGAATAGCCGGAGGGATCCCGCCCGAGGAGGCGGACGATGCGGGTGCGCCAGGCCTCGAGACTCTCGACGTTGTCGACGTTGTCGAGGGAGAACATCCGCTCACGATGCGTGACCGCGGCAAATGCCTCTGAGACCATTCCACCGACCTGTTGGGTCGGTGAATCTGCAACGACGAGTTCCGGACGCGCCGCCTCGATCGCCTGGAGCTCCCGGAGGGCCTCATCGAACTCGATGTCGGGGATCACCGGCGAGTCGAGCACGTGATACTGGTAGTTGTGATGCCGGAGGAAGGCTCGGAGTTCGGCAGCTCGTGCCGCGGAATCAGGCATCAACCATCTCCGCGACTTCGCGCAGCCGATCCATGACGACGTCGGCGCCTCCAACACTGAGTCCCGCCAGGCCACAAGCCGGTGTCGCCAGTGATTCGCTCGTCAACGCCTCAGCCGGTGCTCCGTCGATCACGAGGCGAGTCACGGCCGTGCCGTATCGGGAGCGGATCCGGTCGGTGTTGAGTGGAGCGGGGTCAGTTGGAACCATGCCCCACATGATGCCGGTGCCGTGTGACACGGTCTCGGCAATCGCATCGGTGGCGTTGAGGAATCCGTCGCCGAGCGCTGCCAAGTCCCACGAGAGCCACGCTGGATGCAGGCCGGCAACCATCCGCCAGTCGGTGTCGCCGCACACATGGATGCCGACGGGTATCGGAGTCGCGGCCATCACTCTCATCATGGCATCTGCCGCCGCCTCGATGGGGACCGGGCCGTTCGAACGACCGGGAGCGAACGTCACCAGCGCCGGTTCGTCCATCACGGCAATCACGTCCACGCCGGGCCGCACCGAGTGGATGAGGTCGATATGGGCTTGTACGCGTTCCACAAGTCCGTCCACGACACAATCCCAGAGCCCTTCGTATGGACAGCCGGCCGCGAGCAGGGCGAGGAACAGCGTCACCGGTCCGGCAAACTGCGTCTTGACTTCCGGACCCTCCACACGATCGAGCATCGCTATGGCGCCACCGAACGCATCCGCCGAGGGTTCGGAGCCCTCGCCGTACCGAAGGCCGATGCCGTCGTCGGTCCCCCCGGCCCCACAGAGCCCTTCCGCCCATTGCCGGAGCATTCCTTCGGAAGCGTCGCGGTTTGGCAATTGCGGCAAGTACGGAAGATCAGTGGTCCCCGCCACGAACGACGCGGCTTCTTGGACGCTCGAGTGCGGAAGGCTCCCGACACCGGTGATCCTCATGGTCGGATCAACCCTGTGATAGTTCCACCACCGAGGACCCGGTCTCCGTCGTAGAAGACAGCGGCCTGACCTGGTGCAGGTGCCGGGTGGGGTTCATCGAACGCAACCTCCCACTCGTCTCCCGATGCCCGCAGCGTCGCTCCCACTGCGTTCGATCGGTAGCGAACCTTCACTGTCACCGCCGTACTCGCTGGTGGGGACCCGGACGTGAACGAGACATCGCTGACCGTACATCCATCGACGAGCAGGTCTTCGTAGCTCCCGACCACAACCGTGCGGTCACGCGGATCGATATCCACGACGTAGCGGGGCTCACCGACGGCGATGCCGAGCCCGCGTCGCTGACCGATCGTGAAGCCGGTAACGCCATCGTGTTCCCCGAGCACGGCACCCGAGGTGTCGACGACGGGCCCCGGCAAGGCGGTCTCCGGGAAGTTCTCGCTGAGGAAGTCCCGGTAGTCGCCCGACCCGACAAAACAAATGTCCTGACTATCCGGCTTGGCGGCGGTTCGCAATCCCATATGGGCAGCGCGCCGGCGAACCTCGGCCTTCGTCATCTCCCCAACCGGGAGTCGGATCCGAGAGAGCTCGGACTGGCCGAGCATGTGGAGAACGTAGGACTGGTCTTTGGTGCCATCAACGGCACGCATCAGGTGCCAGCCGCCGTCGTCGCGCTTCACCCTCGCGTGGTGCCCGGTCACAAGGACGTCGGCATCCAATTCGTTCGTGCGATCCAGGAGGGCGGAGAAGCGGACTTTGCGGTTGCATTCGATACACGGGTTCGGCGTGATGCCCGCGAGGTACGACGCCCCGAACGGTTCCACAACTGCCTCCGTGAATTCATCGACGTAGTCGAGGACGTAGTACGGAACGTCGAGCTGGGCGGCAACGCGGCGGGCGTCCTCGGCATCCGACACGGTGCAGCACCCTGCGGTAGGCATCGCACCTCCGGCGCCGACCCACTGTTTGAGGGTGACTCCGATCACGTCGTAGCCGGCTTCGATCATGAGTGCGGCTGCAACCGAAGAGTCGACTCCCCCCGACATCGCCACGAGCGCTCTCATGAGAGGTCCTCGACGACGTCGGATACGATCTGAGCGGCTGCGGCTCCTGTCGAGGCATCGTCGTCTCTGCCGAAGCTAAATCGAATGGATTCGGACGCAGCCACCGGCTCGATGCCCATCGCATCAAGTACGTGACTCGTCCCGATGGCGCCGCTGTGGCATGCCGCTCCGGCAGCGGCTGCGACGCCGGCAAGATCGAGGCGGACGAGGAGGGTCTCGGCTGCGATGCCGGGGAACCTCAGATGGGAGTGCGAGGCAAGGCGCTGTGCGTCACCGGCGGTGACCTCGATGTTCGTGCGGGAACGGAGATCGTGCTCGAATCGGTCCCGAGCAGCGCCGACTCGGTTGCGGTATCCATCGCGGTCGGCGACGCTTGCGGTGACGGCCGCACCGAGCCCGACGATCGCAGCGACGTTGTGGGTGCCGGACCGTCTGCCGAGTTCCTGGCCTCCTCCGTGAATCACGGGCTCGAGCTTGATGCCGTCCCGGACGAAGAGGAAACCAACGCCTTGCGGCCCTCCAATCTTGTGAGCGGACACCGAAATCAGATCCGGGCCGGAATCGTGAACTTCGACGGGCAACGATGCGAAGGCCTGGACAGCGTCCGTGTGAACGGCTGCCCGGGTATTCACCTCTCGGACACGTTGTGTGATCTCGTCCACCGGATGGCACACACCGGTCTCGTTGTTCGCCATCATCACGGAGACGACCGCGGTTTCAGCGTCGACTGCAGCGGCCACATCCCCGGGCGAGATTCGGCCGCACCGATCAACGGGGACGATCGTCACGACTTGTCCGTTCCGTTCGGCGAATCGGGCCGACTCGAGGACGGCAGCGTGCTCGACCGCGGTCGTGACGATCGCGCCGTGGCCGGACCAGGATGCGCCAAGGACGGCGAGGTTGTCCGCTTCCGTCCCACCGCCGGTGAACACGATCTCGAGAGGTCGTGCCGCACCGATCGACGCTGCAATCTGCTCGCGAGCCTCCTCGACCGCGTTCTTCGCTTGCTGCGCAGTCGTATGAACACCAGACGGGTTGCCGAAACGTTCACCGACGAATGGAGCCATCGCGTCGCGAACCTCGGGTCGCAATGGGGTGGTGGCGGCGTGATCGAGATAGAGCATGGACTCCAAGTCTGCCCCACTTCGCGTCGTTGCGGTGCGGTTCTCAGCCTTCGTCTTCGGCGAAGCTCTCGAGGAACGCCATGACTTCGGCTTCGTAGCGTGCGCGGTCGACGTTCCAGAGATCCCCATGACCGCCTTGCTCGAACCGAACGAGCCTGGCGATGTCGGGGCGTGCGGCAACGAACGACTCCGTGATGGCAATGGGGGCGACCTCGTCGCGTGCCCCGTGGAGGGCGAGGATCGGCACGTCGAACTGGTCAGCCCGGGCGACTTGGTCCAGTTCGTCCCACTCCATCCCGAAACGCAGCCTCGCCAATTGCTGGCCGAGATTTCCAACGAGCGAAGCTACCGGACCCGAGTTGTAGTCGAGAGCGCCCGCGAGGTCGAGGGCGGGCGAATCGAACACAACACCGAGCACCTTCCCAACGCTGTCGGATTCATGGAGGAACGTCGATACCACCTCTGCACCGAGGTCATGGCCGACCAGGATGTAGTCCTGAGCGCCTTCCCGCTCAGCGAGGCGCACCGCGGCGTCCAGATCGTGCCACTCTGTCAGCCCCCAGGACCGCAGGCCGGACGGGTCTTTCGGCGCACCGTCGTCGTTGCGGTAGCTCACGACCAACACCGGGTATCCGGATTCGACGTATCTCGGGATCATCCGGAGGGCCTGCGTGCGACTGTCGGTCCCCCGGCCGTGAGCGATGATCACCCACGTCGATTGGCGCCCGTCGATCAGCCACGCCGGGAGCGGTCCGAGGTCGCCGGGGGCGCGGACGTCCTCGAATCCGAGACCGTACGACTCCATCGGATCGACGGGGAAGGCGTCGACGTCGATCCGGCCTGGTACGCCGACCATCGCTTCGCCAACATACGGTGTGGCGGCCCATTCTGTGTCTGTCTGCGTCCGGTTGAGCAAAGACGTGAGCTGGGCATACGACTCCTCGGTCTCGAATCCCCACGTTCCGCCGCGGGCCGGTTCGTCGGTCCCGGCAATCACGATGCGAGCCGGAGGTGTTCGAACCACTTCAATGTCATATGGGCGATCGTCTGCGACCGGCACGAGGAGGTCGGATCGGATTTGGTTGGCAGAGAGCCAGGCCACTGCGAACAGCACGATCGCTACTACACCGATGCCGATGAGGACTGCGGTTCCCGTCCAGCGCGGGATCTTTCGGGTGGCCATATCGCTCGGAGGCTATCTCCCTGACGGGTAATGGGATGCCACTCTTCCGCCGGTCATGCGGGTCACGCTACCGGCCCCCGAATTCGGGTTTCTCCTTGGCGAGGAAGGCGGCGACACCGATTTGCGCATCATCCGTAGCGAAGACGTGGTCAAACTCGGCGGCCTCGATATCGAGACCGCGATCGAGCGGTGCTCCCCAGCCCCCCGCAACCGCTCGTTTGGTTGCGGCGTATGCAACCGTCGGTCCAGACGCGAACTGGGCTGCGTCGTTCATGACGGTGTCGAAGAGATCGTCGGCAGGAACGACCTTGTCGGCGAGACCGATATCAGCGGCCTCTTCCGCATCGACCTGCCGTCCGGTCAGGCACATCTCGAGCGCGCGCTGATACCCGACGAGGCGAGGAAGGCGCTGCGTGCCGCCGGCGCCCGGGATGATCCCGAGCAGGATCTCAGGCTGGCCGACACGGGCATCGTCAGCGAGATACCGAAGGTCGGCTCCCATGGCAAGCTCGAGTCCACCGCCGAGAGCGAACCCACGGATGGCTGCAATCGTCGGCTTCTCGAGGGATTGGAGTTGGGTCACGACGGCAGCGAGTGACGCTGCCAGGCCGGCGTCGCCTTCGCCATCAAAGGCCTTCTGAAAGCCGGTGATGTCGGCCCCTGCCGCGAAGTGAGGACGCCCGGTGACGATCACGGCACGTACGTCGTCGGCTGCAGCCTCAGATAGAGCGGTGCCGATGTCGGTGATCAGTTCCGCGTTGAGGGCGTTCACCGGTGGTCGATTGAGCGTGATCGTGGCTACCGCGTCCGAAACGGTGTAGTTGACGAGATTCACGACGTTCCCTCCAGCACTCGCGTGGGAGAAAGGCTACAGCGCGTCGACGACGCCTTCGGCCGCCGACCAAGGATCAATCTCGCGGGCCACGACACGATCGAGCGTGGCATCTCCTGCGTGGTTGATTGTTGCCCGTCTCCGCAGCCCGGCTCGCACTGCTGCCTCAATCTCGCGTAGTGCCCGATTTCGTCGCAGCTGGTCGAGCGCACCCGTCTCCACGAGGTGGTGACGGTGGTCTGCAATTGCGGTCATCAGCTCTCCAAGACCCGTCCCGTCTGTGGCGATGGTGGTCACGACGCGCGGGCGCCATGCACGCTCGGGGCCCACATCGAGCATGCGATTCAGATCGGTCACGGCCTCGTGGGCGCCCGGCCGGTCTGCCTTGTTGACGACGAAGACGTCGCCGATCTCGAGAAGGCCGGCCTTTGCGGCCTGAATCGAATCGCCCCAACCAGGGTTCACAACCACAACGACGGTATCTGCAGACGCAGCAACGTCGACCTCTGCTTGACCGACACCGACGGTTTCGATGACCACTTCGCGAAAGCCGACGCCGTCGAGCAAAGCAACAACCCTCGGCGTTGCATCCGCAAGACCGCCGAGATGCCCCCGGTTCGCCATCGACCGGATGTAGACACGCGGGTCGTCGGTGTGACGCTGCATTCGTATGCGATCTCCGAGCACGGCGCCGCCGGTGAACGGGCTCGAGGGATCAACCGCTATTACCGCCACGTTCCCATGATCGGTCGCGTTGCCCACGAGCCCGTCGACAAGGCTCGATTTGCCTGCTCCCGGCGCTCCCGTGATCCCGGTCACCCAGGCATCTCCTCCGGCCGGATACACCTCGGCAAGGGCTTGCCGCCCCTCCACGGTGTCGTCCTCAACTCGGCTGACGAGGCGGGCAAGAGAGCGGCGGTCGCCTCCTCTGGCGCGTTCAATGAGCATCACGACGTCAGATTACGGTCAGGAAGACGGCGGAGCGGCCCACAGCGCGTCAGATAGCCTCAACGGTCGAGACGCCGGGGACGCGGTCGCGCAGAATACGTTCAATGCCGGCGGTGAGCGTCATCGTCGAGAGCGGGCAGCCGCCGCATGCTCCGACGAGCTGAAGACTCACTTTGCCGTCCTCTGCGCCGAGCAGCACAAGGTCTCCCCCGTCGGCCTGCAAGGCGGGGCGGATGTACTCGAGTGTTGTCTCGAGCAGGGACAGATCGATCTCTCCCGCGCCACCAAACCCGGCTTCAGGTTTGTCCGTGGGAGAGGCGATCTCGATCACGTTCTCTTGCTCAGCGACCATACCCACAAGCTAACCCCACATGGCTCACTACTGCGGACGTCGACGGCCCAGCTGCTGCTCCGGTCTGGCTCACACCCGGTCGATCTGCGCACCAAGCGATTGCAGATTCCCAACAAAACCGTCGTAGCCGCGATCGACGTGGTGCGCGCCGACCACCGTGGTTGTGCCGTCTGCCCGCAGGCCGGCGATGGTGAGCGCCGCCGCTGCCCTGATATCGCACCCGTCCACTTCGCAGCCGCTGAGCTCCCCGACGCCGCGGATCACGATGTGCTGCCCGTCGGTGTGAATGTCGGCGCCCATGCGGTTCAGCTCGCCGATGTATCGGAATCGGGCGGCGTAGACGTTCTCGGTGGCGATCGAAGTCCCGTCCGCGACGGAGAGCAGCGCCACCATCTGCGGGTGCATGTCGGTGTGGTATCCCGGAAACGGCAGCGTGGCGAAGTCGATCGGCACTGGACGGTCAGGACCTTTGACAGTGATCCAGTCGTCGCCTGACGTCACCTCGGCTCCTGCATCGCCCAGCTTGCTCATCTCCATCCGGAGGTGCTGAGGAACACAGTCTCGGATGGTGACCGTGCCGCCGGTCATCGCTCCGGCGAAGATGTAGGTTCCGGCTTCGAGGCGATCGGGGACAACGCGGTGGTCGGCCGGGTGCAGCTCGGAAACGCCATTGACCACGATGGTCGAAGTCCCCGCACCTTTGATGTTCGCTCCCATCTCACTGAGGTACGCCGCGAGGTCGGCGAGTTCGGGTTCCCTGGCTGCGTTGCCGATCGTGGTCGTCCCGTGTGCCAGGACGGAAGCGAGCAGGATGTTCTCGGTAGCGCCAACCGACGGGAACTCGAGGTAGATCTCAGCACCGTGGAGCCCGTCCGGGGCGGTGGCACGCAGTACGCCGTGCTGGAGTTCGAATACGGCGCCAAGGTCCTCGAGGCCGCCGAGATGGAGGTCGATCGGCCGCGAGCCAAAATCATCACCTCCCGGCAGCGCGACTCTGGCTTCACCCGTTCGGGCAAGGAGCGTGCCGAGAATCAGGATCGAAGCGCGCATCTGCCGGACGAGATCGAGCGGCGCTTCCGGGTTCGGGTCTTCGGGGACCGAGATCTCGATCGTGGTCCCGTCCCGCTCACAGGTTGCACCGACATGCCGCAGGACGTCGCCCATGATCTCGACGTCGAGAATCCGCGGAACGTTCGAGAGGCGGTGGACCCCGGGCGCCAACAGCGTGGCGACCATGTGCTTCAGCGCGGCATTCTTCGCACCAAGCACCGAGAGTTCCCCTTCGAGCGGGGTCCCTCCGACGACGCGCAACACCTCCGTCGGGATGGTCATGGGGTGGAGGTTAGGGAGGGAGGTGTGAACCGGGTGGGACTTCGGGTGGTAGTTGAGACACGAGACACGGACCGAGGAGCAACCGGGTCTCAAGTCTCGGGTCTCACGTCTCCGATCTGCAGACCCCGCTTCGCTACGCTGAGCGTCCACTTCACAAGGAGCACTCGTGCGTATTGCTATGGCGACGGATCATGGGGGGTTTCACCTCAAGGAAGACCTGAAAGCGCGGCTCGTCGCAGCTGGCCATGAGGTGGTCGACTTCGGCACGGATTCCGACGCGGCTGCCGATTACCCGGACTACGTGATCCCAGCGGCTCGCGCCGTCGCCGCCGGAGAGGTCGATAGAGGGGTGGTGCTCTGCGGATCGGGCGCGGGCGCAGCGATCACTGCAGACAAGGTCTTCGGCGTGCGCTCTACGACGGTCCACGATGTCTACACGGCGCATCAGGCGGTCGAACACGACGGCTTGAACGTCATCGCCCTCGGCGCCCGGGTTGTTGGGTCGGAGCTGGCATGGGAGATCGTCCAGGCGTTCGTCGGGGCCGAATTCACGGGTGAGGAGCGGCACGTCCGAAGGGTCGGGAAGATCGACAAACTCGACCAGGCGCGGTCGTAGCTGCAGCAGCAAAGAACCGCGTACCCAGGGTTGGAGACGTCCTATTTGGCGTCCCCAGCCCACGGAACGGCGCCACGCGTACCCAGGGTTGGAGACGTCCTATTTGGCGTCCCCAGCCCACGGAATGGGGTTCAGACGCGTGAGCGGGGACGAAATTCTGGTGAATCCCTCATCGGCTCACCCGACTCCACCGATAACATGAACTGCACCCTCGAGCTACGAAGACCATGGACCCAACGAACGGCACGCCGTACGTCAATCGAGAGCTGTCACTCCTCGCGTTCCAGGAGCGTGTGTTCGCGCTCGCGTTGTCCGAGGATCGGCCGCTTCTCGAGCGGGTCAAGTTCATCGCGATTGTGTCATCGAATCTCGACGAGTTCCACCAGGTGCGCGTCGCCGGCCTCCTCGAACAAGCGGAAAGCGGCGTCACCAAGTCTGGACCGGACGGACTGACTCCCAGACAACAGCTTGTGGCGATTCACGAGCGAGTAACCGACCTGAACAATCACATCGACCGGCTCTTCAACACCGAGATCGGACCAGCCCTCGAGTCCGAGGGGATCAAGATCGTCACGTACGCCGACCTGGGGCAAGAGGACCGCTCGGAACTCGAGACGATCTTCGAAGAGTCAATCTTCCCCGTGTTGACCCCACTCGCGGTCGATCCCTCCCATCCGTTCCCATTCATTTCCGACCTCTCGCTCAACCTCGCGGTCCTGCTCTACGATCCGATCGACGCGGCACATCGCTTCGCTCGTGTCAAGATCCCGCCGAACGTTCCGCGCCTCATCCGACTCGCCGACGGGCAGCGGATCGTGCCCATCGAGCAGATCGTGAGCCACCACCTCGGACGACTGTTCGGCGGGCTCGACGTGGTTGATGCCTCGACATTCCGAGTGACCCGCAGCGCCGACTTGGCGGTCGAGGAAGAGGAAGCCGATGACCTCCTCCAGGCCATCGAGAGCGTGCTGCGCTATCGGCAACGGGCCGCGCAGGCCGTTCGACTCGAAGTCGAAGCCGGGGTGTCGGAAGAGGTACTCGATCTCCTGCTCCGGGGTCTGCAACTCACGCGGGACGAGGTCTACACCCGGCATGCCCCGCTTGGCCTCGCCGGCCTGTGGAGCGTCTATGCCCTTGATCGGCCCGAACTCAAGGATCCCCTGTCGCCACCTACCACCCAGCCGCGTCTCGCCGAGCGCAGCGGCAAACCCATCGACTGGTTTGCAGAGCTTCGCAAGGGCGACATCCTCGTTCACTATCCGTACGAGTCGTTCGCCACGTCAACGGGCGCGTTCCTCGCCCAGGCGGCCGCCGACCCGGATGTACTGGCGATCAAACAGACGCTCTACCGCACGTCCATCCCCGACGATCCTGCAATCGGCGGTGAAGAAGCGGTCGTTCGAACGCTGATCGAAGCGGCCGAGGCGAACAAGCAGGTGGTGGTGCTCGTCGAGCTGAAGGCTCGCTTCGACGAAGCGGCCAACATCAACTGGGCGAAGATGCTCGAGTCGGCCGGCGTTCACGTCGTGTATGGGGTGCAAGGCCTCAAGACCCATACCAAGACGCTGCTCGTGGTCCGACGCGAAGGAGACGGGATTCGGCGCTATTCCCACGTCGGGACCGGCAACTTCAACCCGAACACGGCACGGATCTATGAAGACATGGGCTTGTACACGGCGGACGAAGACATCGGTGCCGACCTTTCGGAGTTGTTCAATCACCTCACGGGCTACGCCAGGCCGGCGACGTATCGCAAGCTCGTTGTCGCACCGGATTTCCTCCGACCCGTGATCATCGAACGCATCCGGGAACAGGCCGCGCTCGGGTCCGACGGGCGCATCCTCATGAAATCGAACCACGTCGTCGATCCGGAGATCGTCGACGAGCTCTATGCCGCATCGGCCAAGGGATGCCGTATCGACCTGATCGTGCGCGGCAACTGTTCGGTACGTGCCGGTGTTCCGGGGTTGTCAGAGACCATCAACCTTCGTTCGATCGTTGGGCGATTCCTCGAACACTCACGTATCTACCGCTTCGGTCCCCCGGGTCCGGACGCGATCTACTACATCGGTTCGGCCGACATGATGCAGCGCAACCTCAACAATCGCGTCGAGGCGCTCGTGCCGGTGAACGATCCCCACCTGAAGATGCGCCTCGAAGAAGTCCTCGATGTCGAGCTCTCCGACGACGTCCTCGCGTGGGAGGCCAACCCTGATGGGAGCTGGACGAAGGTTGTTCCACATCGCGGCATCGACACACACCAACGGCTTCTCGACCTCGCCGCCCAGCGGGCGCGGGGTGATGTCGACGTCGCCGACGACGCCCTCGCGTGGGAGGCCAACCCAGACGGGAGCTGGACCATCGTGTTCCCGAACCTTGAGATCGACAACGATCACTCGGAAAGCGCCCTCCCCGAGTGGGCCCCCGAAGAGGCCCGGTACCAACCATGAAGCCACAGCGATTCCGCGCTTCGATCATGGCAGCCGGTGGGGTCGTCCACCGAGAGAACGGCGACGGCAAACGGAAGTTCCTGCTTGTGCACCGACCCCGGTACGACGACTGGTCGCTGCCGAAAGGAAAGCTCAATCGGCGCGAAGGATTCCTCGAAGCGGCGCTCCGAGAAGTGCGGGAGGAGACCGGGATTCAGGGGAACCGCCCGGTGGACGTGGGCTCGGTCGGCTACGAGACCGACGCCGGAAATCGCAAGGTTGTGCGCTGGTGGCACATGGAGATGGTTGGCGGCAAGTTCCGTCCAAATCGAGAAGTCGATGACATCGCCTGGCTCACACTCGACAAGGCGATAGACCGGCTCCAGTACACGAACGACAAGAAGGTCCTGATTCGTGCCGACACACTGAGCAACGACCCGTCGTATTCGAAGATCTACTTGGTTCGGCATGCTCGGGCGGTGCGGAGATCGCAGTGGAACGGCAAGGACTGGAAGAGGCCTCTTGAACGGCGTGGCAGGAACCAGGCGATCGACCTCGCCGTTCGCTTCAAGGCACATCCGGTCTCTCGGATCATCAGCTCCGACTCTCAGCGGTGCGTTCAGACCGCGAAACCTCTCGTCAACGCCATCCGAATGCCGGACGTGCTCGACCGAAGGCTGCGCGCCGGTGCCGGCACGGACGGCGTGCTCGAGATGTTCCAGCAGCTCCAGGGCGAGTCGGCCGTCGTCGTCACCCACGGCGAAGTCATTGGCCCGGTCATTGAACGGCTTGCTGCGGACGGCGTGGATCTCGACGGCCCAATGGAGTGGAAGAAGGGCTCGGTGTGGGTCCTCGAGGCGCGTGAGGGCCAAATCCGCTCCGGCCGCTACATCCCCCCCAAACGCTGAGATCGCGTACCCCGGGTTCCCCACGTCCTATGTGGCGTCCCCAGCCCGCGATACACACGGACGCTGCGGAGAGCCTCATTCCGCGGGCTCACCACGCCAAATAGGACGTCCACAACCCTGGGTACGCCGAATGGAGTCTCAGATCCGGGCAATGATCCAATCGGCGGCTGCGTTCGCCACCTCGTCGAGCACCTCTTCGCTCGTCTTCGGAGTCCGTTTCGGCACCTTGAACGAGTGATCCCCGTCCTCGACGACCTTCAGACTCCCATCGGGAACAGCACCAGCAATCGCCGCCACCAGATCGGGAGGCGAGAGACGGTCACGGGTGCCTGCGAAGAACAGTTGGGGAGCCGCAATCTTCTCGAGATGGTCCGTCGATCGCGGATCGCCCTTGCCGAGTGGCACGAGTGGATAGCCGAAGTAGACGAGACCCGCGGCGGGCCATCCATCGTCGCCAGCGAGATGGGATCCGACCCGGCCGCCCATCGACTTGCCCGCGAGTACGACCCGCTCGCACTCCCCAGCCAACACGTCGGCGGCCGCCCGATGCACATGCAGCAGCATCGGCATACGGTCGGGAGCCCTCTTCCCGGCTTCGGTGTAGCGGTAGTTGAAAGACAGCACGAACAGGCCACGTTTCGCGAGCCCGTGGCGAACGGCGACGATCCACGGGTGGTCCTGTCCCGCTCCGGCGCCGTGCGCGAGCAGCACACCGATCTCTCCCGGCTCGCCGGCTGTGACGCCCGTGACCGTCCCGCCGTCGTACGTGATCTCCATGTACACAGTCTCGCGGATAGCGCGATTCTGCGGGCACGCCATCGTGGGTCGTGGAAAGGCTCGACCCCTCCGTCAGCGGCACCGCCGCTTCCACGTCCCCCCGGGGGAAAGGAAGGAAGTCGGGGGGCCGCAATCGGACCGCTTGCGACTGAAGGCTGCGGGCTCGCGACTCAGAGCGCTCCGTCGCGGATGGCCTCTATGAAGAATTGGCCGATCGGGGTATTGGCTTCGAGTTGGTTGGCACGCGCAGCGACGCCGTCTTGGATCTCCGCCTGTGTGCACCCGAGTTCGGCGGCTCGTTCGTCGATCTTCGCGGCGTCTGCTTCGAATCCCTCGACAGATGGCAGCGCTTCGCCAGTCGAGACCAACTCCTCGATCGACACGTTCCCGACTTCCTTTTCGACATCGTCGATGAGCTCCTGCATCAACTTCACGGTCTCGTCCGCGAGTTCATCGCAGGTCTCCGCCTGACCCCCGCCACAGGCGGCGAGGACGAAGGCGAAGACGACGAACGGAAGAAGGACGGTTCTGTGCAGCATCGCGCGGAGGCTAGACACCGGGTTTGAGTATCCGGCGGATCACGCCTGATCAATCGAGTCGATGATGCCGGTGATGACCGCGCGAATCGGGCCGGTCGTCAGGCCGAAGATCTGCCGGGCCGAGTTGCCCTCGTCGATGATCAGCACCGTGTCACCGACACCGGCGTCGACCGTATCGACGGCGATCGTGTAGCCGTCCGGTTCGCCCTCGGGGCTGATCAGGTCGCAGATCATCAGGCGGTGTCCTTCGAAGAACGGATGGTTGATCGTTGAAACGACGTTGCCGGACACGAGACCGATCTTCACGACGACACCTGATCAACGATGCCGACGATGGCGTGATCTACCGGAACGAACTTCGGCTCGAGTGCCTCGGCAGCCTCACGTGATGCAACGAAATAGACGAGTTCCCCTGGACCCGCCATGTACACCGCGTCCGCCGCAATAACGTGTTTGCCAATCGGCTCCTGGTGCTTGTCGAGCGGTTGGACGACAAGGAACTTGATCCCCTCGAGGCCCTCGGTCTTCACCGAAGCGACGACGGTCCCAGTGACGCGACCCAGTTGCATCAGTCATCCTCTCCGTGCTGTGCGAGCCGCTGGTTGAAACGGAGATCAGCCGCGAGGTTCTCACGCATTTCGGCATGAATCTGGGCAATCACGACATGCCGAATGAGCTGCCCGGTTGGTGTGGCTCGTTCAACGGCTGCCTCGAGCGCAGCCTCCACTTCGGCAATCGGACCGGTGAACACGGCGTATCCCTTGCCGCCGAGTCCATCGGCAAGACGAACCGC
>Ga0316192_10001782_pt1 | contig 15915 bp, 16 predicted proteins | sample MerIslwburrow_MG_FD_204931 | JGI IMG/M metagenome (GOLD analysis project Ga0316192, IMG submission 204931) | Coastal sediment microbial communities from Maine, United States - Merrow Island worm burrow | ecosystem: Environmental > Aquatic > Marine > Coastal > Sediment | place: USA: Maine...
ACAGAATCGCGAGCGCCGTTTCACCAACGTACCGGGAAACGTTTGAAACCATTGCGCAATTCGCGGAGTTGCATGCAGACATCATTATGCAATTCGGCCGCTTCCCGCATCGCAACAAGCTGCTAAACAGGCAAAATACGCCCGAGGAAGAAGAATATCTTTCCGGAGATAGCCCGGATTTCGGTCAGGGCTGACCTGGCGTCAAATCGCTTGCTTCGAGATCTTCCTGAATCGCGCGGTCAACAGCAGCGCAGACACCGTTAGCCCCAGCACGAACCCGGTCCAGATGTACCTCGGCTCCAGGTGAAACACTCGCGCCGCCAGGTAGGCGGCCGGAAACCCCAGCACCCAGTAGGAGAACGTGTTCATCCACATCGGCACGCGGGTGTCCTTGTATCCCCTAAGCGCGCCAGCCGCCCCAATCTGAACACCATCCGCAACCTGGAAAAAAGCGGCCATCAGCAACAGGCTGAATGCAATTGCCTGTACCTCAAGATCATTGGTGTAAATCTTCACAACGACATCGCGAAACGACAACATCATGATCGCGGCACACGCCATAAACAGCCCGCAAAACAGGATACCAACCTTGCCGGAGAATCGTGCGGCTACCGCGTCGCCTTTGCCAAGCTCGTGACCAACCCTGACCGTTATTGCAGAGCTGAGTGCCAGTGGCACCATGAACATCGTTGAAGCGAAGTTGACGGCGATTTGGTGAGCGGCCGCGATCGTGACGCCAAGCGTGCCCATCAGGAGCGAGATCGCGGCAAATAACCCAACCTCCGCAACGAGCGAAATCATTATCGGCCAGCCGAGCGACAATACCTCCTTGAAAATCGACAATCGAATCGGTGACAGTCTTGTAAAAATGTGCAGCGGCTTGTACCGCGGATGTCGGTACACGTATATCGTGAGAGCGATAGACATCAGCCACATCGTAATCGCGCTTGCCATGCCGCAACCAACTGCGCCAAGCGCGGGGAATCCGAATTTGCCGAACATCAATACGTAGTTAAGAAATACGTTGGTCACCAGGGAAAACAGCGATGTGTACATGATCGGCCGGGTTACACCGATGCCTTCGTTCGTGAAGCGCAGCACGAAAAACACGGCAATTGCCGGCAATCCAAAATAGATCGCGCGGACGTAGCCAATCGTCAGGCCGCGAAACGCCTCATCGATTCCGACGGCTGTGAGCAACGGCTGTACGGATGCCTGCACCATGAAAAAGAACGCCATTGCGATGACCAGGCCGAGCCAGAAGCCCTGCCGGGTATAGCGGCCAATCAGATCAAGATTGCCGGCACCGTAATGTCGCGAGATGATCGGCGATAACGCCATCAGGAAACCCAGGCAAAAGATGAGTCCGATGATCCAGACGCTGCCCCCGACCGCAACAGCGGCCAGACTTCTTGCTCCAAGCCGTCCTGCCATCACGGCATCCGCGAAATTCATCCCGGCGACCGCCAGAAAATTCACGATAAGCGGTCCGCCTACTTTCCAAAGCGCTCGAATTTCCTGTCGCCAGGGCTGTATTGTTATTGGCTTGTTCACTGACGGGTAGCGCGCTATCTGCTTTGGCTAAGTCGGGCACTGTATCACGCTGTAATGCACGGTAGTGCTTACGATTTAGTCGGGCAATAGTGTAAAGTTCGGTTGCTTTAAGACGAATAAGAACTGGAGACCACTATGTTGCATGATGGACGTTCGGCCCGGGTCGCCGTAGTTGGCGGCATGAGAATTCCGTTTTGTCGTTCGCATTCTATCTACACACAGAGCTCCAACCAGGACATGATGACGGCGACTTTGCAGGCGCTGATTAACAAGTACGATCTCAAAGGACAGACGCTGGGCGATGTGGCACTTGGCGCAGTCATCAAGCACTCTCGCGACTGGAACCTCGCGCGAGAGAGCGTCATTGGTTCCGGGCTGTCTCTGAAGACGCCGGCCGTCGACTTGCAGCGCGCCTGCGGCACCAGCATCGAAGCTGCGATCAATATCGCCAACAAAATCTCGCTGGGCCAGATCGAATCGGGTATTGCCGGCGGCACCGACTCCGTCAGCGATGCACCGATTGTTTATCGCGACGGTTTCCGTTCCATTCTCCTGGATGCCTATCGTGGTCGAAGTCCGCTACAGAAACTCCGGCCCTGGCTTCGCTTGCGGCCAAAACACCTCGTTCCTGAATTGCCGGGTGTTGTCGAGCCACGCACCGGACTTTCGATGGGCGAGAGCATGGAGCTGACGGCCAAGGACTTCGAAGTTTCGCGGGAACATCAGGACCAGCTGGCGCTGGCCAGTCATATAAAGGCTGCAGCAGCTTATGACGCCGGATTCTTCGACGATCTCGTTGTGCCCTTCCAGGATGCGGAAGAGGACAACAATATCCGTCGCGATACGACCTATGAAAAACTCGCTGCGCTGAAACCTGTTTTCGACAAGAAAGAAGGCACCATGACGGCCGGCAACAGCACGCCGTTGACCGACGGTGCTGCCGCGGTGCTTCTGGCCTCGGAAGAATGGGCCGTCAGAAAGAACGTGCCCATTTCCGCGTATCTGACTTTTTGCAAAGTTACTGCCGTTGACTTCATAAATGAAGATGGCCTGTTAATGGCCCCCGCGTATGCGGTGTCGGAGATGTTGAAGGATGCCAACCTGCGATTGCAGGATTTCGATTTCTATGAAATTCACGAGGCGTTCGCTGCGCAAACGATCGCAACGCTGATGGCGTGGCAATCCGAGAGCTTTTGCCGGGATAAACTGGGTCGCAACGAGCCGATGGGGCCGATTGAATTGTCCCGCCTGAATGTGAAGGGGGGCAGCATCGCAATCGGCCATCCATTTGCTGCCACAGGCGCGAGAATCATCGGCACGATGGCCAAGCTGCTGGCACAGAAAGGTTCGGGTCGCGGTCTGATCTCCGTTTGCACCGCAGGCGGCATGGGCGTCACCGCGATTATGGAGGCCGCCTCCAACTAAAAAGTGGGGTCAGACTTTAGTTAGAACGCTTGCGGTTGGCTATCGCCTTCATTCGATCAAGCGCCTGGTCCAGATGCTGCTTCGCTTGTGTCGTTACGCCGCCTTTCCTGTACTCATCAACCACAAATGTCTCGACACGCGACACAATTTCGTCGATGTCTTCTGTGGCAAACTGATCATCCAGCGCTGCCGGTCCGTGCAGATGTTCCGCCGCACCAAACAGGTTAATCCAATGTTCACTACGGCGCCCGACTCGAAGCAAATCGTAGAATTCCGAACCGGGTTGCGATCCGCCTTTCAGGAGGCTGACCAGGCCGGCGACCAGCGAAATGGGCACCAGGACCAGATCACGCAGGCCGTCTACGATCAATTTTACCTGGAAGACGGAAATATCGCGTAGCAATGTCCAGCGATCACCCGTGACCGGTGCGGTATTTGCGTCGTTTTCGTCCTGCATAGTATTAATCCGGAATAAAGTCGCAATATTAGTCACTTGCGCTGGTGTGCGCGGTACCATTTTAGTACCGTTGGCCAGGCATTAGCACCCCTTATATGTATGCCAACATTTGAATCCTCACCGCCATACGAACACGGACTCCCGGAATCGCTGGGTGTCGTGCTGGTCAATCTCGGTACACCCGACGAGCCAAGCACCGATGCCGTACGACGATTCCTTGACGAGTTTCTTTCGGATCCGCGTGTCGTTCCGTATCCGCGACTTCTCTGGTGGCTGATATTGCACGGTATTATTTTGCGTGTGCGGCCAAAACGTTCCGCCGCGCAGTATCGAAAGGTCTGGACCGAGCAGGGATCGCCGCTGCTGCTGCATTCCCGTGACATCGCCAACGGAGTACAGGAAAAGCTGTCGGCCAGGTTATCGGGTTCCGTCAATGTCGAACTGGCGATGTCCTATGGGCAACCATCGATCGATGCCGCCCTCGAGAAACTATTCGCCCAATGCGCCAGGCGCATCATCGTTTTGCCGTTGTACCCGCAATACTCGGGCTCAACGACAGGTTCCGTTTTTGACGCCATCACCCGCGCCCTTGCGAAACGGCTTTGGGTGCCCGAGTTTCGTTTTATAAATCATTACCATGACGCGTCCGGTTATATCGCCGCGCTGGCGGCCAGTATTCGCGACTATTGGGACCTGAACGGCCGCGGCGACAAATTGTTATTGTCATTTCACGGGCTGCCGAAAAGCATGCGAGACAATGGCGATCCTTATCATTGCCAGTGCCATAAGACCGCGCGACTCCTCGCCGAGTCCCTGGAACTCGACGATGACGCCTGGCAACTGAGCTTTCAGTCCCGCGTCGGTCGTGAAGAGTGGCTGGCACCGTACACGGACCAGACTGTGCGTAAACTCGGTTCGGAGAAAATTGCAAAACTTGACGTCGTTGCCCCGGGGTTCGCCGCAGATTGCCTGGAGACGCTAGAGGAACTGGAAATCCAAAACGCCGGCTTCTTTCGTGAGGCCGGCGGTGGAGAATTGCGCTACATTCCTGCGCTTAATGCGCGTGATGATCACGTCTCTTTCCTGAGCCGCACCATCGAAAAAAATGCGGGTGGCTGGGCGGAGCGTTCGGCAGACTGGAGCGTATCGGAAGCAGCGCGCCAGATGGAGAAGAGCCTGCAGCGAGCGAGGGCGATGGGAGCGGAACGTTGAGCATACTCGGACGATTTCTGGAGTTCAGTGTCCACACACAGGATATTATTGAGTCACTTGGTTTTTACAAACGACTGGGGTTTACCGAGCAACAGATTGGTGATATTTGGTCACACAAATATGCCGTCGTCAGCGATGGCAATATCTGTATAGGCTTGCACGATCGCGTTTTCGACAGCCCGGCTCTTTCTTTCGTGCATGAAGATGTTGCGCACTGTGCTCGCGCTATGTCGGACCACGGGCTCGAACCAAGCTATTTGCAGCTGGACGAAGACTCGTTCAACTTGCTGGGATTTTCCGACAGCGACGGCCACACCGTTAGCATGCTGGAGGCGCGAACCTTCATGTCGCACAATGACGAGACGCCGGACTCTGTCTGTGGAAGTTTCTTCGAAATTTCGTTGCCTGTTCGTGACGCTTTGCGCGCCGGACGTTTCTGGGCGCCGCTGGCGCCAGCACTGTTGAATCTGCGCGAAGAACCAACAACCCACATGCGATTCGATGCCAGCGGCACGCCGTTGGGACTCAGTGAAAGCATCGCGCTCAGCCGCCCGTCACTTTGCTTCCGGTGTGATGATAAAGATGCGCTCGCGCATGCCATCGAACTGCATGGCCTAAAGAACAAACCTTTTCCGGGGTTTGAGGGCGCTTTTGTTGAATTGCAGGCGCCGGAAGGAACTACCTTGTATGCGTTCAGCGAAGATTTCCTGGGCGAGCCCTATGTCGTGGATGAGTCAGAAGACCCGCCCGATGCTGATATTATTATTTCATGACGCCGCAAGAGTGTTAACCAGCGCAATGGCCCGACCCAGGTAGCCACCACCAAACAGATTCAAGTGATTCAGCACATGGTAAAGCTGATATAGCGCAACCCGCCGTTCGCTCCCGCTGTTCAACGGCCAGCTGTCATCGTAGGCCTCGTAAAACTCCCAACTGAAGCCCCCGAACAAGCGGGTCATCGCCAGGTCCGTCTCCCGGTCTCCATAATAAACCGCGGGATCAAAGATAACTGGTTGCCCCTTCACGGCAGACCAGTTGCCGCCCCACAGGTCGCCATGCAATAACGACGCATCGGGAACATGGTCGACGAAAAAAGCATCGATGTTATCGAGAAGCTTTTGACCGGCCGTTTGCAGTTCGCCGCGAAAACCATTCTCTGATGCCAGCTTTAGCTGGTATTCCAGTCGTTGCTCGCGATAAAAAGCGGGCCAGCTGTCTGTTCGGCTATTCGGCTGAGGGGTCGAGCCAATGGTGTTGTCACGAAACCAGCCGTACCGGGTCCGGGTACACCGATGCAACGCGGCCAATTGCTGACCCAGCACTCGCGGGGTATCGATTGACGGTGCGCCAAGGTCCAGCCATTCAAGCGCGAGCAATGCGCCGTCCGTGTAGTCCGTTACCGCAAGCACATTCGGTACGCGAATCGCGTTGGCTTTCGCGAGTTCGAGAAGGCCGGACGCTTCGGCGTCAAACATGTCGAACGAATTGGCATTGCCGACTTTGAGGAACAACGGGCCGTCGGTGGTTTCCAGTCGCCACGCTTCGCTGATATCGCCACCGCCGACAGATCGCGGTTCGCTGCCTGGATCGACCGTGATTCCGCAGTCACTGAGCGCTTCGACGACGTTAGCCCATTTCATGATGCCGTGGCGTCAGACGGGTTTCTTCAAACGAGGTCAGATACGCGTTCGGCCTGGCGGCGCAGCGCGGTGCCGATGCCTGCCTCGTCGAACAGGGCATTGATCGCGCCAAGATCCGGTGCGGTGGGTGCAAGGCCGGTTTCCGGTCGCACAAGTGGCGCGTCACAGGCAATGCCGGTCAGTTTGCGCGCAAGGTCGGCTGCCTCTTTGTGTGTGCCGAGCTTTTGACCAAGATTCTTTGCACCGCGCACTGGCACCTCATGCACGGTGTCGAGGCTCGCGTAAATCTTTTCCAGTGAACCGAAATGCTGCAGCAACGCGGAAGCGGTTTTTTTACCCACGCCGGGTACGCCTTTAATATTGTCGACAGCATCGCCGGCCAGCGCCAGGAAATCGGCGATCTGTTCCGGCCACACGCCGAAGACATCCGGAACCTGGTCATATCGTATTTTTCCCTTGCCAGCGAAGTCCCAGAAAATGTCGTCCTTCGTTAACAGCTGGGCAAGGTCCTTGTCCCGCGTGACGATGGTCGACGGCACGCCTTCCGCGCGGCCTGAATGAACCAGGGTGCCGATCAGGTCGTCTGCCTCATAACGCGGATGGCCGCAGTTCATGAGACCTATCGCCTGGGTGAATCGCCGGCATTGCTCGAACTGCCGTTTGAGCTCAGGTGGCGCCGGATCGCGATTAGCTTTGTACTCGGGATAAATTTCAGAACGAAACGATTGTCTCAGGCTTTCATCAAACAGCACCGCAACACGATCGGGCTTGACGTTTTCCATGAAATCGCCAATGAAACGGCAGAATCCGTAAAGTGCGTTGATTGGATTGCCGGCGTCATCCACCATGTCATCGGGCATTGAGTAGTACGCGCGAAATACGTACACGCTGGCATCAATGAGGTATTGCATCCTGGCTTGGCCTGCTTCTTTTTCGGGATAGTGTCCGGATATTACATCCTGTCCCGCGCGAACGTCGCCTTATCGCAACTCCGCCGCCGAAAGATGCACTGTCAGGCGTGCATGCAGCGGACTTGATCTCGGAATATGCGCAAGCAGATACTTCATCTGGTCCGCCAAAACGCGCCGGCCTTTCAGGTAAATATACTCGGCATAGGTCGGCGTAAACGGGACGGCGATAAGTTGCATGCCTGCCTGTTCCGGGGTGCTTCCCCCTTTGTGGTTATTGCAGCGCCGACAGGCCGTGGCCACGTTATTCCACACATCATGCCCGCCCTGTGACAGTGGCGTGATGTGATCACGGGTCAGATCGCGAGTTGGAAACCGCAGCGCGCAATAAAGACAGAGATTGGCGTCGCGTTTGAACAATGTACGGTTATTTAGGGGTGGAACGTACTTGTCCCGGACAAAGGCCAGGCCCTTGCTGGTACCTTCGGTCGCGATGATCGAGCTGACATCGATTCGACTGCGTTCGCCGCTCAGTGCGCTGTATCCGCCAAAAACCGAATACAAATGGGTTCCGCAGGAATACGCAACCTGCTCAGTATGATAAAGACGAACAGCTTCCCGGTAATCAATCCACTCAAGTGGCATGCCGGCCACGTCGGTTCTAAGAACCTGTTGAGAGATATCTTTTGCAGATCCGTACAGCATCCTGACTCCCTGAGCGTTAGGCACTATATTGCAGAAGGAGCCGCAAAAATCAATTCTCAGCTCGCATAAACGCGATATTTACGTGGAAAACCCGTACATCACGAGCCACGTATATGCGTCTACACTATCGCCCTTCGATAATCCTATGTCATTATTCGCGACTTGGCGCAGCGCGTAGCTGCCGTTGACACGAATCCTTGACGGATCAGACTGGAGAAAAATGATGCCGCTGACAGTTGGCGTGCTTAAGGAAACCCTGCCGGGTGAAACCCGGGTCGCATTGACCCCGGAAATTACCGCCAAGTTGCAGAAACTGGGTGTTTCAATCGTGCTGGAAAAGGGAGCGGGTGAGGCAGCCGGCATCCTGGACGGCGATTACAAGGATGTTGATCTTGGGACAGCCGATGAAGTTCTCGAGAAGAGCGACCTGTTGTTTACCATTCAACCTGCAAGTGATGCCGCGGTTGATAAAATGCGCGATGGCACGGCGGTCGCCGGCCTGATGTATGGCCATATCAACACTGACCTCGTTACAGCGCTCAACAAAAAGAACATCACTGGATTTGCGATGGAATTAATTCCCCGTATATCCCGCGCTCAAAGTATGGACGTCTTGTCGTCACAGGCAGCGGCTTCCGGTTACCAGGCAACACTGATTGCCGCCAGCACGCTGGATAAGTTTTTTCCGATGCTGACCACTGCTGCCGGTACCATTCGACCGGCACAGGTATTGATCATCGGTGCCGGTGTTGCCGGTCTGCAGTCCATCGCGACTGCCAAGCGACTGGGTGCCGTGGTCAAAGGTTATGACGTACGCAGCGCCACCAAGGAGCAGATTGAATCGCTCGGTGCCAAATTTGTCGACACGGGCGTGTCGGCCGACGGTGAGGGTGGCTACGCACGCGAGCTGACAGACGAAGAAAAACAGCAACAACAGGCCGCACTCGAGAAAGAGATTGCGCAGTCCGATGTCGTGATCAGCACCGCTGCAATTCCGGGACGACCCGCCCCGAAAATTATTTCCGCCGCCGCAGTGGCGGACATGAAACCCGGTGCTGTCATCGTCGACCTCGCCGCCGAAACCGGCGGAAATTGTGAGCTGACGAAGGCTGGAGAAACGGTCGTTGTGAACGGCGTAAAAATTGTAGGTCCGGTTAACCTGCCATCGGCGCTTGGTCGAAACGCGAGCGAGATGTTCGCACGCAATCTGTTCAACTTCATTTCACCGGCAATTGAAGAGGGTGAACTCAATATCGACTGGGAAGATGAAGTATTTGCAAAGTCGGCGCTGACGCACGGCGGCAAAATAAAACACGAACCAACCCGCGAAGCAATTGAAGGGGGGGCAGCCTGATGATCGACGGATTCATAGCGCTTTATATATTCATGCTGGCTGGTTTTGTTGGCCACGAAATTATCGGCAAGGTTCCCGCGATCCTGCACACGCCCCTGATGTCCGGCTCGAATTTCGTGCACGGCATCGTCCTGGTTGGTGCAATGGTCGCGCTTGGACGCGCGGAGACAACACTCGAACTGACGATCGGATTCATTGGCGTCTTTCTTGGCGCGGGTAACGCGGTCGGTGGATACGTCGTAACCGAGCGCATGCTCGAGATGTTCAAGAGTAGCAAGGAGAAAGACTCATGAGCTTTCTTTCTCTGGAAAACCTGATTGAGGCGAGTTATTTCCTCGCAGCCGTGCTCTTCATCATGGGCCTTAAGAAAATGAGCTCGCCGGTCACCGCTCGTGGCGGCATTATCTGGGCAGGTGCCGGCATGGTGGTTGCCACGGTTGTTACCTTCCTGTATCCCGGCATGGGCAACTACATGCTGATGATGATCGCTATTGCCACGGGCGGTATTCTCGCCTGGGTCAGCGGTAAGCGGGTTGCCATGACCGACATGCCGCAAATGATTGCGCTATACAACGGCATGGGTGGCGGTGCAGCGGCAGCGATTGCCGCTGTCGAATTATTCGGTGGTGAAGACCACGGCATGGTGTTCGGCACGCTTGCTGTCCTGGGTGGCATGATCGGCAGCGTTTCATTCAGTGGCAGTCTTGTCGCATTCGCCAAATTGCAGGGCCTGATGAAAACGACGGTTCGATTCCCGGGCCAGCAGATTTTCAACTTGCTCTTGCTCACCGCGACGCTGTTGGTTGCCGGCTACATTGTCACGCAGCATGCCGAGTTCAACTACATCGTGCTGTTCTTCGGCCTCGCGCTGGTTCTCGGTATTACGATGACGTTACCGATCGGCGGCGCGGACATGCCGGTCGTGATATCCCTTTACAACGCTCTCACCGGCCTGGCGGTCGCCTTCGAAGGTTTTGTATTACAGAACGCTGCGATGATTATTGCCGGCACGGTCGTCGGTGCAGCCGGTACGCTTTTGACGCAGCTTATGGCGAAAGCGATGAATCGCTCCCTGGGGAACGTACTGTTCTCAGGCTTCGGTGACACTGCAATTGCGGAAGGCTCGGAAGTGGCTGGCAGTATGAAGCCCATCGATGCTACGGATGTCGGCGTGATGATGGCCTTTGCCGAAAAAGTGCTCATCGTCCCCGGATACGGCATGGCGGTCGCACAGGCGCAGCACAAGGTTTGGGAACTGACGCAGTTGCTTATCAGTCGGGGTGTTGACGTCAAGTTTGCGATTCACCCGGTCGCGGGACGCATGCCAGGTCACATGAATGTCTTGCTGGCCGAGGCTGGCGTTCCTTACGACATTATTTACGATCAGGACGAGATTAACCCGGAATTTCCCACTGCGGACGTTGCCCTCATTATTGGTGCCAACGACGTTGTTAACCCGGTTGCACGAACAGATCCTGCAAGCCCGATTTACGGCATGCCGATTCTGGACGCGGACAAGGCCAGGAACGTGATCGTCATCAAGCGTGGACAGGGCGCAGGTTTCTCCGGCATCGAAAACGCGCTGTTCTTCCTGGACAACACCCGGATGCTGTACGGCGACGGCCAGGCGATGGCCAGCGAACTGATTCACGCCGTTAAGGAACTCTAGTACCAGTTAGCCGCCGTCTGTCTGACGGCGGCGGCGTTGCTGCGTGGTGTCACGTTGACGGGTACGGTCTCGTAAGTGGTCCCTGACCCGTTGCCGTTGATCTGGCGTCATGTTCTGGAATCGATCACGCATCTGCTGACGACGCTCAGGCGTCAGCTCCCGGAATCGACGATAATTTTCACGTATTCGCTGCCTGTCCTGGCGCGGCAGATTCTGGAAGTCCGCATAGCTCTGACGAATGTTTGAACGCTGGTCATCTGACAGGCTTCTCCATGCTGTAAATCGCTCTTTAGCTGCCTGACGCTGGTCGCCGGACATCTCGACCCAGCGCGCCGATCCGGTCGCCAGTCGGTGCTGCCGCTCGGTATCAAGAGAGTCCCAGGACTCCTGGTATTGTTGCAGCACACGTTGCTGTGGCTCGTTAAGGCTATCCCAGTCGATGGTATCGTCCTGGGCCCAGACGTTGCTGAACATCAGCAACGCAATCGCCAGGCCTCGCAGCAGGGTGTTGAGTAATCTTTCGTTAACCTTCATCTTCAGTCTCCGTCGATTCATCGCCTTGCAGCGCGGGATCGCTCCGTTCGTCTTTTGCCAGCTCTTCGCGAATTCTGTTCGAGTCACTTATCAGTACCCAGTCTTCATCTGATTCTTCCCAACTACCGAGATACTCGAGAAACTCCATATCCGGCAATTCATCGTCTCCGGCGGTAACACCGCTGCCAGCCAACAAGCCGCAAGCAATGGCCAGGCGCAGATACTGTCGGCTATCAGCCAACATCCGCACCCGTGCCTGACTCACCGGCTTCTAAAGCGTCTATATCGAGCCAGCTGTAAAACTCCAGATCCTCCAGCATGTCGAAACTGTCTTCCGCTATGAGCAGCTCGAAATCGCCGGCTGCCTGCGATGCATCGGGCATTGCAATCGGGTCCTCTTGCGGATTGCCGTTCAATACAACGATCGCCACGACCGCGACTGCCGCCGCGCCAACCGCCGGCGCCCATTGAGTCCAGCGACCCAGGCTGACGGTGCCGCTATCGAGCTCCGCAAGCGCCGCTTGCCGGCTTCGGTTGAGACGTGATTGGGCCTGCCCGTCCAGACTGTCGACGCTGTCCTCAAACATCTCCCGCGCCTTCTGAACAAACAGATCGTCCTCGGTCGATTTTTTCCTGTCGTCTGCCTTACTCATTGCCAGTGTTCTCCGAGTGTTTCGCGCAGTGAATGCACTGCCCTGGAAAAATGTGTTTTGACACTGCCTTCGCTGCATCCCATAGCAGCGGCTGTGCCTCTTACATCAAGTCCTTCAAATGTGCGCAACATGAACGCTTCCTTTTGACGCGCCGGCAATTCCCTTACCGCAATTTCAAGCGCCAGCATTGCTTCCCTGTTTTGCAGTTGCTCGTCGGGGGTCCTTCCGCCGGGATCGGGGGCAGCGGCAACCGGGTCATAGTTGCCATCTTCATCCTTCGAGCGACCGGTCCAGACCATGACACGATTACGGACCGCCTGCCGACGGTGCCAGTCGCGGACACCGTTTTGCAAAATTCGATAGAACAGCGGGGTCCACTCATCTGTGCCACGATCACTGTACTTACGCGCCAGCTTGATCATCGCGTTTTGCACCAGATCATGAGCCTCATCGCGATCGCGAATCGATATCTCCGCGATACGCAGTGCGCGCTTTTCGACCTCTGCCAAAAACCGGCCAAGTTCCTGTTCCCGCTGCAGCGTTCCATCTCCCGTATGAGACTTGCGGGTAGACGATACCGCAATTGAGGTGGCTTCGGCGCTCAACGGGGACACCATTGTTTAAAACAGCTACATTCACGATCTGTGAAATCCATTTCCATTGCATCTCGTCGTCCGTACGAGTATTTAACGCATCGGCGACGCAGCGGTTGACACAAAAAGGCACGGATTGCGGCGAATTTCAGATCGCACCCGGGCCCGTTGGAGTTTAGGTAACCATTTGTTTTATTTCAAATTAATAACTTTCACGGACGGCAGCGTGTGACCCAGCCCGCAATTCTCAGGGTAGCGGTCAACGCCCCGCTGTCGCGCCTGTTCGATTACCTGCCACCGGCCGGTGGCGACCGCATTGCGACGGAGGCACTGCTTCCAGGTTGCCGAATTACGGTGCCGTTCGGCAGGCAAAAGCAGACCGCGGTCATCATTGCGCACGCAGATCGCAGCGACGTGCCGCGGGATCGCCTGCGGCCGGCGCTGGCAGCGATCGACGAAGCGCCGGTACTTGGCGAGCAGGACCTGTGGCTGATCCGGTTTGCCAGCAACTACTACCAGCACCCCATTGGCGAGGTAGTCGCGGCGGCGCTGCCAGCACCGTTGCGCCAGGGAAAAGCATTACATCCTGTTATCCAGAATATTCGTATTACCGAAGATGGAAGTGCAGTTAACGTCGAACAGCTGCGAAAGCGCGCGCCAAAGCAGGCGAGCTTGCTGGCCGTGCTGCAAGACGTGACAAGTATTCGCTTTGAAAAACTCGACGAACTCCGGCCGGGCTGGCGAACAGTACGCAAGAACCTGCTCGATAAGTGCTGGATCGAGGTAGAGGAAGTCAGTGAAGCACCGTCAATGGCAGAGGCGGCTGACGCCCAGGCAGGGCCGACATTGAATACCGATCAACTGGCGGCGGTCGAGGCGATTCGAAGCTCGCCGGGTTTCCAGGTCAGTTTGCTGGACGGCGTAACGGGGAGCGGTAAGACTGAGGTGTACCTGACCCTGATGAAAGATGTCATCGCCGCGCGCAAGCAGGTATTGATCCTCGTGCCGGAAATAGGACTGACACCACAACTGGTATCCCGCCTTGCTTCACGTCTCGGTGAGGAGCCGGCGGTGCTGCATTCGGCACTGACTGACACTGTCCGACTGGCGGCCTGGAGCGCAGCACGCTCGGGTACAGCCAAAGTCATTCTCGGCACACGCTCCGCGGTGTTTGTACCGCTGAAAAATCCCGGTTTAATTATTGTCGATGAAGAACACGATAACTCGCTGAAGCAACAGGAAGGATTTCGTTATTCGGCGCGCGACCTTGCTATTGCCAGGGGCAAGCATCTGGATGTCCCTGTGATTCTGGGCACGGCGACACCATCGCTGGAAACATTGCAGCGATGCAAAGACGGTGCCTACCAGCATTTACGCTTGCCAACACGAGCAGGCGCAGCGGCACCGCCGCTCCTGCGCCTGGTTGATCTGACGATTCATCCGTCTGCCGACGGCATCAGCGATCCCGCAATTACCGCCATCAGCAAAAACCTGCAGGAGGGCGGCCAGACGCTCGTATTTCTGAATCGCAGGGGGTTTGCGCCGACCTTGATCTGCGGCGGCTGCGGCCGCATGGCGGAGTGTGATCGCTGCGACGCGCGTATGACGGTGCATGCCTCCAGCAACGAACTTCGCTGCCACCATTGCGGCGCCTCTCGGCGAATTGATGACGACTGCATCGAGTGCGGCGGGAATTTTCGGCCTTTGGGCCACGGTACCGAGCGGTTGGAACAGGCGCTGAAAGGGCGCTTTCCCGATCACAGCATTGCGCGCATCGATAGCGACACGGTTCGTCTCAAGGGCACGATGAACAGGGCACTTTCCATGGCCACCACCGGCGAGACACGAATTTTGATCGGCACCCAGATGCTGTCCAAGGGACACCATTTTCCCGACCTGACACTGGTGGTGGTCATAAACGCCGATCAGGGTCTGTTCAGCACGGATTTTCGTGGCAGCGAAAAGCTGGCGCAAAGCCTGGTTCAGGTGGCGGGACGTGCCGGTCGTGTAAAACGCCAGGGACAGGTCCTAATCCAGACAGGCTATCCGACACACCCGTTCTGGGGCGAGTTATTCAGCGGCGGCTATGAAAAGGTTGCGCTGAGCGCCCTGGAAGAACGATCGAACACCGCATGGCCCCCGTTTTCAAGACTTGCCCTGATTCGAGCATCCGCTCATAAACTCGAGGATGCCAAAGCGTTCCTCGAGACGGCACTGCAATTGATCGCACCGGCGAATGCCGGCAACATCCGGGTGCTTGGACCCGTCAGCGCGCCGATGGAACGAAGGGCCGGTCGCTACCGGGCACAGCTGCTGCTGCAGAGCGTTAATCGGCAGGCACTGCAACGATTGCTGCAAACTCTGCGCGTACAACTCGAGAATGATCGCGGTTCACGCAAGGTCCGTTGGTCAATCGACGTCGATCCTGTCGAGCTCTTTTAGCGCAAAAATACAGCCGCAAACAAATAAATAGGGTTAAAATCGCCTGCTGCATATCGGGCGTACAGGGCGATCGCCTCGCCAAACAGCACAGAGTAATGTCTTGAAGAACAGCATCGCACAATTGATAGCGCGGGCGGTCGATGACCTGCCTGAAATCACGGATGTGCCGGAATTGGCATCTATTGCCGTTTCGGTAGAGCGTACCCGTGATGCGCGCCACGGAGATTTCGCGAGCAACATCGCGATGCGACTGGCCAAGTCCGCGGGCAGGAATCCCCGCGAGCTGGCGCAACTGATCATCGACAAACTGCCGCCGTCGACTCTGGTCGACAAAGTGGACATCGCCGGTCCCGGCTTCATCAATTTTTTTGTAGGTAAAGCAGCCTTCCACCAGGCGATTGCCGGCCTTCTGGATGCCGGTGAAAACTATGGGCGCCGTGAAAGCAAAGCCGAGCCGCGTTACCTGCTGGAGTTTATCTCGGCAAATCCGACCGGGCCGCTGCATGTCGGCCACGGCCGCCATGCGTCTTTTGGTGCGACGCTCGGCAACCTGCTGGAAGCCGCGGGCTGCTCGGTCGATCGTGAGTACTACGTTAATGACGCCGGTCGCCAGATGGATATTCTTGGCGTCAGCGTCTGGTTGCGCATGCTGGAAGCCAACGGCATCGAGTTTTCGTTTCCGGATGCCGGTTACAAAGGCGGCTACATTCGCGACGTCGCCGCCTCGATTACGTCCGTCGACCTGCCCACTGTGACCGCGGAACAATTG
>Ga0316192_10001783_pt1 | contig 15910 bp, 35 predicted proteins | sample MerIslwburrow_MG_FD_204931 | JGI IMG/M metagenome (GOLD analysis project Ga0316192, IMG submission 204931) | Coastal sediment microbial communities from Maine, United States - Merrow Island worm burrow | ecosystem: Environmental > Aquatic > Marine > Coastal > Sediment | place: USA: Maine...
ACACCAGCAAGGAGAGAGACATCATGGCGACCGATTGGAACAACGCACAGTTAGCGCACGAGCGAGCAGCGAACGAAACCCGCGCCTGGGTCAGCTCGGCCACCCGCAACCAAGTCATCAGTCGCATCCGCGCCGGGCTCAAGGCACGCGCCAAGAAGGGCGAAGTCTGGAGCGTCACGGGCAGCACGGGCACCGCGTACGGCTGGCTCACGATCACCGCAAAGCGGAAGCACCACGAGATGAACGACGTCGAGCGGGCACGCCTCGCAGAGTTGCTCGGCAAGGACCGCGTCCACTGCCAGGGCGAATCGATCCCGGCCAGCTCAGACTACTACGCCGAGTTCGTCGACCGGGCAGAAGGCCGCGAGCCGGGCACGTACGGAAAGGTCTACTGGGACTGAGCGAAAAGACCCACCAAAAAAAGATGAACTAAAAGACGTTTGTCGTTAAGTGCGCCGATCCCCCTGCCGATAAGAGAGTAGAAAGGGGATCGCAACATGAGCCAGTTCTTCGCCGCCGCCGCCGCCTTCTTCGCCAACTTCCGGGCTGACAAAGCCGCCGCCGAGGCCGCTCAGAAAGCCGCCGAGCAGGAAGCCTGGGAAGCCGCTTGTCGTCAGAGCTGGCGCGAGAACGCCGAGTTCGCCGCCGACAACGCCGCTTTCGCTTGTGATTCCGCGGTGGGCTGGGACTAAACAGCCGCCGCCCAAAACCAAAGGAGAGAAGATGACACAGATAGCCGCCTGCCCATACTGCGACGAGAAGAACAAAGTCCCGCCGCCGCCTGCCGGATATAGCTGGACGAAGATCGAATGTCGATTCTGCCAGTGTGACTTCTGGGCAAAGAAAAAGAGTAGCAAAAGCACTTTGGCCTCAAGGCCAACGGCCGGCGTCCGATAATAGAACTAGAGGCGAGAGGCACACACACCAGCAGGAGACAGCACGATGAAGACCCTCCCGATCCACACAGAAGACGACTTCAGCACCGCGCACGGGATGAGCAAAGAGAAGGCCGAGGAGGTCGCTCAGGCCGTCCAGGCTGACGATCCCGAGTGGACCTATGATGTAGTGACCGATCCCGGCACGCAGCTCTCCTACGTCCGCTGCTGCGACGAGAACGGAGATTTTCTTGGCTGGTTTTAGACGGTATCAAAATGGTATGATTCAAGCAGGAGGTGACGAGATGACAACGAAGCCAGAGAAGAAGAGCCCGTTCCGACAGACGAGGGACTGCCGAGTCTGCGGAGGTGACGGATTCCTCAGCGAGCCGGTCACGCACCCGATGAAGACCGACAACGGAAACACGACCTGTCCGTACTGCAACGGCACAGGCAAAGAGACCGCAGCGCCGAAGATGTCGGCTTGCAAGATCTGAGAGGAGGCGCCGTGGAGACACGAGAGAGGCCAAAAATCTGCAACTGGATGGTCTACGAGGAGCGAGCCGGCGGAGTGGTCTGCGAAGTACGCAGATCCCCGCATCGAGGATTCGTCAAGCGAGTCTGCGACCCGGCGACGGCGACGACGCAGAAGTTCCCCGTCACAGACATCGACGAGGAAGAAGGCACCCGGCTGATCGAGATTGCGCGAGAACTCCACAAGGCGAAGAAGTAATGGGATTTAAGAGGTGGAAAACTCACGGGATGCGGAACGGAAACGGTCACACGCAGTACGGCGTAGTTGCCCGACCACCCGGAGGCAGCACGGCCGAATGCGACAGCAGCGAGGCCGCGCTTGGGCCATATTACGCAAAGTGGTTCGACGAGAAGTTCGAGGTCGAGCACGCGATTGCGATGCTGTCAGCCGATCCGCCGGCCGGATACGAGGGACACTCCTACTCCTGGATCACGTTCTGAGGTGGCTGCGCGGGTGTGGTATGCTCTCGGCCGAGGGGAGATCATGACCTATGCCCAAGTCGACATCGGAGTTCCTCAGAGAAGTTGCGCCGCACCTGACCGTCATCATCCTGGTGGCCGCAGTGACGACGCTCTTCCGGATCGAGATACACCTCCGTCAGCCAGAGATCCACAAAACTACTGTGGAGAATAAGGACGACTTTGTCCACCTGATCGCAGAGATCGTGGCAGACGAGGTCGAAGAGCAGATTCCGAAACAGGAATCACTGGTCCGATTAGAGACAAATGTGGAGTGGATGGTATCGAAGGTCGGAGAGAACGCCGAGACGTTGAATCTTCTCCGAGCAGAGATCCGAGAGTTGAGCCGAAACCGCTGATCCCCCTTTCCCCAAGCTCACCGATGCCGGGCGAAGTGCGGGATACAATCTAACAGGAGAGAGGACCGCGTATCATGAGATTTAGTTCGTTCATGGACAGAACCCGCTCAAGTTCCTGAGCTGGACGACCGACAAGAGAAGTAGAGACAGAAACCACAACGAGGAGAGACCAAATGTTCAACACCATCAGCAGAATCAATAGCACGTACGCAGCGATGATCGTCGGAGGAGCGTTCGCGCTCGCGATGGGACTCATGATCTGGGTCGAGATCGCTCCACTGCTCCAGCAGGTAAAATAACCACCGCCGACACCGCGAATCGTGGCAGGCTCTTCGGGGTCGAGTGACATCGAGGTATCTTTCTGATATGTTCGACAATAGGAGTGCATCATGGAAAAGCAAACAAGCCCGGTCGAGTTCGTCGAGATCCAGGACGGAGCAGGGCACGTGCAGACAACTCTGGGATTCGAAACGACCAAGCTGGCCGAGTGCCGGCACGGCGGGAGCTACACAGACACTCGCTGCGTGAGCGAAGTCTCGACAGACATCCGGACCGTCCAGGCTGCGTGATGACGCCGGCCGGGAAAAAGCATGACGCATCCGCACGGTATCGTTACGATAGCGTGACGACAGGTTCTGGTGAACACCAACGGAGGCAGGATGCCGGCATTGAAGACAACAGAAAACCCGGACGACCTCGTTCTCCTCGCAGGAGTGAAGGTCTCGAAGCGACTCCGCTCGGAGGTCGAGCAGGCAGCAGTGAAGGACGGACGGTCAAGGGCGAGCTGGCAGCGCCTCGCGTTCCAGATGCTCTCGGACATCCAGAGACTCGGACTGATGGACGACATCCGACAGATGCTCGAATCCACGACCTCCGCTTCAGCGTCCAGCGAGACGGCTTCAGCGGAGTAGTACTCGAACGAATACAGGAAGCCTTCCGGCAGTTCGGGCTCTCCGCCGAACTCGTCTGTGAGGCTCTCAGGGCCTTCTCTCGGCACGTCCAGAAGGACAAGCCAATCTGGAAGAGCAGGTCCGCACGAGGCCGCAGGCGATGAGCGGACCAGTCAAAGTCTCGTTCTCCAGGATGGACAAGTTTGCGAAGTGTGGCGAGCAGTTCCGGCGCTCCTATGTTCTCGGCGACTGGGGACAGCCTACGCTGCCGATGATCCGCGGGAAGTCTGGCCACGCTGGGACAGAGTCCAACTTCAGGCACAAGCTCGAAACCGGCGAAGACCTGCCGATCGATAAGCTGCTCGAAGAGGTGTCCGCTGACTTCGACATCCGATCCAGGCAGAACATCCTCCTCCCCGATGACATGGCCGGCGTGCCGGCGAGCAAGATCATCAGCACGACCAAGGACCAGCTCATCCAGGCAACGCGCAACTTTCACACACACATCGCACCCGTGATCGTTCCTGACTTCATCGAAGAGAAGATCGTTCTCACGTTCCAGGGAATCGAGATCACAATGGTAATCGATCTGGCAGACAAGACCGGATCGATCCACGACTGGAAGTTCGGCCGGCTGCGGAAGCTCGACGACGCCAACACAGACCAGCTCTCGATGTACGCCTACGGCTACCATCACAAGACCGGGACGATGCCGCGAGATGTCCGGCTGCACGGCGTGAATCAAGACGCCTGGAATACCGTCGTTGGAACGAGGACGAAGGCCGATCACTCTGTGCTCAGTCGCAAGATCAAGACGTTCGTCAAAGCCACCGCCGCCGGGATCTACCTGCCCGCGGTGCAGGGCTCGTGGTGGTGCTCGAAGAAGTGGTGCCAGTACTGGAGCGACTGCAAGTATGTCAACCCGCAAGCGACCGAGCCGTACGAGGTGTGAGCTGGTGGTACGTCGGGATCGTTTGCGCTCTCCTGTTCATGCTGACGATTCAGTTTGTGTGGGAGCTTGGGAGAAAGAACTAGCGCAGACGGTATCAAAAAGGTATGATTCAAAAAGGTGGGCAGGGAGATCGATCGGTGGCTCATCGGCTCAAGTGATTAGCGGCCTAACTTGAGTGCGGTGCGTGTATCATCTCTCCTTGCTTGCCGTCGCTGTGCGGGTGGGACCGGCTCCTTCGGGTGCTGACCCACTGCTTGCGTCACCTGATTGCTGGAGCTAGGACGTATCAAAACGTCTCGGTGAAAGCGATCGGGTGCGTCTTTTTGCGAGAGGCCGTTGGTCTCCAGGCCGATTCGAGTTTCCCTGCGGGATTGTCTCTGGTCGGTTCCCCCTCATTGGGCGGTCTCTCGCGTTCTCCTCTTCCCTGACTTCCCCTTCTATGTTCTCCTTCGCTGGTCGGCTAGTTCTATCCGATCAGGATGATAGGATAAGCGTCCAGGGACGGACGCAGAGCTGCCGCGCACCCACGGAGGCCGCAGCTCATGGGCGACATATTCGCGATCGCAGACATCGAACCCGAGATCCTCGAAGTCGGCGGGTTCAAATACCGCAAGACTAAGAAGTACAAATACGAAGCGATGGAAGTGTACGAGGCCGCGACCGGGATCCTCGGCTACCAGTGCGATTCTCATTTCGCGCACCTCGCTCCGAACGGAATGCTGACGATCGATCTCGGGTTCCTCTGGAACGGTGCGTCAGGTCCAGCCATCGACACCAAGTCATTCATGCGTTCGAGTGCGTTACATGATGCGCTCTATGGTTTCATGATCTCGGGACAACTACCACACCGATTCCGCGACGAGTGCGACGACCTGCTCAAAGAGTGGAGTCTCCAGGATGGAATGGGCCGGCGCCGGGCGGGATACGTTCGCTGGGCAGTCGGGAAGTTCGGCGCTCGCTGGATGAAAATAGGTCGGTAAAAATCTCCGCACGCTTGAGGACTGCTGTCCGCTCTTCCTCGCGTGCTGCGGCGGTCCTCTTCTTGTCGCCATGTGGGGAGGATCGCCGCCCTCTCTTTGGCAAGAGAAACGTTTGCCTACGGTCAGTCTTCATCCGCGACCTTCCTGCCTACGTCGGGGAAACGTTTGCAGGGGGTCACTCTTCAGCCGCTTTTGGAAACGGTTTCCGGGCTGCATTCATTTCCCAGAGCAGGAAGCGTGCCACTAAAAAGGTCTAGCTGCACGGTATTGTTATGGTATGCTCTCCTAATAGGAGGGACACCATGCCAGACAAGCCAGAAGACAGCAAAGGGATCGGAGCCGCCATCGACCGCGGTCTCGCGATCGCCGAGACGAGGACGCGCAACCTCTGCGTGGTCGCAGCTCAGAAGCCGCGAGATCTGAAGCTCTTCGAGTCGCGTCTCATCGAGAGTGCCGCCGAAGGTGCGGACGATATGTTCTTTCGAATCCCGTTCAAGAACCACAAGCAAGGGTGCCAGAATCGCAGATACTGCGACTGTCCAGAGAAGATCGTCAGCGGCAAGGGCATCGGGCTCGCTCGCGAAGCTGCCCGGCTGTACGGCAACCTCTCCGTCTCGGTCGAGCCAGACCGGAAGAACGACGACGCCGACGATCACTGGATCATCCGCTGCACGGTGGTCGACCTAGAGAACACCATCGAGCGGTCGAATGCGCGGGAGGTCGCGAAAATGGACTGGGCTCCAGGAGGCGGTCAGGTCCGCGTCTATGGCAAAGCAGCCGAGAAGGTATATGCGGCCGGCGCCGCGAAGATCGAGCGTGACACGATCCTCCAGATCGTTCCGAGGCACATCACAGACCGAGCCTATCTGCGAGCACAGCAGGCAGACGCCGAGAACAATATGCCGATCGATCAGCAGATCGCTCGACTGGTTCCGCGATTCGAGTTCGAAGGCGTGGAACTCTGGCAGCTCCAGGGGCTCGTCAAGTGCAAGCTGACGGAGGTCGATCTCAAGGCTCAGGGTTACGATCCGAAGAAGGTGTGCGGCCGGCTACGCGGGCTCCTGACCGGGCTGCGCGGTGGAGAGCTGACGGTGTTCGAGGTCTTCGGAGATGTGCAGCAGGAAGAGCCTGCGCCAAAAGACCCAGAGCCTGCGCGGGAGGTCGAGGTGCCAGCGGAGCCGGAGAAGGTAGCCGAGGCCACGATCACGGTTGAGATGCCAACAGAGGAATCGTCACGCCTCGCACCCGAGACGCGAGATCTCAAGCTGGTCGACTTCGACGAGCTGCCGGATCCCGACGAGGGCGGAGGGTTCAGCCCGGACGTGGCGAAGGCGCTCGAATTCGTGGACGCTGTCGAGAGCAAGAACACGCTCGGAGATCACCCGGCGCTCGCTCGTGAGTTCTGGAAGATCGCAGCCGAGGGGCTCGACTGGGAGAGGTCCGTTGTCCAGGGGCGGATCATCGCAGCGATCACCAAGCTGAAGTTCGCAGCGGTCTCTCAGATCCCCGTCGAGCAGTCGATGCTCGTGGCTGCGGACGTGAACGCCTCACTCAAAGCGCGACCACCGGAGCAGCCGAACTTGTTTCGCTAAAGTTCGCGCACCCGGCACCCGATAACCAGAAGTAACAGAAGGAGGATCGATGACAGACAAGGCGATGAGAAGCCGGTCTAAGGATACGGCCAGCAAGTGTTTGCTTTCGGCGGTCGGAGAGCTAACAGCGATCTCGGTTATCTATCCCGAGGTCGAGGAGGCGTGCATCGCGGCTGCGGACGCGGTGCTCAAAGTTCGTCGGCTGCTGACGAAGGCAGTCCGCGATGACCAACGAGATGAAAGGTAAGACATGACACTAATCCGAATTGACAAAAGCGAAAGCGAGGAGCTGACGCTACACGAACGAGCAGAGACGATGGTCTCTGCACTTGAACCGAACGGTCACGCACTGGTCATCGGTACACCCGGAGAGCGAGAGCACTGCTCGGATGTTTTGAACGAGATCGCAGACGCGAAGAAGAAGCTCGAAGAAGAACGCATGGCGATCACACGACCGCTTGACCAAGCCAAGGCGAACGTGATGAAGCTCTTCAAACCCTTCCAGGATAGACTCTCGCACGCTGACCAGACAGTGCGGCAGACGATCCGCAATTACGACCGGGACGTGAAGCGCAAGCAAGACGAGGAGCAAGCTAGGCTCCGACGCGCAGCTCTCGAAGCAGCCGAGGCCGAGCTGGAGAAGAAGCGAATCGCAGCGATCGACGCTGGAGACTTCGACACGGTCGACGAACTCGAAGAAGTTGTTCCGGTCGTCAACGAGGCGGACGTGATGCCTGTCGTCGAGCCACCGAAACCAAAAGGTGCATCGACGGTCGTGACCTGGAAGCACCGAGTCATCGACGCGAGCAAGATTCCGATTGAATACATGATGCCGAATGAGAAGCTGCTCGCCGCTCTTGCGAAGAGCACGAAGGGCACGCAGCCAGTTCCAGGCATCGAGTTCTATCCGGACGAGTCACTACGGAGAAACCGCCGATGAAGTGGCGGCTCACACACCCGGCCGAGAAAATGAACATCGACGCGGTCAATTTCAAAGTGGCTGCGTGGTGCGCGTTCGTCGTCGGCTCCGGGACTATGGGACTCGTGCCTATCGACGCGAGAACGAAGAAGATCATCCCGAAGAAAGACCCGCAGTACCGAAAGCGCGGGATCATGCCGATCCTGATGGGCACCGACGCCGAGACGATCGAGGAGTGGCTGAAGGTGATGTTCGGAGAGGACGATGCCCGGATGACCAACTTCGGCCGAAAGAACATGGTCGCGGTGCTGGCCGGCCTGCGGTCGGTCAAGCTCGCAGACAAAGACGCCACACCAGTCACACCGACAATCGCGAAGGCGTACGCGACCGCGGACTCGTTCGAGCGGATGTGGCAGAAACAAGACGAAGCACGAGAGAAAGCCGGGAAGGCACCAAAATGAGATCAAAGAGCAACCTCCTGACGAGCTACCAGCTCATCATTCTGGCCACGTTGAACGACTTCGTCTCCGCTGCCGCCTCGCCGGCCGAGCTGTGCGACGAGATGCGGTCCAAGTGGCCACACACCAGCAGCAACGCGGTGCGCGGGATCTACTCCTGCATGGTGCCGCTCATCGGTCGAGGTCTGGTCAGACACAAGCGGACACTCGGCCGATTCGGAATCGAGACGAGCTACCACCTCACCCCCAAGGGCAAAAAGATCCTGAAGCAGATCCGCGATGCTATCGCTTGAATTCGGACTGCGGGACGTCCTGATCGGCGACTCGGTGAGGATGCCGGACATCCGGCTCCTCGTGCCGGCGCACGTCGAGTGGTATCCGTTCACGATCTACGGAGACCCGCGAGCGATGCCCTACCTGCGGCAGACGCAGGGCTCGAAGTGGAACAAGAAGGCTGCGAAGTATCGAGCCTGGAAGGACAGCGTCCGGCTCCAGCACAAGAACGATCCGAACGCTGGACCGATCCCTGACATCCTGACGAATCGCGTTTATTTGCTGATGTATGGGCTCTACCACGACTACACCCATGGAGACACGGACAACATCGCCAAAGCTCTTGCAGATGCACTGTTTCCGGGCGATGACCGAGACCTCCGACCGCTCTCTGACTTCGACGTGAGGCCGTCTCTCCAAAGGACAGAGCTACATTGCAAGTTGTTGTGGTGGCCAGAGATACAGCGACCCAAAAGCAAACGCCGAACAAAGTAACGGTATTGACCTCATGCCGGGATGGTATCAGAGTAATACACCCACACCATGCAAAGGAGGAGGTTCGATTGACGTGGACAAGTTTCTCAGACGACTTTGACGAGTTCGACGACATCCAGGAGCTGTCAGATGCGGCGTTCCGATTGCACGTTGCAATGCTGATCGCTTGCAGCCGCAAGCTCTCTGACGGCTGGGTCTCCTCGCGCATGATCCGAGTCTACGCAGTCGAGCACAGGAAGGAAGACAAGCGGGACGAGCTGGCCGAGGCCGTGACTCAACTCGTGGCAAGAGGAGTCTGGGAAGCTGCGTTACGAGACGCGGGAGAGGAAGCGTTACCCGATGCGTTACCCGATGCGTTACACAATGCGTTACGCAATGGGCCATTCCAGATCCCGGCGTACCTGAAGACCAACGATTCAAGAGAGAAGGTCTTGCGAAACAAAGACTTATCCAGGAAGAGGCAGCAGAGACACCGTGACAAGAAGCGTGACACCGTGCGTGACACAACGCATTACGCAACGGATAGTCTAACGGTGCCCCTCCCCTCCCCTCCCCTCCCTTCCCCTACCCTCCCGAAGAGAGATCAAGAACAATCCTCGGGCGACATTGTGGACAACTTTGTGGACAACCTGCTCGTCACTCAGCCTAAGTCTATAAATCGCTCATTCTTGGCGATCGTAGAGGCAAAGCCGGACGTCGAGATAGCACTCCTCCAGGAGATAAACCACCTCGGCAGGCACCAGATAACCGCTCCCTGGAACGAGCACCCGGTCAAGGCGATCCAGAAGGCTCTGCCGACAGCTCTCGCACAGACGGCGAAGTACATCCACGAGGTCAACGAACCAGTTCCCTACCTGCTCCGGACTCTTTCCGGACTGCTCCAGAAGATCGCAACGACAAACAACACCCCACGAGAGGACCGAGAATGATCTGTAAGACGAATATCCCAAAGCTGGCTGGATTCTACTTCTGCGCTATTTGGGAGCTGCCAGAGGGCAAGGAGGCGCCTGTAATGGGCGAGAGACCGATCCGGCAGACTGTGCTCCACTGCCGAGCCGAAGATCTGACCGACAGTCACAGCGGCTACGTCTGGATCCTGGATCACGAAGCGCACGAGTCGACCTGCACGAACTTCTACGTTCTCCCGAATCACGAGCTGCCATCGATCCCCGGAGAGAACGAGGACATCGCAGCAGACCGAGGATTCCGACGAGGCTGGCACATGGCCGAGCAGCAGTGCCGAATCATGGGCAAGATCCCACCGGCCGAGCCGACACACGTGGAGCGAATCGAGGGGCTCAAGGTCCGCGAGGAGGGGCTGAAGGCGTACCGCGAACTCCGCGACAAAGAGAAGCTGGGGAATTTGCCCCAACGTGAAGCCGTGAAGATCATCCGCGGCGAATGAACCAGCTCACGCGAATCCTCTTTGGCCTGCTGGGTCGAGGTGACATCACAGCCAGCGAGATGCGGATCTTTTTGCGGGATGACTGCCCGACAGAGCCGCCGATCTCACACGCCACGGTCAACGCGATCCTGACGAGGCTGGTCGAAGAGGGGCTCGCAGAGAGGGAGATCCGTCCGCCTGTCCGCGTCAGTCGAGGCGCTCGCTCCTGTTTCTGGTACTGGCTGACCGAAGACGGAGAGGAAGAGGCGATGCTCAGAGCGGACGAGATCAAGCGGATCCTCAACGTCTCGGTGCTCAGGTTCTCGGGATCGAAGACCTGATGAGGTTCATCGTCGTGACTCCGCGAGGGCTCGCTCACATGATCGGCAGAGGCCGCTCAAAGACGCTCTGCGGCATCGACGACACCCGCCGGCACTACGAGGCAGAAGAACATCGAGCGGTCTGTCTGCGGTGCCTCAAGGCCGCGAGACGGTCTGAGCTGGAGAGACGCCGGCGAATTGTTCCACGTGAAACGAAGGAGACGAGAAAGAATGAGCGAATACCGGAAAAGCCGTAGCTGCAACGCCTGCGGATCCTGGATGACCCGGAGAGTTGCCTACAACGAGGAGGGCGTCGAGTGGATCGAGTGTGACGCCTGCCAGTCGATGACCGTGACCCGACCCGGCAAAGAGACGCTGGACGTCTCGCTCAGAGAGTACCGGCGACTCGTCAAGGGCGGACACGAGAAGTGGAAGGAAGAAGACCGGACGATCCGATACGTGCTCGCATCGATCGAGAAGAAGGTCGACCGGCTGATCCAGAGGGACGACGAGTGGTACGCCGAGAACGACTCCGACTACGTGACGCTCGAAGACCTGGACCCGAACACCATCGAGGGGCCAACCGAGCGGAGCGGAATCGAGGGAATCGAGGCGACGATCGAGATGGCGAAGGCGAAGCCTGGAGAGGTCTTCGTCAAGCGGAACAGTTGGCCGCTGCTCTGGGAATGTGCTGCGGGATGCTCGAAGAGAGAGGGAGGCGCGAGCGTCCCGTACATAGTGACCTACAGCGGGCGACCGGGCGCCTGGGACAGCAAGCGACCGGGCTCCAGCTCCTGGAAGATCGGCGATTATATGTGTGCGAACTGCGCCGCGCAGGACTTTGTCACAGTGCGAGATATTCCCAGCGCAAAGGAAACGGATGCCGGGCTGCATTCATTTCCCAGAGCAGGAAGCGTGCCAATCGTCATGCGACAAATGGAGGAAGCCGAGAGCCGGCTGCGGAGGCGCTGCTACGCCGAGGGGCTCGACTTCCACTGCCTGATGGAAGACGTCAAGTGGCTCGCCAGGACGACGGAGAACAACTTTGTCGAGGCGGTCGAGATCGTCGAGAGGGAGAGGTTCAAAGCATGAGCTGGTTCAAGCTGTCGAGCGGATGGGGCGTCGATCACGTCAAGATCGTGAAGATCAAGAACATCGTCAAAGAGACACCGAAGACGCTGGTCGTCAAGGGGCGATGGAGCCTGGACGAAAGGCTGCTGAAGAGGAATCTCTTCTCGTCGTTTGAAGAGGCGAAGGCGAGCGCGATCGAAGAGCTGAAGGGGAACGTCGATGCGTGCAGGAGAGAACTCAACGACGCAGAAAACGAACTGGACAACCTGATGAAACAGACGGAGGCAAAGTGACAGCGAAGAAGAAGATCAATCTCGACCTGGAAGAGCTGGACGGAAACGCGCTCATGCTACTCGGCGCATTCAAGAGGCAAGCGAAGCGCGAAGGCTGGACGCCGGCACAGATCTCGAAGGTGATCGACAAAGCGAAAGACGGCGATTATGACCACCTCTTGCAGACGCTGATGGATCACTGCGAGTGAAGGAGGAGGAGAAGACGCTCGTCACGGATTACGTGCTGCCGATCCTGATTCTCGTGGTCGCGCTGCTACTCACGCTTCTCTTCGGGTAAAGGAGCTTGACTGGTAATATCACTATGATATGCTAGGATGGTAGGAGGATCACAAACATGATCGCAGAGTTACTAGCCGCGGCGCTTCTCGCCACATCTCCCACGGCCGACCCCGCCGGCATGACCATCTCATTCGGCGGCGACAATCACTACGCCGTCGTCAAGTCTCGGCCGTACGCACGGATCCCAATTCACAACGACTTTCTGGAAGACCCTAACCGGGATAACTTCTTTGCCGCGCTGGCAGACAAGAACGTTCCGCTTTGGAAGTGGATTCGCGACGAGCAGGTCAAGGGGAACACGTTTTTCTTTTTCGAGGTTTTTCCCGAGAGTCTCTCCGACTCCCTGAGTTGGACAGAAGGCACCCGAGTCTACGCTTACGACTCACAAGACAACGCCTATGAGGCAACAGTCGTATTTACAACCGGGTGCGAGAAGTACTGGTACGGGTGTTTTCCATACCTGCCAGTGCGAGAAGGTGGCGCCGTCTTTCAGGACATCGCCATGATTCAAAACACGTTAGACTATCGTGTGATTGGATACCTTTGGATCCAAACTGACGTGAATGACATAGCGTTTGTTCGCGTGGAGGAACCAGTACCATGAGACGTAAGACGACGACGCTTCTCTTCCTGGTGGCCATCTTCCTGGCAACCTACACACCGCCGGCAACAGCTCAACCACTGGAAGCGCATCAGTGCTGCATCTACACCGGCCGAGCTGGCTGCTGCTTAGAAATGTATCTCGAACTGCTCTGGGACATGGGCATCCCGCCGGAGGGCTAAAACCGAGATGACTGTCGACCCGTAGCGGGGGCTGAGTGGCTCCGCAGAACAGGACGTTGTGCGCGGTCGACAGTCTGCTTTTCCCCAAACCGAAACCAGAAGGAGTGTCCCCCATGAAGAGAATTCTAGTGCTCGCGTGTGTCCTCGCTCTCCACGGCTGCGGAAACAACGTGACGGCACCGACTGACGGCGACGGCGAATCGAACGGTAGGCTGGAGTTCAACGGCACGCCGTACGAAGAGCCAGAAGGCGGAGACCCGGAAGAGATCATCATTCGCTCGCGGAACATGAACGGCTGGCCGGACGAAGACCCGGACGGAATCGTCAACGGCTGGCCAGAAGAGCCGCACTGGTAGACGGTCGCGGTGTCTCTCCGAAACGAGCACTGGGACGATTGGGCTCCGATTCCCCAGCGCCGTGAATGCGGCTATTGAATCGTGGGGGAGGCACCGTGAATCTGTACTGGCTGCTGAAGAAACGAACGCGCACCGAGGGCGCCGACCTCCCTGTCTGGATGAAGGTTCTCGCAGAGACGACGCCGTACTCGCTGCGAGATGTCTGGAGCGTTTCGTTTCGCGAAGATATGTGTTTGCTCAACGGCCTGACCGAAGCGTCGATCGATGCAGCTCTCGCGATGCAGGTCGACTCGAACCATGTGGCGGAATTGTTCGCGGACATCCTGAGAGAAAAGAACAGATGATCGTCAGCTCCGCCGCCGCCGCTCTGGCCATCATGGCCACACCCGAAGGGCATCTCTACTCCGACCTCGCTGTCTATCGCGAGGAGACGCTCAAGAGAGAAGAGACGCGCTGGGCTCTGCTCGTGAAGACCAGAGACCGATCGTTCTTCGCTGGCAGGTTCTGCTGGCCCGGCGCCTCGCAAGATGATCCAGTAATCCGCACGTTCCGAACTCGGGCGCTCGCTCGGGAAGGTCGGAAAACCTGCTGCTACAGCGACGGGAAGCCGACAAAAGTCAGAGTCACAATTACCAAGGAGATCGAATGAAGTACGTACTAACACTTATCCTCGCTTCCGTTGTCGCCATCGCTGCGTTCAGCAGTCAGCCGGCCGAGGCAGACCCAGCTCTTGCGGCACGAGTCCAGGCGCTCGAAGGGCAGGTTCGAATGCTCGAAGTGAAGGTCGAGGGGATACGAGAGGTCAATTACGGATACGCGAAGCTCTTCCAGCAGCAAGCCTCGGCGAACAAAAACACGATGACGCTGGCCTTCACGCTCAACGGGCAGGAGATGCCTGCCGAGCTGGTAAAGTCTGCTGACGATGCCATCAAGAGCCTGGGAGTCATGGTCGAGGCAGCAAAACCATGAGCGAGATGGGCACAATCGGAATCCGAGAGATCCTCCTGCTGGCCGGCGCAATCTTCGTGGTCGTCCTCATCATCCGGTCAGCCTGGAACATAGGCCGCGGATGATCGACCGACTGAAGCTCTACGGGCTCTACGCGCTCCGCTGGCTCTTTCCCAAGCTGACGATCTGCGTCAAGCCTGGGAGGAACGATACCAGCCACATCAGAGGAGCATTCGAGATCGACGGTGTCTGGTTCTGCCCGACCTGCGAGCGTGCCGTTGAGCGTCCCTGGAACCAGCCGAAGCCGATGGAAGCCGCCGAACCGATCTCAGCCGGCGAGCTGGTCGAGCTGGATTCGGACGGGAAGATCCGATCAGCCGAAACGGAATGGTCCGCTCCAGAGTTCAACGAAGAGGGCGGATTCTTCGAGCGCGTCCAGATCAGACGACCAATCACCCGAATCCTCGGACCTGTCATCGAGAAGGAGACAGACGTTGACGATCAGCGGAATACGTAACCTGCGGAACGACTTGCCGAAGTTCCGTCACCATCTCGAACTGACCATCGACCAGCAGGAGAGGCTCCGAGCCGTCCACCGAATGGAGGAGGGCGCCGGGCTCCGCATGGATCTGGCAGACGATCGACAAGAGACGGCGAAGCGGCTGCTCTATGCCATCAATGGACAGACGAGAAGGCTCCTGGATCAGCTCTCGCGGTCCGCGAATCTGGCCGTGGATGAGCCAGGGCTCGACAAGATGCTGACGCTCCTGGACGCTCTCAGACACCTGACAGGAGAGACCACACCACCCGCAGCCGGGATCGACTACTCAAAGTCACAGACGGCAACGGGTTGAAGCTGGCCATACGCAAGGGCCGCGCCAAAATAGTATTGAGACGGAATCATTTTGATATTATGAGAACAGTCATGATGAGCGTCAGAGACAAGCGATTGAAGGTGTGGGTGACTCGGGATCTGATCCTCGTGCCGCTTCGGGCGTGCAACTCGGTCGAGGTCAGCGCGGATCCCGAAGAAGACGCGGAGCCGTCTGTACCCGGTGTCGTGACGTTCGGGCCGGGCAAGATGGTCCGGGTCGAGATGGAGACAGAGCGGTCGAGCTGTGCCTACGTCGATGACCGGGCGAGAGTGTCGATGCCGGACAGCTTTGCGCGGAAGCTGCTCAACCTGATAGGTCGAGACAGGGCGAGGAGACTGCTACGATGAGACGCCGCAGCTTTATCGGGATCCTGGCCGGCCTCGCGGTGGCTGCGGTGGTCGATCTGACCGAGGCGCCTGAGCTGGTGCCTGATGAGATCATCGTCGATTCTGGGGCGGTCTGGGACGCTGCCGACGTGACCTGGGACAGCATCTCTGTCGGGCAGGTCGTTTTTTTCGATGGGGAGAAGTGGGTCGAGATCGAAACACCGATCACGATGATCGGCGCTCCGCCTCTGACCTAGCCGGCCTGCACGATCCGCTTGGTCGCTGGGTCGTACCATCCATGCCGGCGATACGGTCCGTCTGATCCGACTCCCGAGATGTCGAAGTACCTCGGCTCGGTCACAGAATTCGGATCAGAGTGCATCGCCCACGAGACCATCGCGTACGAATCTCCCTGGTAGATGTGCTCTGCGACGAACCCGCCACAGCCGCTGCACTTCGCGCCTTTTCCCTCTGGCGTGAACTTCTCAC
>Ga0316192_10001786_pt1 | contig 15902 bp, 6 predicted proteins | sample MerIslwburrow_MG_FD_204931 | JGI IMG/M metagenome (GOLD analysis project Ga0316192, IMG submission 204931) | Coastal sediment microbial communities from Maine, United States - Merrow Island worm burrow | ecosystem: Environmental > Aquatic > Marine > Coastal > Sediment | place: USA: Maine...
TTCATCGTTACTTTGCCGATTGTTTAGGTGGAGTGATCTGCTAAACTGGCGCTATGCAATTCAGTCACCTTGCTTGTCTTTGTGGGTTCTTTTTGCTTTGGGGTGTAAGCCAGGCAGAGGAGGGGGGCGTAACGTCTAATGAAACAGACCGGCTTCGTATTACGCTCCAGCAGGCCTCAGAAACTGCCGAAAGCCCGTTTCATCTGGAAGTGAACTGTACCGATCAGAAGGGTATCCGCTCACTCGAACTATTTCCCGGCGGTGCCGCGGTCTGGAACAGACGCAGCCAGATCATGCTGCCATCAGCGGCCCGGTCCACCCTGCTAACAACGCTGGTTGAGCGAGGCTTTCCCGGATTTGAGAATAGTTACGGGGGGCAGCAACAACCGGCGAAATCCGCCGCAGCTGCGAGAGTTACCTGTCGCATCCGCATTGAGATACAAAATATCGAGAAGTCTTCGCTGCAAATGGCTGGCGGTGAGCAGTCAGCAGTGTTTCTGAACCTGGCCGCAGAGCTGCTGGACCAGGCGGAGCGATTCATTGATAGCGCGGTCACCCCGGTTGATCTGCCGGACGCCCTCGATAAGCTCTATGAAGGGCAGTTAGCGCCGCAAGTTCTACGTTTACGCTTCATGGAATCACCTGCTAAGAGCGATAATAATCCTGGCTATATACTGCGTCTGGCTGGCGGTGACCTCTCGCACCAGGTCTATGCTCCCGGGAAACCAGTCAACAGGTCAGTCGTCAAAACACTGGAGCACGCTCAATTCATGCGCTTGATTGCCGTAATGCGTGAGGAGCAGTTCACCAGCCTTCCGGTCAACCTGTGGTCAAACGAACCGTTGGAACTCGAGGTGCAGGTGCTTGCGCACAAAAAAGTAGTGCTAGCCCGACGCTTTAGCCGTTTGGAAACTGCCAGGCAGGAACCTGAACAACAGCGATTTGACAAGCTGCTTCGTGTATTGCGTGAACTGGCGCAACAGTAGATTAATCGACCATACCTCTGACCTGTGCATAGCTGACCATATCCGCATTGGTGTGCATGTCCATCTTGTTAAGAATGTGATGGCGATGAGTGCTGATGGTTTTTACGCTCAGATGAAGTTCACGACTGATTTCAGTGACAGTTTTGCCTGCCGCCAACTTGCGGAATACCTGGTACTCGCGGTCGGACAGACACTCTACCGACAGGTCATCAGGCGACTTTAGTGGATTAAACGCGAGACGTTCAGCAAGCTCAGGCGATATGTATTTTTGCCCGCCGATCAGCTTTTTCAAAGCAGTGACCAGAAGTTCGGGCGCGCTGGACTTTGCCAGGTAACCGGAAGCGCCCGACCGCATCACACGGACACCGTATTGATCCTCACCATATACACTTAGAATCAGTACAGGTAATTTGGGCCAGTCCATGCGAATTCGTTTGAGAACTTCCAGGCCATTTATGTCGGGTAGACTGATATCCAGCACCACCGCCTCGGGTTGGCACGCCTGGATTTGATTGATTCCGTCAAGACCGGTGCCCGCTTCGTTCACTGTTATATCGATGAACTCCTCTTCGAGGATCGATTTCAAGCCTTTTCTCACCACGGCGTGGTCATCGATCAACAGAATATTTCGCATTTCAGGTCACCTCACTTAATCAGATGGTTTAGTGGGAACTTGGTGGAAACGGTTGTGCCTTTTCCTTCTTTAGCCTTTATGGTTACAGTGCCACCAAATATATGTGCTCTTTCTCTCATTCCCATCAGGCCGAAAGACTTGCTACCCGTTGCATCGAGTTCAGAAACCCCAATACCGTTGTCGATTATGCTCATCAGTAACCAGGAATTATCGACCGTGAGTTCCAACCACATTTCTGTTGCATTGGAGTGCCGCAGCACGTTTGATAGTGCCTCCTGCATAATGCGGAAAAGGGCAGTGCGTTCTTTTTGTGTCAATTCGGGTTCTTTATCCGGCAGTTGGAGGTGACAAATCATTTCGGTTCTTTTTCCGAACTGCTCCATTTGCCATTCAATTGCAGCCAAAAGCCCAAGGTCGTCGAGTAGTGCCGGACGTAGTTCGGTCAGGATTCGTTGTACCGAATTAATGGTTTGGTTGACAGATTGCAACATGTCCTCGGATAGTCCTGTCAGATAGGCGTCTTCCACTGGCAATTTGGATTTCAGACGCACCAGGTCAATCTTTTGTGCCGTCAGGGACTGTGCCATTTCATCATGTATCTCCCGTGCGATGGCAATTCGTTCGCTCTCCCTGGCCGATTGAAGATGATCTGCCAACCAGCGCAACTCTTCGTGTGAGCGCCTGAGTTGGGCCTCTGCCTCGCGTCTTCTTGTCACATCCTGCAGGGTGCCGAGCAGTGAAACGGCTTCACCATTATGATCCCTTACGACCTCGTTGAGGGACCGCACATGCCGCACCTCGTTATTGTTTCGGCATACCCTGAACTCGATATCAAAGTTCTCCCTTGAGGCAATGCTCCTGGCCATGGTGGATTTGAATTTGTCTCTGTCATCTGGATGGATACAATGCAGCATTTTGAGTTCAGAAGGTGTTATTGCCTGTGGGGCATAGCCAAATATACGATATATCTCGTCTGACCAGCGCTCGGTATTTTCGATAAGGTCACGCTCCCAGCTACCGATACGTGCTAGTTTTTGCGCATAAGCCAATCTTGCTTCCCGTTCCTGCAAGGCCAAATCCGCTTCCTTTGCCTGATGGATATCCATCAGGTACCCAAATATTTCGAGTGGTTGACCATCAATGTCGCGGATCAGTTTCATGTTGTTCTGATACCAACGGTAGCTACCGTCACTCAGACGAATGCGCATTTCGGTTTGAATATGACCTTCTTGAAAAAACCGGGATATAGTGTCTATGACATCACTCAGGTCATCGGGGTGTGTTATTTCACTCCAGAACCCTGAGCGACCTTGCAGTTTCACCAGTTTGTAGCCCAATTGCTCTACAGCGTTGTCGGTCAGGTAACTGATGCTGTAGGGTTCACGGGCCTCACAGGCGAAGATGATGGCCGGTGCGTTTTTTACAACAAACTGTAAGCGTCGGCGTGCAGATTCAAGCTCCAGTTCAGCATTTCGTTCATCGGTAATATCTGTGCCCGATGGCAGCGTGGCAACAATTTTCCCCTGTCGGTTTTTTAACACCGAGTTACGCCAACTGATCAGGCGTTCTTCACCCTTTGCATTGATCACCAGGTTTTCATACGCCTCTACAGGCTCGATATCACCTGCCAGCAACTTGTCATATACCTGTCTGACCTCATCACGAATGCGTTCGGGCAGAAAATTCTCAAACCAGTTTCGACCAATGATGTCCTCCACCGGTTTGCCAAGCACATCGCACCCCATCCGGTTGACCAGTAGTACTGTGCCGTGCTCGTCCAACACCAGGGTCATGACCGCAGCGTTTTCCAGGTAATTGGTCAGTTTTTCTTTTTCCAGGCGCAATGCCTGTTCAATCTTCTTATTGCCGGTGACATCAATATATGCCCCAGCCAGGCATTTGCTGCCATGGAAATTCATCCAAAAATGCAAGATGTTGGCATCAAACAGGCTTCCGTCCTTACGTTTGACACGAACGTCAAGGAGCTGACTTCTCTCATGATGAGGTAGTGTCTCAAGCTCGCTTCTCACCCTGGTGTGGTCCCTTTCCTGGTAGATGTCAGTAATGGAGCGTTGCTGCAGTTCCTCTCTTGAATAACCGAGCATCTCGCATATGCTCCGGTTACATTCTATAAATTGATAGGTTTCAGGGTTGATGAACAGCAATCCGCAAATGGTGTTGTCGAGCAGTGAGCTGAATTGCTCTTCGCTTTCCTGAAGCTTTCGGCTTGTGGTTTGCAGTAACTCGTCCCGTTGCTTTTTGATGATCTCTGATTTCACCCGGGGGGCAAAGGTTTCCAGCAGATTAATGACCTCATCCGTTTCATCCATCACCCGGTCGTCCAGTACGCCAATGTGACCTAATACATGTGCGTGATCATTCAGAAGTGGAATTGCAACATAACTTTGCATGCCCGATTTATGTAACCAGCCATCTTCCGGGAAATGATCTGCCAAGCCATGGGGGTAAATGCCAGCGGCCCCGTGTGCAAGTCTTTCGCAGGGTGTTCCCTTGCTTAAGTAAGGCTTATTCTCACGAAAACCCTGAACGCCCCAGCAGACCAAAGGCTTAAGCCATTCACCTTTTGTGTCCAGGGATTCAACAATAAAGGCAACCCGCAGCCCAAGAACTGTCGCCAGGTGTTCCACCAGTAAGCAGAAAAAGGCATCTCCTGTCTGGGACATTAATTCCCAGGTGACCTGGTTTATTTGTGTGTTCTCACGCATTGAGTGGTCGCTTTTGCCAGTTAATCCGGGTTGGCCTGAACTGCTGAACCGACTGTTTTCCCAGTCTGAAATAAATAAATACCGCATAACGCCATTCGCGGCAATCAGACAATCTCTGATTTTACCCGAATTGAACCGGCTACTCATGCGTCACGCATAGGACTTTGTCCGATGCTGAAATCAGACTTTGTCTGATGAAACTATCGGCGGCTGTCTGATAGCCAGTTTTATCGGTAAATCCTAGACTGTTAAACAAAGGTAGTACTTGGGAAGTGCAGCAGATCTGTCACCCGACAGCTTATACCAGAGTCAGGTTACTTTTTGTCCCCAGGGGTTTCCCACACTCCGATGACCAACACTTCTTTCCTTCAGGGACTTCCTTATCAGCATTCACTTTGAAAATCGAGTGATTCCCAAGCCGTATTTATTCACATGAGGAGGTAATACCATGAAGCGTTATAACTTGTTTTATAGCTTGTTGCTTATGATGGCGTTGCCGGCATTTGCCGGACCACCCATAGTCGAGCCAGGCTATCATCAAACACCATTCGTCAGCGACGAGGACACACCAGTGCAGGTTGGTTTCGTAGAGATATGGAACACACCACAGTCGCTTGAAATCAAGGTGCATACCACTGATGGTTGGCAGATCAGTGACAAGCTGAGGATGTTTATCCATCACGATCTTGATCAAGTACCTCTGACCAAGAAGGGTGGATTGGAAATCAAGAGTCTTCCTTACGAATGGAAAATCGATGTTCCCGTCGACTTTATGGAAGCTTCTTTCGATCTCCAGGATGACCTTGAATTCAACTGGGGCAAGCCCTGGTATGATGAACACGTCAAGTACATCGCCGTGTATACCGAGGCTCTTAAAGACGGACTGAAAAAGGATGTCTGGGCCTTTGGCGGCCAAATTCTGCCTGGCTCTAACACGGCAATGGCTGTTCCCTATCCGCTCTACCATCCCTCGAAAGGTCATTTTATAGACTCACCGGTGGGCGGCGTGACGGTGATCTCCAAGACTCTTGACTGCAAAACTGATGAGTCCGGAGGATTCGATTACTTCCCCGGTGAACGTGTCGAACTGTATCTGGGCCATCTTCCATTGGGTGATGCCCTGGCCGCACACAAGATTTCCCCGCTGGATATCTTTGAAAGCGCTGACACGGACGACCCGAGGGTCATCAACATGGCACGCCTGCTTCAGAGCCTTGATGCCGACGCAAGTCCCAAGGACGGTATCATGATTACCGAAGCAGTAGAGTTCTGCCTGTTCGAGGCAACGGAAGCCCTGGGTTTGAGCACTGTAGATTTTGCTAATGATGCACAGATTGAAGATGTCATTCAGGGGACTATCGCTGCATGTGCAGGTGAAGTCAGCCTGGTTGCTGTATCCGCCGAGGATGCAAAGGCCAACCTGGACCGGTCACTCAACGCGAACATGTTCCGCAAGAACGCATCGAAAACACCAAACCTGGTTAGTAGCAAGTCCAAGCTAAACATCATGGGTCAATGGTTCCCTGCACTCAGAGCCAATGGTGATCCCTCCGATTATATGGACGAAAGTGGGTTAGGCGTGCTGACTGGTATCCCATACTATGACGAGAACGGTGATTTGATTCGTGTTGCCACACAGGCTAAACCCATTGTCGCAGTCTATACAGACGCCGTTGAAGAGACCGGTTCCGAAGATATCTTCGCAGGTGTCTCCCGGGACGATGGTCAAACATTTAAACGTAAGAATCTGTCACGCGCCGCAGACAAGTCTTCTTTTACACTCGCTAACGGAACCGAGTACTTTGGCCAGGCCAAAAAACCAGTTTTCCAGGTCAAGGGTAATAACGTCCTGGTGGCCTGGACCAGCAAATTCTGTCGCGGTGGCAAGCCGACATACGCTATCACTACCTGCGATGATCCAGACACTGAAATCGTCGAAACGCCCGATGCCGACGGTCTATGTCGTATCACATGCAAAGGTACTGATGAAAACGAAGTTTGCGAACCTGACTATCCCCACGATGATCCGTTTTTTCACGAGGACTACTGGGGCGTAGGCGGACCGCAACGGTCGGTTGACTACACCGAACAGGGTTTTCCCGAAGTCGGTGAGGTCCCCTATAGCTGTGTATGGACCGCCCGCGGAACGGTTGTTAACCAGGGCATGATCAACAGTGGTGGCTACTGGGCTGACAAACTGGTCGGTGACATCGTCTGGTTCAAACCTGAGCGATTGACATCCGGTCGACGGGATGCCAACCAGGTCTTTATGGGTGCCTCTGATGGTGCTGGATTTGCCATCGCCTGGCAGGAAGATCCGGAAGGTTTGCGTCCTGGTGACGCGGCGGGTCCCGGACCGGGCTGGGGTGGTGCAACGACCAACCACAAGACCGATATCTGGTACAGCTATATCACCATGGCGGACTTCCGCAAGATTGACACAAACTTTCTCTCTGGTGGAGATCCCGAGCATGAACTTGATATTAGTGGTCGTCCCAAGACCCTGGTTCCCATGTCCCTACCGGTGCGTCTGACGGACAACGACACGGTTAATACCGATAACCTGCTGGTTGAACTCGGTGAAGACGGTCTTCCCGTGGAAGATGAGAACGGCGACTGGATCCCGATATTGAACCCCGATACCGAGGCCGATGGTGACAGTGACGGCACCCACGCCTACGGTTACAGGGTCAATGGGCTGTGTTCCGGCTTCCATGAGTTCGTCAACAATGCCGGTGACCTGAAGAAGGTATGCATCACCGAGGATGGCAGGCTGCTCAACGGGGATACCGGCGCCTCGCGCCCGAACCTGTTCATGCAGACCTACACCAAGCCCGATGGGACCAAGAGCGCATGGGCCATCATGGCATATGAGGAAACCAAGGGAGCCGGTGAAGGTTCTCCTGATCATGAACCCGATGAAGGACCGTACGGTGATGAGCCCGTGATTGAAGAAGGCAAGAACGCCATCTATCACAGTTTTGATTTCCAGAACCCTGACAAGGTTAACGAAGGAACCATCATCAACCTGCCCGAGCGGGATGCGGATGGCAATCTTGTTTACCTGCGTGAAGTCAGCCAGGATGCCGACGGCAATGTGGTCTACGGTGATCTCATACTGGATTACCAGGGTCTGCCCCAACTGGCATACGAAAACGCACGTCGGCCACGTTTTATCCTTCAGGGTAAGTCTGCGATGGGTGATTCAAAGACATCACTGCTTATCCTTTACAAGGAAGGCAAGGAAGGCCATGGGCGTCCATCGGATATCATGCTGCGCCGCGTGGTTGCCAATACATCGGGCAACCCCTACAAGCCGGAAAATATTGTCTGTAAGGAAACTGAGTTAGCCAATAATGGCCGTGTTGTCTGCGTGAAGGGCGTTCAAAATATGAGCACCGTCAATCCCACGCTGGTAACCCCCTCAATGGGTGAACCAACGAGTGATGATCCATACGGGGCTGTCAAGGTGCTTCGATGGGCACAAACGCCGGATGAGCTTTCAGCATCTTCAGGCAAAAACCCTTATGAAGACGCCCGTGCTCACCGTGGCGGCATCCGTGGTGACTTCGTGGTGATGGGTTACTCCTACACACCCAACTGGGCCGCCTCCCGCAATGGTCACGACAAGTATGATCTCTTTGTACGTCGTTCCTTTGATGGTGGCCAGACCTGGACCACGGATCCTGATGGTGAAGGTGTTACGCATTGCCAGAGCTTCAAGACCCTGGGTGAAGACGGCACCCTGCTACGTGACCTTGAAGGTGACATCGTGAGGGAAGAGGTCTGCACTGACTATGCAAATGGTGAATTTGAGCAGGCGCACAACCTGTCTCAAATGAAGAACAGCAAAGAGTCGGTTATCGAACCACGTATCGTCGCTACCCCCGGCACCATCAAGGATCCCGCAACGGGCGAGTGGACTGGAATTGCAGAGGACAAGCAGAACAAGAATGTGTTCTATGTCACCTATGGTACCGCCACCAACCCACCCGTACTCCATGGTGATACTGATGAAGTGCAGGAGTATCCGGTGCCACTGGATCTCCTCTACAGCTTTAGCCGGGATAAAGGTGAGAGCTATGCCCTGTCCTCGTGGGTAGTGAACCCGGATAGTGATGGCAACAATGCTGGTGAAACTGTCTATCGCTGGGGTTATCTCGCCAGGGGTGATGCCGAGCAGGGTGAAGCGCAGATACGCATGACGCCTGATGGTTCACGCTTTTATTCCACATGGTTGGAAGAAGGTAATGAAGGCAGTGATATTCAGTTCAGACGCATCATGTCTTCAGAATTTCCTGGCAATGTTGCCAACCAGGACTGAGATGGGTAGTTGAAACAGTAAAGAAGGGTGTTGGCGGGACCGGTAACGGTCCCGCCATGACTCGGAAAGAACCAGGTCAGGTCAACAGGTAAGAGGAGACGATTTATCGAAACTTACGACAGTTACCACTAGCAGTCCGGTCTGGGCAGCTTTCTCCTCACTGCTAATCAGATCGGGCTGTTACTGGCCAAAGCGGATATCCGCATAACCTTATTAGTATGGAGGAACATCATGAAATTACTTCCTTTAACATTATTTACAAGCGTATTCACGCTATTGACGGCAGGGATAGGCCTTGCTGACGATGGCACAATACACAAGAGAGACCTGTCCAAAACACCAGACTTGGTCTCAGAACATGCGGCCATTCGCATGTTGCCACTTTATGTACCTGCGCAGCTTTCCGACGGGGAGTTGGATCCGGATGGCATTGAATACTACAACGCGGATGGACTTCTGGTCGAGACCCGTTATGTAGCACGCCCCCTGATTTCACACTACACCGATGGACACGTTGAAGGTATAGACGAGGAGGGCTACGGCGGTTTCCCCGGTCACGGCCAACGTGACGCTTTTGGCGCTGTCAGTCTTGACGACGGCACCACCTGGAAGGCGACCAACCTGTCCAAGTCCGGAGACCAGTCGTCCATCAGGATCAAGCTTGGTGGAAGGCAAAAAATTGACTACCCCGGTGATGTTGGTCGCAGCTTTGCCGCCTCAGATGGCAACCAGGTGCTGATCGTCTGGGTCAGCCGTTATGCAAGGGGTGGTAACCCGAACTACGCGATGACCGATGAAGAGCGATTAGCCGTCGCTACCTATCTTGACGACGAAGGACGTATTGAGAGCATAGCAGACTGTACTGATCACACTGAACTCAGAACGGACAACACCGGTCTGTTAACCCCTTGTGTGTATCTCGAAGACCACTTTGGAGTCGCGGGTTCGCAGGGAGTCTCTGATCTCGCGGACGAAGACTATCCGTTAATCGGTGAGCTGCCATACGCAGCCGTCTGGGCGGCACGTGGTGTCATACTGCCACCCGCTGCAGAAGGTGAAACGAGCCGGTTTTTCTGGTTCAAGGCTGAACGCCTGTCATCCGCCGTGCGTGATGCTAACCGGCCCGAAGCGGTTTGCGTCAAGGGCGCAGGCTGTGTTGTTACCTGGCAGGAAGATCCTGATGGGATCCGGCCCGGTCACGGTGACGGCCCGGGTGAAGGCTGGAGTGGCGCAATTGCCCACCATCAGACCGATACCTGGTACTCCCATATTGACTGGGATGACTTTGACCTGGTGGTCGGTGACGATGGTTACGGTTCCTTCTACAATGAGACCGGCTTGCTCGAGGATTGGGCGCTTGACAATCCCGATGGCGGCAGCCCCCAGGCAGCCATTCCAATGGCCATTCCCGTGCGTCTGACTGATAACGCGATGTGTACGGGTCCGCTTGATGATACTCCGGACAGCAAGATTTACTGTCACGTTGACTTTGACGGCAACGGCACTGCTGATTTCTGTGATCACACGGTAGCGGTAGAGATTGTAACTCCCGAAGGGCCAACCACTACACTGGAAATGTGTGTCACCGAGGACGGTCGCCTGATGCGCGGCACCACTGCGTCTACAAGGGCGCGCTTGGGACTGCATGGCTATTCAAGCCTCGGTGATTACAGCACCGATCCCGTCAATTCTCCAATCGATAGCGCCTGGTTCTACATGGCCTACGAGGAGAACAAAGGTCTCGGCGATATCTGTGATGATGGTGATTGTGAAGAAATCGTTGAAGACGCGGATAAGCGCGACATGGGCAAGAACGTCTGGTATCACACCTTTGACATGTTCAACCCCGAACTGGTCTCCCAGGGCCTGATGCTGAACCAGCCTGCAGTGTATCCGGATGGATCTATCCTTGATCTCGAGGAGTTCGACGATCCATCAGGTTTGCTGGAGGCCGCTCCGCTGTCTGGTTTCAATTTCTGGGCCTTTATTGAAGACCCGATTTACATGACCCAGGCAGGTATTGATACGGCCACGCTCTATCAGACAGAGATCTCCCGGCGGCCAAGTCAGATCTCCCAGGATTGGTACGACGCCGGTGAAACCGGGACGGTCGCATTTCAACTCTGGAAACAGGGCATTGTCCGGCGTGGTGGTCCGGCAGATGTCTTTGGCCGGCGTTTTGCAATGCCGGCAAGTACCACAACGGGTGAGCAGTGTAATTCTTACGAGTTGTGCACGACACCGTTCACACTGATCACAACCACTTATGCATGGTGTGATTCTGAGCCTGTGTGCACATCGAATGAGATAAATGACCTCTACGATTACAACAAGGGCCAGTGTAAGAAGGATCCGGATCAACCGCGCTGCTTCGAGTACTACTATATCGATGAAAATGGTGAAACGGTTTACACCAATGATGCGGAAAGGTGCACTGACGGGCAATGTTATGAAGACGAGCTCGAGTGTGGACTTGTAGGAGGAGGATGCGAAGAGACGGTGACCACTGACTCAAGCCTGACATCTTGCCCCGACCCCGCTGACCTTGAAATCAATGAGGTATGTGAGCAGGGAACGGAAAGTTGTTCAGCAGTAGGCTTTTGCGACCCCGCAGCAGTTGAAGAAAACCAGGTATGCAATGTAACGACTGAAGAGTGCTCCGGAGGCTTTGAGCCGACGACGGACAACCCGTACGACTATGCCAACATGGAATGCCTGGATGCCAACGGCGAATCTGCCTGGCATTTCACCGATGGATCAAATCCACGTTATGTGAAGGGCCTGTGTGCAGGTGCAGCGGTTAACCTGTCCGCCAGCACCATTCTCACCGCTGAATCCTGTGATAGCGCCGAAGCCTGTCTGGCGGCTTTTCCGTTCAGTTCCTACTTCGACGATTTAGTCATGGCAGATGATTCAGTAAAAATCTCGAAGATCGAGTCCTGGGGACAATATGGTCCAAACTACGACTTAACGGCAACCACACTGGAAGGTGGCCCGGATGACGGCACCAACCTCAATGACCTGTCATGGGAAAACCCCTACGACGTGGCCAAGGGGCACCGCGGATTTATGGCCGGTGACATGGTGATGGTAATGTATGCAGCGTCACCCAACTGGAAGATGCTGACTGATGCCCATGCGCCATTCAACCTGTATAACCGCCGTTCCTTCGATGGTGGCAAGACGTGGACTACATTACCGGATACCTGGACCCATACCAATGACGTCGACTATTCAGGCAACGGTACAACCACCTGTGAATGGATGGTACTGGAAACCGAAGGGGACGATGAGCCGGTATGCACGACCTACGCAGCAGGAGATTTCGAGCAGGCCCGTAATGTCTCACAATTGATTGGCAGCCAGGTGACTGTGCTTGATCCGCGATATGCCCCAACCTCGCGCAGTATCACCGAGGATTCGGTCAGCACAGCGTCATTGCCGGAAGGTTTTATCGGTACGGCCTGTGATGGAACTGAAGAGATATGCGATGATGTCCGTGATCCATCCCGTTACTTCATGGTCTACGAGACGGGCGAGACCAGTGCCTATGACGCCGGTGAAGCACCACCGCTCGACCTATTCTACAGTCGTGCGATCGAGTGGGGTGATCAATACCTGGTTTACCAGGATGATCCTGATCCCAGCCTTTGCCTGCCGTCAGCCGATACAGAGATCGAATTTGATATGACCGGTTTCTGCAATGAGTTTGACGCGCTTGAAGGATGGCACGATAAAGAGTCGGGTGAAGCATCAGTAACTGCCAGCCCGGGCGGTCAGTTCTTCTACTCGGTCTGGAACCAGGAGGATTTGGAGGATCATGAAGTGATCAAATCCGATATATGGTTCCGTCGGGTAATGCTCCTGGATGATTACGTGCCACTGGAGTACCAGACTCCATAACAGCACGATTGTCGCTTTGACCCACACCCGCGGGGCTTGAAAACCCCGCGGGAAATGGGAACCAGACAACCAGGATAATGACTGTAATGAAATAATTAACAGCTGGTAACGCGACAAGGCGTGCAGCTAGAAGGCCGGTTACCGGACATGGGTAACCGGCTATTTTTGTACAAGAAAGAAGTTAATCATTCAAAAACTGAGACTTTTCAACAATTCTTACTGGCGTTATCGGTTTTTGAGAACGCCTGGTCTACAATCAACAAGTGCCTCATAGAAACACAAGCAGTAGCATAACCGCCCGGTTTCATCCGGCCGTCAGCGCGTGGTTTGACCAGTCGTTTGATTCACCCACCCCGGTACAAACCGCGGCCTGGCCGAAAATTGATAGCGAAGAACGCGTACTGATCGCCGCTCCAACCGGCAGCGGCAAAACCCTGGCGGCTTTTCTGTGTGCGATTAACGACCTGGTATTGCAAAGTCGTAACGGCGCTCTCGAAGACAAGGTTCATGTTCTCTATATATCGCCCCTCAAGGCACTTTCAAACGATATAGAGAAAAACCTGCAGGCGCCTTTGCTGGGCATCGCTGATGAACTGGCTGCCAATGGGCAACCGGCCCATGGAATTCGAGCAGCAGTCAGGACAGGGGATACCCCCGCCAGCGAACGTACCAAGATGGTCAAACGTCCGCCACATATCCTCGTCACGACGCCTGAGTCCCTCTACCTTTTGCTAACCTCGGCATCAGGCCGAAACATGCTGGCGGGCGTCTCCACACTGATCGTGGATGAGATTCATGCGCTGGCTGGAAACAAACGTGGCAGTCATTTATCCCTGTCACTGGCGAGGCTGGATGCCCTGTGTGGATTCCCGCCGGCACGTATTGGTCTTTCTGCTACACAAAAGCCCATCGAAAGAATTGCAGACTATCTTTGTGGCGGGCAGGACTGCGTCATCGTCGACACCGGTCACAAACGTCACATGGATATCAAGCTGGTATTACCGGATTCACCGCTGACACCCATTTTGGCCAACGAGGTATGGGAGGAGCTATATGAGCGCCTGGTTGCCTATATCCAGGATCATCGCACCACGCTGATATTCGTTAATACACGCCGGCTGACCGAGCGCCTGGCCCGACACCTCGCTGAGCGTTTGGGCGAAGATGCGGTAACCGCGCACCATGGCAGTCTGTCACGCAAACATCGGTTGGAAGCGGAGCAGGCGCTCAAGTCCGGTCAGTTAAAGGCACTCGTTGCCACGGCTTCTCTGGAACTGGGTATTGATATCGGTCATGTCGAACTGGTCTGCCAAATGGGTACACCGGGTAGTATTGCGGCCTTACTGCAGCGTATCGGCAGGTCAGGCCATGGTGTGGGTGAAACACCCAAGGGCCGCTTGTTTCCGCTCAGTCGTGATGACCTGGTTGAATGTGTGGCCTTGCAGAGGGCGCTTGAAACAGGCGAACTGGATGCCATTGTCATTCCACCCGCACCGCTGGATGTATTGGCCCAGCAAATCGTCGCAGAAGTATCAGCGCGCGATTGGCAGGAAGATGAGCTTTTTGAAATGGTACGTGGCGCCTGGCCCTATCATGAACTGGAAAAGAAACAATTCCTGTCGGTGGTTCGTATGCTTGCCGATGGTTATTCAACCCGTCGCGGCAGACGCTCGGCGCTGGTGTTTTATGATGCCATCAACGGACAGCTTCGTGGCCGTCCTGCAGCAAGACTGACCGCTCTTCAGAATGGCGGCGCCATTCCGGACCACTTTGATTATGAAGTCATCATGATGCCGCAGGGTCACCGGATCGGCACCTTGAATGAAGACTTTGCCTTTGAAAGTGTACCGGGTGATATTTTTCAGCTTGGCAATACCAGTTACCGCATGTTGAAGGTCGAGCAGAGCAGGGTGCTGGTCGAGGATGCAAATGGCCAACCACCGACGATTCCATTTTGGTTTGGTGATAAGCCCGGGCGTAGTGATGAGCTGTCAAATGCCGTTTCCAGTCTGCGTTCAGAGGTCGAACAAAAGCTTAAAGAACATGAACCTGCAAAGCTTATAGAGAATTTATGTGAAGAAGGAATATCCACCGTAGCCGCCATTCAACTGGTGGAATACCTGCATGCTTCCCTGCAAGCCCTGGGTTGTTTGCCGACCCGGACCCGGATTGTCATGGAACGGTTTTTCGATGATTCCGGTGATATGCACCTGGTGGTGCATGCGCCACTGGGCTCACGCCTGATGCGCGCCTGGGGGCTGGCCTTGCGCAAGCGTTTCTGTCGCCAGTTCAATTTTGAGCTGCAGGCGTCCGCGCTGGAAGACTCCCTGATCCTGTCTTTGGGTGAAACCCACAGTTTCGAGATTGCGGATGTCGCATCGTATTTAAAGGCTGAAACGGTCCGTGATGTGTTGATACAGGCGTTGCTGGACGCACCCATGTTCGAATTACGCTGGCGCTGGAACGCCACCATTGCACTGGCCGTACAGCGTATGCGCAATGGTAAAAAGTTACCACCCCAATGGCAAAGGAACCAGGCTGAAGACCTGGTTGCTGTGGTTTTTCCTGACCAGATTGCCTGTTTTGAGAATATACGCGGCTCGCGGGAAATACCTGATCACCCATTGGTCAACCAGACCATCAACGATTGCCTGACCGATACAATGGATATCGATGGTCTTGAAGATTTGCTGACAAGAATGGCAGCCGGAGACATCGAAATCGTTTGCCTGGACCTGGTCGGCCCATCACCCTTGTCACGCGAAATCATCAACGCCCGGCCTTACGCCTTCCTCGATGATGGTGAAGCCGAAAACCGCCGCACGCGGGCCATCAGTAATGATCCGGATGATCTTTCATCCGCTGCCACCCTCAGCATTATCAGTGTCGAAGCGCGCAAGCAGGTACGCGATGAAGCATGGATACAACCGCGAAACGCGGATGAGCTTCATGATGGGCTGCTGCAGCTGGGTTTTTTAACCCGGGAAGAGTATTCAAGCGGCAACTCCAGTTGCGCTGCCGCCGGTCATGCGAACAACTGGAGTCAATGGTTTTCAGCTTTGAGCGAGGACTTTCGGGTCTGCAGCGTTAAATTGAATGTAAACGGCGAGGAAAAACCCTCGCATTGGTGGATTGCTTCCGAACGCTTACCCGAATGGCGGGCCATTCACCCGCAGTCCCATTATTCACCTGACCCGACAGCCCAATATGTAGACCTAGGCATGCAAAGTTGACCCGTTTGCGCGCCATTTCGATTGAACGACAGGTGTGAATGACAATTTGGTACTTTGAGTTTCAGGTGTTTATAGCGTTTGTTTTTCTTATACTCC